>LSQX01202711.1_pt1 | contig 12511 bp, 7 predicted proteins | sample 654561 | NCBI WGS metagenome assembly LSQX01 (sample SAMN04489861, study PRJNA283612) | anaerobic digester metagenome | isolation source: 4 biogas reactors fed with cattle manure at either 37C or 55C with and... | place: Denmark: Kongens Lyngby | collected 2014 | reverse complement strand
AAATAATTATGAAAAAGCGAGTAGAAAAATTATTTCCATTGCTTCTTTTTATTGCGGCATTTTTTGTTTATTTGCTGACAATAAACCCCGGGCTTGGTTTCACAGATAGCGGCGAGCTTGCGGCAGCTTGCGTCTCGCTTGGCATTCCCCATCCAACTGGTTACCCGCTCTTTATACTTTTGGGCTACCTTTGGACATTTATCCCGCTTTCAAGCTCAGCTATATTGAATTTGAATTACTTTGCCGCGTTTTTAACTGCTCTTTCGGCACTTTTTTTCTATTTTGCCTCTATTGAATTTTTTAAAATCATTGATTTTCAAAAAGAAAGCAAAATCGAGGACAGCTCAAATAAATTGCTTGCCCTCATTTCTTCGCTAATTTACGCTTTTTCGCTCACAGTTTGGGAACAATCCTCTGCCATAGAAGTCTATCCGCTACACATTCTTTTTGTGAACATAATTTTGCTTTGCTTTTTCAAATCTTTCAATTTAAAAGAAAAAAAGGAAAGATATTTGATTTTAAGTGCATTTTTGCTCGGGCTTAGCTTTACAAATCATTTAACAACTGTTCTGCTTTTGCCAGCAATTTTACTTTTATTTATTTATCCGCCATTTCAAAATTTTTCCCTTAATAAAAACAAATTTCAATTTTTGCTTTTACTTTTAATTCCATTTTTTATTGCCGTCTCGCTCTATATTTTCCTTCCAATAAGAAGCTCCGCCTTGCCAAATGAGAATTGGGGCTGGGTGCATCGCGGACTTGATAAATTTCTTTATCAGATCCAAGGGAAGCAATACCAGCTTTGGATGTTTAGCGGGGAAAATCTTAATGCTAACATTGAAAAATACTTTTCTGCTTTGCCAATGCAATTAGGGATCATTGGGCTTATTCCACTTTTATTTGGTCTTTATTACAGCTTTAAAAAGTGCAGGCAGCTTTTCTATTTTTTGATAGCACTGGCGCTGGTTGGCTTTTTTTACTCAATAAATTACTCTATTCACGACATCGAATCGTATTTCCTTACAAGCTATATTGCTTTGATTTTCTTTGCTGCAACGGGTTTAAAGTTTTTGAGTGAAAAAAGCAAGAAAATTATTCCATTTTGTTTTATTGTTCCGCTCCTTTCCCTTGCTTTAAATTTTGAGCCAAACGACAATTCAAGCGATTATTTAGTCGATGATTATACAGAAAATCTTGTGAATAATCTTGAAAAAGACGCAATAATCATTTCATCGCAATGGGATTATTGGTGTTCAGCTTTTTGGTATAAGCAAAGGGTGGAAGGCTTTCGCAAAGATGTAGTTTTGATTGAAATGGAGCTGCTTCGCCGCACTTGGTATCCCAAACAGTTGCAGCGCTGGTACCCGCAGGTGATAAACAAATCAAAAGCAGAATTAGAAGCATTTTTAACTGAATTGGAAATATTTGAATCTGGCGGGAACTACAATCCAAATCTTTTGCAGTCTGCTTTTGAGCAGTTTGTAAATTCCATTATCGAAAAAAACTATGAAAGCCATCCAATTTACATAACTTTGGACATTTCAGAAAGAGAGCCTGGCATTGCAAGAAATTACTATCATATCCCTATTGGCTTCGCGCTTCAACTGCAAGAGGATATGGAGGAGGCGAAGGAAATTGATATGAGCAAAATTAAAATTGATAGATTTGCAAATTCGATGAAAGGAAAGAGCGACAATCATTTAATAAGTGGGATAAAAGATTTAGCTGCTATAAACCTTATGAACGTTGCAAGTTACTGCATTTTATCCGCTCAAGAAGAAAAAGCAATAGTGGCAATAGATTATGCAAAAAAAATCAGTCCGGACAATGAATTTGTGAAGCGAGCTGAGGAACTTTGGTAACAAAGATTGGAAATGCACTAAAGACATTATAATTAAATAACTAATACACATTATTATTATGTAGTATTATTAAGTAACGGCGCAATTTCCATGCCTTTTGATCTATTGAATCTCAGCTCAAATAACTACAAACGGCAATTATGCAAAAATTTATTTTATTTTAGGTAAAAAATCTTTATATTTATTTTTTTTTTAATGCTTATATCAAAATCAATTTCAAACAAATGAAAACCAAACATTATTTAATAGCTTTTTTTTTAACAATACTTTTATCTCAACAGCTAAATTCCCATACAGTTAAAGAATATAGCCCTATTCCAAGCGAAGGCTATCTGTTAAGTTTTAAATACTATAACGAGAGCTTGCTTCGTATGTCGGAAAAGCAACTTTTAAAGGCGCTTGATGAATTTCCAGATGCCCCTGCGGTCGATAAATCCAGAATTTTAGAGGCATACATTAATTTAGCTGATAAAAATTATTTACTTGCAGACGCAAGTCTATCTGACTTTTTAGTAGAAAGAAGTAATTCCCCTTTTGTTGCACCGGCTGCCTTTCTTAGGGCAAGCCTTTCTTTCGATAAGAAAGACTATGAAAGAGCTGCAACGCTTTTCGAAGAATCTTTAATGCTATCAAATTCCGAATTTAATGCGCGAGCAGATTCAAATTATTTGAATATCGCAAACAATTCTCTTTATTGGAAAGCTGTTTCTCTTGTTATAATGGGAAAAAATATTGAAGCAAAACAAACGTTCGAGGAATGCTATCGACTTTATCCAAGTGGAGATTTAGCTGACGATGCGCTTTTTGCACTCGGATATATAAACGAAACAAACAGACAATATGACGCTGCAATCTCGTATTATAGCACTATTTCTTCAAAGTATTCTTATTCCAATAGCTTGGTTGCTGCTAAGTTAAGGGAAATAAATATTCGGCTCACTCTTCGCGATGGAACAAGTGCTTTAAATTTAATTGAGAACACTGAAAATATTGTAAAAGAAATTCAAAAAGATAGTGAAGAATCCAAGATTTACGAGAGCCAAAGCAATTTTGAGCAAGTTGGCGAGGAGCTTCTTTATTTAAGAGCTGAAGCAAATAATGTCCTTGGGAATTTCACTCAGTCGCTTGATTATTTTAAGGAATTTGAGCAGAAATACCCGGATTCCCAATTTCTTTATTTAGTTTATCTTAGCGCTGGCTGGGCAAATCTTAATCTTGAAAAGCAGCAAGAAGCTTTGGATTATTACGACAAAGTTATTGAAATCAAAGATTTAAAAGAAGAAAACGTAAAAGCATTAGCTCAATTTTATAGAACAATAGCTTTGAAAAGGCAGGGAAAAACTGAGGAGGCAAAAAAAGAACTCTCGAGCCTTGCGATTCAAGCTACATACCCTTACCCTGGTTTCGTTTTGCTTGAATTAGGGCAAATCCAGTATGAAGAAAAAGATTTCGCAAGTGCAGCAAAAACGCTTGAAAGAGCATACCGAGAGGCAAGCGATGCCGTTATTCAAATTCGTATTTACCTTATTCTTGGAGCCACTTATCTTGAATTGCGCCGCTGGGAATCTGCAATAGAAGCATATAAGTTAGCTGAGCAAATTGCAATAAAAAGCTCAAATATTTATGTCACGCAAAAAGAGCAGTATCTTGCCGAAGCAAAACTGAAGATGGGAATTGCTTATGTTCAAAACTATAAGAATGCGGAGGCAATTACTCCTTTACAGTCATTTTTATCGGAGTATAAAAAAGATAAACGTGCCGATGAAGCTGCTTTTTGGTTAGCCGAAGCTTTTTATAGGACCGACCTTTTAAATAATGCAATCACAAGTTATAAATCGCTCTTAGAAAAGCACCCCAATACAAAGAGAAAAGAAGAAGCACTTTATGGGCTTGGCTGGGCAAGTTTTCGTATGCGAAATTTCAAGGAAGCGACTGTTTATTTTGACAGGTTAATTCAAGAATTTCCAAATACAAAATATGCTTCTGAAGTGCTGGCAAGAAAAGGCGATGGATATTACGTAATTAAGGATTACAATAAGGCTGTTACATCCTATCGCCAAGCTATTAAAATCGACCCAACAAGCGAAGAAGGGCAATATTGCAGCTATCAATTAAGCCACGCGCTTTTTCGCCTGAGCAGGTATGATGAAGCAGTTTCAGAGCTGCTTGCCTTTTTAAAAACAAATCCAAAATCAACTTACTCTCCTTACTCGCTTTATCTTATTGGCTGGATTAGATTTCAACAAAAAAGATATGCCGAGTCAATAGATAATTACAGGTATTTAATTCAAGGTTATAAGAACAGCGATTTGGTCGTAAGAGCGCACTACGCAATTGGAGATGCTTATTATAATATGGGGAATTTTGAAGCCGCTCTCGAAGCCTACAATTTAATTGTCGAGCAATACCCGAGCAGCCCTATCGCCCCCGAAGCTTTGAAGAGCATTCAATACTGCTTGATGTCTTTGGGGAGGGAAAGCGAGGCAATGCAAATTGCAGATAAATATGTGGAAAGCAATCCAAGCTCTCCTTTTGCGCCAGAGTTCAAGTTTAAAAAAGCTGAAATGTTTTATACTGGAAAAAGATTCCAAGATGCAATTTCGGAGTATGAAGAGTTTATTAGAAAATACCCAAGCGATGAGAAAAAACCCGAAGCTCTTTTTTGGATGGCAAAGAGCTATGCCAATATGAACGAAATCAAGCAAGCTGAAGATGTTTTTAAGCAAATTTTGAAAGAATTTCCGGAAAGCGATTACGCTCCACTCAGTATTTTGGAAAGAGCTTTATTGGACAAGCAAAATTTGAACATAGAAAGAGCGGATTCCTTGTTTAAAGAGCTGCAAAGGATTTATCCCGATGATCCGAATTCTGCGCAAGCGGGCTTTGAACTTGCAACCATCAGATATTCACTTGGAGATACTCTCGATGCTATACGGATTTTTAGGGAAACCGCAAATCATTTCGATGATATAGAATACGGCTTGCAATCAAGGTATAAATTAGCTATGTTCTATCGTTATCGTTCCGAAAATGATTCTGCACGTTTAGAATTTTCAAGGTTGGCTGAAAAATACGCTTTCCCAGAAATAGCAGCAGAATCGCAATATAGAATTGGCGAGCTTTGGATGAGAGAAAACAATTACACTTTGGCTACAGCAGCTTTCCTCAGCGTTCAAGAAAAATTTTCTGCTTATGAAGATTGGTATTCTCTTTCTTTGCTAAATATTGGCGAGTGCTGGGAAAAATTAGAAAGGTATGCTAAAGCTATTGAGGCGTATCAAACCTTAGCCTCCTTGCGACCTGATGACGATTTTGGAGCAAGTGCAAAAAAACGATTGAAAGACCTGCAAAAAAAATAACAAATCAAAAAGCAAAATGCACAATTTTTCGTAATTTTGTAGTTTATTGTTTTTAAAAAATAAAAACTGGCAGAGTATTATTTACTAATTTATAAAGAAAAGATATGAAAACATTAGTCATTAATCCCGGCTCAACTTCTACAAAAATAGCCATTTATGAAGGTATTAAACCGCTTTGGACAAAGACCTTACGCCACTCGGCAGAAGAAATTTCTAAATATCCAAAAATTATCGACCAATACGAATTTAGAAAGCAAATAATAATTGAATCACTTGAAGAAGCTGGAGTCGACTTAAACGAAATTGAAGCAGTAGTCGGAAGAGGTGGCTTATTAAAACCGATACCAGGAGGAATTTATTTAGTAAATGATAAGCTTATCGCAGATTTAAGGAAAGAAATGATGGGGGAGCATGCCTCCAACCTCGGTGGACTGATTGCAAACGAAATAGTAAAAGTAATTGGAAACAACACAAAGGCATACATTGTCGACCCTGTCGTGGTTGATGAAATGGACGACATTGCCCGTTTTTCTGGCAGTCCAGAGCTTCCGCGATTGAGCATCTTTCACGCCTTGAATCAAAAAGCTGTTGCACGCCGTTATGCCCGCGATGTTCAAAAAAAATATCAAGAGCTAAGCTTGATAGTTGTTCATCTTGGCGGTGGAATTTCCATCGGAGTTCATAAGGGCGGAAGAGTAATCGATGTGAACAATGCTCTGAATGGTGAGGGTCCTTTCTCACCTGAGCGAACAGGCACAGTTCCCGTAGCTGCACTTACAAAGCTCTGTTATTCCGGAAAATACACAGAAGCAGAAATGCTGAAAAAGCTTACTGGCAAAGGCGGAATGTATGCTTATCTTGGCACCACAGACGCAAAAGAAGTGGAAGACAAAGCTGCTGCTGGAGACGAAAAATGTATGCAGGTATACAAAGCAATGGCGTATCAAATAGCTAAAGAAATTGGCGCTGCTGCCACCGTCCTTAAAGGGAAAATAGACGCTATTCTGATTACCGGTGGTTTAGCTTATTCGTATTTATTCGAGGAATGGTTCGAGGATTATGTCGGTTTCCTTGCTCCAATTAAGTTTTATCCAGGTGAGGACGAAATGCAAGCCCTTGCCGAGAGCGTTTATTATTCTTCCACAGGTGAAATTGAGATAAAAGAATATAATTAAAATTTTGCTCCATTTTTCATAGATCTGCCACAATTCAAAACAATAGATGTGCCACACTTTCAAGGTGTGGCACATCTAATTTTGGAAGAAAATTATCTTCCCAAGTTCAAATGGGAAGGAGAAGCAGAGAAAAAATGTGCTCTACCCCGAAGGTGGAGTCCACCTGAAAAATCAAGCAATCCTTCAATCAAGAAAATCAAGGTTCTGACAAAATATTATCTTGAAGTGCTTTTTTCCCCTACACAGAAATTTTTATCCATTTAAATATCTCTTTGATTTTCGGCTTTTTTCCATACATCAAAATTCCTACCCTGTATATCCTTGAAGCAACCCAAACGCAGAGCACAAAAGTAGCTATCATAAGTGCAAAGGAAGTCAGAACTTGCCAAAGTGGCACCTCTGATGCCGCAAGACGAACAATCATAAGAACTGGAGAGAAAAAAGGAATTAAAGAAAGAATTACAGCAAGCGTTCCCTCAGGATTATTTATTACGCTTCCAAGAAAAAGAATTGGAAGAATTACGGGCAAAGTAACAATGTTTTGCAACTGTGCCGCATCACTTTCTTGGTCAACCGCAGAGCCAATAGCTGCGTAAAGCGTTGAATAAATAAAGTATCCCGCAATAAAGTAAAACACAAAGCCAATAATCAGCATTACTGGAATTTCCGGCAACTCAAAGCCCGTAGGTAATTGCTGCCCTTGTCCCGAAACTGCCGCTGTGTCAATTAATGCTTGCTCCGGTCCAAAAAATGAAGAAATAATTGGGTTTGCAGCGAAAAAAAGAACTGAACCAATAATAACCCAAAAAAGAACCTGCGTTAAACCAACGGCGCCAATCCCAATTATTTTTCCCATCATAATTTCAAAAGGCTTTGCAGAAGACGCAATTACTTCAATAATCCGATTAGCTTTTTCTTCGATTACACCACGCATCACATAAGCGCCGTAAATCATCATCATCATAAAGATAAGCAAGCCAAGTATATATCCAAGCCCAGCAAGAATGGGAGAATCATCGCTTTTCACCCCTTCAGAAGTTAGCTTTTGAGTGCTGATTTTTACTTTTTCTTGAGAAATGCGAATAATGTTAGTATCGGCACCAGCATTAATCAATCGATGATGGAGAATAATGCCACTGATATTGTTTTGCAAAGAAGAAATAAACCCAAGTCCGCCTCCTCCTTTTGTATAAATAACTGCTTCTCCACTGTTTATAATGGCATCATCAATAAGGAGATAAGCATCAAGAGTCCCAGCAATCACCTTAGCTTTCAAGGAATCCTCAGTTAAATCGGTCAGAAAATATTTACTTGGGTCTGCGTTTACTATTTCCCTTCCAATACCGGAAGTTTTATCGAGAACTGCAAGTTTCATTTCCGTGCTTTCAGAAGAAAAAACTGCAATAAGAGCCGGTATTAAAAAAATGCTAATCATAAATATAGGCATTAGCAAAGTGCTAATAATAAAGCCTTTCGACCTAACTTTCGACTTATATTCGTGCTTGATTATGATTCCAATTTTATTGCATTTTCTCATTTCCGTTCTCCTTTCGCTTTGAAACTGTGTCAATAAAAATCTCGTGCAAACTTGGCTCTTTAACCTGAAAATGTGAAAGCTCAACGTTTTGCACTGCTGCTTCTAGTATTTGGGCAGCTCGCTCTTCTGAGTTTTCCAATCGAAATTCAGCGCGATTTTTTGTCCTGTTAATAAATTTCAACCCATCAAATTGATTTAAAAAGCTGTCGTCTCCTTCAAATTCCAAAAGCATTGTGTCCTTGCTAAAACTCTTTTTAATTTCTCGAATATTGCCTTTTAAAACGATACTTCCTTTGTCAATCAGACAAATATTGTCGCAGATCTGCTCTGCTTGTTCCATAACGTGAGTAGAGAGAATAATTGTTTTGCCTTGCTCTTTCATATCCAAAACAATGCTTTTTAAAAGCTCGGTATTAATTGGGTCGAAGCCAGAAAAAGGCTCATCGAGTATCATCAGGTCTGGTTCGTGCAATATGGTGCTGATAAACTGAACTTTTTGCTGCATTCCCTTGGAAAGCTCTTGAATCTTTTTGTTTGCCCAAGATTCGGCATCCATTTTCCTTAGCCATTCTTTTGCTCTTGAGCTTGCAGTTGCTTTATCGACATTTTTCAGTTGAGCAAAGTAAATTAATTGCTCGATTACTTTTAAATTTTTGTAAAGCCCTCTTTCTTCTGGTAAATAGCCAATTCGATTTTGAGCATTGTTTGGGTTTTTATTCTCGAAAAGTATAACTTCCCCTTCATCTGGAATAAGTATACTTGTAATCATTCGGATTAATGTAGTTTTTCCAGCGCCGTTTGGTCCGAGAAGTCCCAAAATGGTTCCAGCGCCCACTTGAAAACTAACACGATTTACAGCGATATAATCCCCAAAACGCTTGAGAACATTTTCAATTCGTAATAAATCCATTGAGTTTGCTTAATTATAAAATAATAATAATTGCAAAAATAAATATTATTTTTTAATTTTGTAGTCTAAAAATATTAATTTTGAATAATATGTAATAAATTATAAACAAATTAGTGAGAAAAAATGAATTATACGGGTCCGAAAGTTAAACTTTCAAGGAAATTAGGGATTGAGCTTACAATAAAATCAAGCAAATATTCTGCAAAAAAACCATACCCCCCAGGGCAGCACGGCGCTAGCAAACGCAGAGCAAAACAATCTGACTATGGAAAGCAATTATTAGAAAAGCAACGGCTTAGATTGCAATATAATATTTCAGAAAAGCAAATGCGTAACTACTACGACAAAGCTACTTCTTTACTTGGAAATACTGGTGAGTTGTTGGTTCAACTCCTTGAATCAAGATTAGATGCAGTTTTATACCGCTCTGGCTTTACGCGTTCCATTTATGCGGCGCGCCAATTCATTACTCACGGCCACATTCTCGTTGATGGAAAAAAAGTTACCATCCCATCATATAGTTTAAAACCCAATCAAACTATTAGCATTAAGCCAAAAAGCAGAAAATTAGAATGTTTTCAAGATGCAATAAGAACTGCAACTCCGCCGCCATATATTGAATTGCAAAAAGCTGAGTTTGCTTCGATTTTCCGCTATGTTCCGCCGCGCGAGGAAGCTCCCGTCATCTGTGAAGTTCCTTTGGTAGTGGAATTCTATTCAAGATAATCCGCTATATTTATATATTTGCATTTTATTCGCATCGTTCAGAATGGCAGAAAAATTGTCATTCTGAACAAAGTGAAGAATAGAATAATGGTCATTTCGACTGCGCTCAATGACCGATAAGCGATAGCTCCTCTGGATTTCCCACGCTATCGCTTTTTCTTTTTTGCAAAGAGGACGGAAAGGTATTGCTCGTATAAATCGAAAAGGAATTCCATTCGCTTTGACTCCGAGGGAAAGGGCTGCGGACGATATGACAAATCTACTGCACGGTCTAAATCGTTGTGGGCTTTGACTAAATTGGGCGGCATTGTCAAGGGGTCGTATAAATCGGCTAATGAGCTGTTGGGGTATTCTGCCCTCGCGTCTAAGACTTTCTGCGCCGCTGTTTCTATTGCTTCCACTTGCTTTTCGCTCGGCTGCTTAGGCCAGGGAAAGTTATTGTAAACTATATCTTTTGAATATCTGTAATCGCTTTTTAACCTACCGCAAACATACTTAACCCAAGTCATGTGCATAATTGAAGTAAGAACGCCAAAGTGAAAGATAGTTGCGTCCGGAACAGATTGACAAGTATCGCTAATTATATTATCTTTTGAAAAGAAACCTATTGGTATATACTTTCTATTTTCTGAAGTAGTTCTTGGAATTAATAAATAATCACTTTTAGGTTGAGTAATTTGAGCAAAAAGATGTGGTATTTTTGCTAAGTGTGGTCTTGCTGATACTTCTCTAATTTTTTTTACATTCTCTACCCTTTGCTTAATATGTTTAAGGTTTCTAAGTTCGCTTGGATCAATATCCACAAGCCACAAGCACCACCTTTCTTTGTTGTTGATAAACTCAAAAGCTGAAATAAACCTTTTAAAATACTTTTCTGCATTTGGCTCTTCTTTTAAAAAATTTTCTTTTTCTTCTTTTGTAAATAAAAAATTTCCACCATCAGCAGGCATATTCCCAAACTTCATTTTTGGCACTTCGCAAATAGGGTTTGTTCTTTTCAGAATTAAAACATTTTCACCTTCAACTAAATAAGGATTTATTTTTTTTACCCGAATTTCCTGCGGTTCTCCTTTTATATCTTCATAATCGTATATTTTTTTACTTTCAACATCAAAATTTGCAAAACCAATTATAACACAATAAACGGCAGCATTTCCTCTTGCTTCGTTACTCCATTTAAAAGTTCTATGAGCGAAATGAATTTTTATATTTTGCTCATTAATTAAAATATTCCAAAAAATACCTACATGCAAACCTTGACAAATTGAATTAGTTGAAACTAAGGCAGCTACTATTTGAGTATTTTTAATATATTCTGAGGCTTTATAATACCATCCAGTAACATAATCAATCTCTCGAATATCTTTTCTATTTAAAAAAACACTCAACAGATCTTTCTTTTGCTCTAAGTCCATCATTCTTGAACCTACAAAAGGCGGATTTCCCAAAATATACGAAAGTTCATTTTTTGGAACAATGCTTTCCCAATCAATTTGTAAGGCGTTACCGTGTGTGATGTTTGCAGCTTTTTTCAGCGGAAGTCGGGAGAAATACTGCCCAAATTCAGCACTGACTAAAAGGTTCAATTGGTGGTCAATCAGCCACATAGCGACTTCAGCAATGCGTGCAGGGAACTCCTCTAATTCAATTCCAAAGAACATATCGACATCGAGCCAAACAATTTCTCTAATGTCGAGAATGCCCTGCCCTGTTTTGTAAAGATTACGCAAAATTTCGATTTCCAAAAGCCGCAGCTCTCTATAAGTAATCACGAGGAAGTTACCGCAACCGCAGGCTGGGTCGAGGAATTTGAGCTTGCTAATTTTTTTGTGAAACTCTTGAAGTTTGCTTTTATTGTCCTTAACGCTTTCAAATTCCGTCCAAAGTTCATCGAGGAAGAGCGGTTTAATCAGTTTCAATATATTTTTTTCAGAAGTATAGTGGGCGCCGAGGTTTCGTCTTTCTTTTGGGTTCATCACGCTTTGGAACATAGAGCCAAAGATGGCGGGCGAGATTTTTGCCCAATTAAGGGCGCAGCATTCGAGCAGTGCTTGTCGCATTTTCCTATCGAAACTCGCCGTGGGCAACATTTCTTCGAATAGCTTTCCATTGATATAGGGAAATTCGGCAAGCTGTTCGTCAAGATTTTTGAAGCGATTTTCCTTCGGCCTGTTAAGGACTTGAAAAAGTTCGCTTAACTTTGCGGCGAGGTCGCTTCCGTCTTCGCTTGTTCTGTGCAAAATGTAGTCGAGAAACTGGTCTTTGTTAAACAAGGTGGTGTCTTCGGCAAAAAGGCAGAACAGCAGCCGCACAAGGTAAAGCTCGAGTGGGTGTCCAGTGTAGCCAATTTCTTTCAATCTGTCGTGGATTTTTCCCATAAGCTCGGCTGCTTCGATATTTGCGGGGTCTTGCTCTTTATATACTTTTTTTTGGTAGCCGAGCAAATAGCCGAAGTGCTGGACCTTGAAAACAAGTTCATTCAGTTGGAACTCAATTTTTGTGTCGTCTTCGAGGTCGAAGAGCTGGAAATTTTGGAAATCGCAAATAAGTATATATTTGGGGAGTTCGTGTTGCGGAAGACCTTGCAAATATTCCCTTGCTTGCGAGTATGCTTTTTCGAGGTTTTTTCCGCGGCTTTTCATTTCAATTAAAATGGTAGCTTTCCAGAGCATATCGATATATCCATCGGAATCGTCGAGTTTTTTCACTTTATATTCGAAGCTTGCAACTTTCCTTCTACTTATCCCAAAGACCTCAAAAAAATGATCGAGGAAGGGTTTTGCGTCAGCATCTTCTTTCGAGGCGTTTTCCCATTCTTTAGAAAAATTGACGGCTCGGTCTTTAATTTCGTTCCAACTTAAAGGCATAAGACTTCTTTATTTAATTTGTTTTAATACAAATATATAGAAAAAAAAAGTTTAATTGTTAATTATTAATTGTTA
>LSQX01182882.1_pt1 | contig 12511 bp, 9 predicted proteins | sample 654561 | NCBI WGS metagenome assembly LSQX01 (sample SAMN04489861, study PRJNA283612) | anaerobic digester metagenome | isolation source: 4 biogas reactors fed with cattle manure at either 37C or 55C with and... | place: Denmark: Kongens Lyngby | collected 2014 | reverse complement strand
TTGGTCAAGGTAGTCGCGAGGGCGAACCGCTTTTCCGCCGCTGCCGCTTTGACGACGACCTCGGCTATCCTGGACCAGTCGATCTTCGGCTGCGACTGCTTTTTCGGCGCCACGATCATGGTGCCGGGCTCGAGCACCGTCGGCTTGTCGATGCGGAAGTCTTCGAGATCGGAGAGCTTCTCCACCCCGGCGGCGTTGAGGATATCCCGGATGGGCTGGAGGCGAGCACGGGCATAATCGACGACGAGGTGGACCTGCACGTTCTTGATCTGTGTCTTGCGGGTGAACTCGGCGGCGATGGCTTGGGCTTTCACGCTCAGTTCCGCGGCAGCCGCAGGGGTGGCCGTGGCGATGCCCTCGTGGATGGCCAGATCTTCGATTTCGCCGACGAAAGGATAAGCAGCCCCGTCGATCCACGCACCGATGACGAAGCCCGTCTTTCCTACGGCCGTCAAGTTGCCGGAGCTCGCCGCGGTGCCCACGGTGCGGCCGTCGATCTGCAGCTCCAACTTACCGTCGGGATGGCGCATGAAGCGGACCGAAGCCGTCTTCCCCTCGACGAGCTTCACCTGTCCGCTGTCGACCGACACCCACTTGTTGGTATGTACCGATCCTACGAGCTGCCCGTCGGGCTGGATGAACAATGCGATAGGCGGCTCTTGGGCTTCGACGATGTTGCGCCGCGAGCCTGCGATTTTGCGGGGCGTGACGGTGGCCTCAATGGTAAAGCTCTGCATGTTTGCGAGGCGGGGATTTTTCGCTAGCTCCACGGTGCCCCCTTGATCGAGACGAAGACCGTGGCCCCCTTGGAGAATGGTCACGTTGCGCAAGGACTGGATTGCAACGCCTAACGTCGACCCGTCTAAGACGTGTCTGCCGTCCGAGCGCAGTTGGAACAGGGTGGTCTTGGACACGCAGATCCCTCCTGAATGGTTATGTGGTGCGAAGTTCCCCCATAACCAGAGGATCCGGGCCGACCCCCGAGCGACCGAGACAGCCGTGGCCGGAATGATCGAGCGCGCCGCCCCGCTGCCGCACGCAACGCCTGGATCGCTTGGGCAGGCGGCTGCCTCGCCCCAACTGCCGCAACCCCACGGCCGGATTCTGGTTGCGCGGTGAATACGACACTCGGGAGACCATTCCTTCTTTTCTGTACACAAAATCTTTGCACGCGTGGCACAACGGCAGGCTGCCCACTCCGCACTCACCGGACTCGCAGGACTGGACCGACTCCTACGACCGGCCGGACTCGCCGGACGTGGGCAGCCGCACCGTTCGAACATCTATCCCGCTCGCGTTAATTGGCGCGGGGCCGGTAAGTTCCCTTCACGTACTGGTAGGTCAGATCGTAAAGCTCCCGCACGTGGTCGAAGATGCTGCCGTAGGCCATGCGCAGCACCTTTACATCCTGGTAGTACGCGTGCAGAGCCGTGTCCATATAACCATACTGCACACCTGCGTCGAGGTAGGCCAGATACCGGTCGCGCCCGTCCAGGAACACCGCGCTGCTCGCTTCGATCTCGATGCCCATGCCGTAGCGCCGGGCCGCGTCGGTCACCTGGCGGAACCGGTCGAGCGGCACACTCGCGTTGAACATGTAGTTTGGCTGGTAGATGGCCGCATCGAAGCCCAAGGCCTCCCAGTTGTGCCACCCGTTCGCTCCGTAGTAGGGAATCCAGAGGAACTTCAGGCCCAGTTCCTTGACGAGCGGAGCGACACGTTGCAGGAGCTCGTAGTCCGTGGGCCCGCTGATGCTCTCTGCCAGCCAATAGAGCCCAACGAGCTCCAGATGTTCAAATTCGTGCTCATTCCAGCGCCGCATGAACTCATCAATATAAGCCTGAATCGCCGTGACCCGATCGTTGATGGACTCCTCCCACCGGTTCGGGAAGGGCGAGAAGTCCAAGCTGCGCCCGAGACCCGTCGGATCGCCGAAGTTCGTCGTCTGAATCATCGGGTACGGGATCATGACGAAAACCTTCGCCTTATAATCGGGATCGTCGATGGTCTTCTTGGCTTCCGCGACGGCGGTGTTGAAGGCGTCCATCTGCTGTCCCGGGGTGAAAAGGTAATCGAGGAACCACATCCACTGTTCCCAACGGGCCGGCGTGCCGCGAGAAGGCGCATCGAAGGCAAAACCCGACGGATGGCGCAGCGCCAGGAAAAGGAAGCTGTCGAAGAACCAGTCCTCCCACACGGGCTGGTCCGCAGGATCGGCAAGCGGACGGCTGTAGGCGACGTACGGCAGGGCGTCGCTTACGGTCCAGCGCTCGTGCGTGTAGATGAGCATGATGTGCCGGGCCCCACCCGCCGCCTCGGTACCGATGGGCAGGTACCGGCCGATGTTTTTGTCCGGCGCGATGTGAACGGATAACGCCGGTCCCATGCCATCCGCATCGAATCCCAGGTACGGATCGGTCAGGTCGAGAAGATCCGTTGGACCTTCGACATCGAGTTCCCGGTCCTCGCCCCAAACCTCGACCTCGTCGATGAAAGCCCACATGTACACGGTGAAGACTATACGAACGTAGCGAGCCGGGCCGACGTTGACGAACTTGGCCTCACGGCGCGCTGCACCGGACGGCGTCCCCATCATGGAGCGGGTCACGGTCTTTGGTCCCTTCCAGTCCCGGCCGTTCACCGACGTGTAAAGGTGCACCTCGTTCGGCAGGTTGACGCCCGCGCTCGGATCGTGCAGAAAGCCTACGTTCACCTCGTCGACGGGCTTCACGGCTCCCAGGTCGAACGTGACGACCCGGAACTCATTGCGCAGATGACCTTGCCACGCCATATGGCCGAAAGCGCTAGGACCTTTCATTCCATCCGTAAGCTCGCGGCCGCTATCGGGATACGTCTTGTCCGGCGCCAGACTGATCCAGTACGGCAGACCTTCGACCAGATTCACGCGCTCTACGGACGGCGCCTCTTCCGCTGCAACTCCCATGTGCAATCCAAAAGCCAAGATGAGCACAACGCACGTTACAAGCCAACCGCTTTCGTCAGTGCGCCACACGCTCTTGCTCTACCTCCCTCTTGCCCTTCTTTTCCCCCGTGAAGTTGCGACCGGTGGGTCGGCGGCGTCCGCAGGAAGGCGCGGCCCACGTCCACCACCGTTTCGCCTGCATTGCCTCTGACTCCATTGTATCGAAGGGGGGCGGGACAACTCTTGCAGTATCGTACGAAAGGGATGAACAAAGGTACGGGGGTTGGCGGGCGATAGCGAACACGAAGCTGGCCACGCGCTCTGCCGGCCTCGCGCCGCTTCTCCGGGGCCTTTCACCCCCTTCGCCACCAAAATCCTCCAATGGATTTTTCCTCTGGCAAGAAGGACTTTCCCTAGCACCAATGGAATAGCGTGAATACAACCGGTTGCATTTACGGTGCGCAATAAACCACCCGAAGCGCACCGGCTGCATGCAACCCGAATGAGGTCCTCGTAAGCCCCCATCGTACAAGACATAGGAGGTGAGGCTCAACGCAGGCATTCCCTCAAACCTTCTCCTACGGCTTAGGACGAAGCGTCGCAATCGCCGTGTGGGTAACGTCGTCAACCGGGAGATTGTGGATATTGTCTGGAAAATTCCCTGAACGGAGGGACAATCCATGCGCCGCACATTACCGGTTCTGATGCTTATTGCCTTGTTCTTTGTATCGTCGACCGCCGCTCTTGCGCAAGGCACCGTCACCGTCATGGGCACCTGGGGCGGCCAGGAACTCGAGGCGTTCCAGAAAGTGATGGACGCGTTCACCGAGCGCACGGGTATTGAAGTCCAGTTCACGGGCAGCCGCGACCTGGTGACGATCCTCACCACGCGGGTCGAGGCAGGCAACCCGCCTGACGTCGCCGCTATGCCCAACCCCGGCTTCGTCTTGCAGTTCGCCAGGGAAGGGCACCTCGTCGACCTTTCGCAGTTTCTCGACATGGACAAACTCGCCGAGCAGTATTCCCAGGCCTGGATCGACCTGGGCTCCGTCGACGGCGGACTCTACGCCATTTTTATCTCCGCCGACCTAAAGAGCATGGTCTGGTACAACCCCAAGCAGTTTGCGGCCAAAGGCTATGAAGTGCCCACCACCTGGGACGAGCTAATGGCCCTCACCGAACGCATCATCGCGGACGGCGGCACGCCTTGGGCGATCGGTCTGGAGTCCGACGCCGCGAGCGGCTGGCCGGGCACCGACTGGATCGAAGACATCATCCTGCGCATCGGCGGGCCCGAGCTCTACGACCAGTGGGTGAACCATGAGATTCCGTGGACCCACCCGACGGTCAAGCGGGCCTTCGAGATCTTCGGCAGCATCGCCCGCGACCCGAAGCAGGTATACGGCGGGCCGACGGCTGTTTTGGCTACCAACTTCGGCGACTCGGTCAACGCCCTGTTTACCGATCCGCCTCGGGCGTACCTGCACCGTCAGGCCACGTTTATCCAGAGCTTCATCCTCGACGCCAACCCGGGCCTCGTCGCCGGTGAAGACTACGACTTCTTCGTCCTGCCCGGCATCGATCCCGAGTACGGCACGCCCATCCTCGGTGCCGCCGACATGGTGAGCGTCTTCAACGACCGGCCCGAGGTGCGCGAGTTCATCCGCTTCCTGGCCAGCCCCGAAGCGCAGGAGATCTGGGTGGGCGAACTCGGCAAGCTGTCGGTGAACCGGGCCGTCGATCCGTCCATCTATCCGAACGACGTCGTGCGCAAGGCCGCGCAAGTGCTGTCCGAGGCCGAGATCTTCCGCTTCGACGGCTCCGACCTGATGCCGTCCGAGATCGGCTCGGGCGCCTTCTGGACCGGCGTGCTCGACTACGTGAGCGGTGCGGACCTCGACGATGTCCTCGAGATGATCGAAATGACGGCCGAAGAAGTGTACGAGTAAGCAGCGAGGAAACGAATGACGGGACGTAGGATGGCGGCTCCGGCCGTCATCCTATCCCTCTCCGCATGGGAGGCCGAATAAATGAAACGCGAGCGCTTGTGGGCGGGTCTTTTCCTCGGCCCGGCGGTGTTTCTGATCGCGGGTTACTTGGTCTACCCGGCCTTCGTAACCATCTATCTGAGTTTCTTCGATCGCAACTCGACCGAGTTCGTCGGCCTGGACAACTACGTGCGCATCTTCACCAACAACGCGATGCTCACCGCCCTGAAAAACAACTTGCTGTGGCTCGTTACATTCCCCGTGCTCACCGTCGGACTCGGGCTCTTGCTGGCCGTCCTGACCGACCGGGTGCGGTATGAGTCCGTCGCCAAATCGATCATCTTCCTGCCGATGGCCATTTCCTTCGCCGGGGCGGGCGTCATCTGGCGCTTCATGTACACGTACCGGCCGGTCGGGGACCCGCAGATCGGCCTCCTCAACCAAATCCGCGTCGCGCTCGGCGCCGAACCCGTGGCCTGGCTCCTCGAGCGGCCCTGGAACAACTTTGCCCTCATCGCCGTGGGCGTTTGGATGTGGACCGGCTTTTGCATGGTGGTCATCTCGGCGGCGTACAAAGGCATTCCCCGTGAGCTCGTCGAGGCGGCCCGGGTGGACGGTGCGACCGAATGGCAGGTGTTCCGCCACGTCAGCCTGCCCCAGCTCTTGCCGACCTTGGGCGTGGTCATGACGACGATGATCATCAACTGCCTGAAGATCTTCGACATCGTCTACGTGATGACCAACGGCAACTACGGCACCGAAGTGATCGCCAACCGGATGTACAAAGAGATGTTCCAGTTTCGCCAGTACGGCCGGGCGAGCGCATTGGCCGTTGTCCTGTTCCTGGCCATCTTACCGTTTATCATCTTGTCCGTGCGCCGTCACCTGAGGGAGGAGCGGAGTACCAATGGATAAGCGTTCCTTGAACTTCAGCCAAGGCTTCGTCCACCTTGTGCTCGTCTTGATCTGCCTGGCGTGGATCTTGCCGACGCTCGGACTGCTCGTGAGCTCTTTCAGGCCGGCGCACCTCGTGTCGAACTCCGGTTGGTGGACGGTGTTCCTTACTCCTTTCGACCTGACCCAGTACACGCTGCAAAACTACCAGGACGTCCTGACCAAGACGGGCATCGGCAAGGCGTTCCTGAACAGCGTTTTCATCACCGTGCCTGCCACCATACTGCCCATCTTCATCGGTTCGCTCGCCGCCTTTGCCTTCGCGCAGATGCGGTTCCCGCTCAAGGAAGGCATCTTTCTGCTCCTCATCGGGCTGCTCGTCGTGCCGATCCAGATGACCATGATCCCCATTCTGCGCCTGTATAACCAACTAGGCCTTGCGGGAACCTTCACCGGAATCTGGCTGGCGCACACGGGGTACGGCCTGCCCTTTGCCATTTACCTGATGCGCAACTTCTTCGCTTCGCTGCCGTCCGATCTGTTCGAGGCGGCTTACATCGACGGCGCAGGTCCGATCAAGGCGTTCTTCCTGCTCGCGCTGCCGATGTCGGTGCCGGCCCTGGCGTCGCTGGCGATTTTCCAGTTTTTGTGGGTATGGAACGACCTGCTCGTCGCGCTGATCTATCTCGGAGGCACGCAGGACGTCGCGCCGCTGACGGTCGCCCTCAGCTCGCTCGTAGGCTCCTACGGGCAAAACTGGCACGTGCTGACGGCGGCGGCGTTCGTGACCATGATCGTGCCCCTCGTGGTCTTCTTCGCCCTGCAGCGCTACTTCGTGCGGGGAATTCTCGCCGGGTCGGTGAAGGGCTGATGGCCGACGGTAAGAAGGCAGGCGGTGATAAGAACCTACGCCGTGTCACGATGGCAGACCTCGCGCGCAGGGCGGGTCTGTCCAAATCGACGATCTCGAGGGCTTTGGCGGGCGACCCACGGGTGAAGCCGGAGACGCGGGCCCGTGTGGAAGCCCTGGCCTACGAGATGGGATACGAGCTGCACCCCCTCGCCTCGGGCCTGGCCACAAACCGCACTTTTACGATCGGCCTCGGCATCCCGTCGCCGCCCCGTTCGTTCTCTAATCCTTTTTACCTTGAATTCGCGGGCGGCGTCGGGGACTGGGCATTGAACCAGGGTTACACGCTCTTTTTTGCGCAAAACGAGGACATCTTGGCCAGAACCCGGGGACGCCGCCGCACGGTGGCCACGCTAGCCGACGGGTACATCCTGACGGAACCCGAGGTGGGCGACGCCCGCATCGAAAGGCTTATCGAGATGGGCAAGCCCTTCGTATTCCTCGGAAGCGTGCGACCGGGCGAGAACAGCACGTGGCGGAGCGACGACGTAGTGTGGACCGAGGCCGACAACGTGCAAGGCTGCAAAGAAGTGGTGCAGCACCTGATCGAGCTGGGGCACCGGCGCATCGGGTGCATCACCGGCAGCGAGCGGCACGTGGCGACGCACAACCGGCTCCAGGGGTACAAGGCGGCCCTGAACGAAGCGGGCATAGCCTTGGACCACGGGCTGATCGAGGCCGCCGACTTTACGGAGGAAGGCGGGTACCTGGCTGCGAAGCGGCTCCTGGAGCGGCGGCCCGACGTGACGGCCATCTTCGCGTCGAACGATCAGATGGCCTTCGGCGCCCTGCACGCGGCCCGGGAGCGTGGGCTGCACGTGCCCCGGGATCTGTCGGTCGCCGGCTTCGACGGCATCGCCACGCTCCGCTACAGCACGCCGCAGCTGACCACGGCCCAGCAGCCCATCTACGAACTGGGCCAGGCGGCGGCTAGGCTCCTGATCGAGCAGGTACAAGGCCGCGAGCTGGCCGAGCGGCATGCGCTCTTCCCGTGCCGGCTGCGCGTCGGCGACACGACGGGACCGCCCAGGAGGTAGGGTCGGCGTCGGGGCGGCGGACTCATCTACGCCGGATCGCAGGTGTATGGGAACTCGTAGGGACAACACACCCACGGCATCCCGGTTGGACCGTCCGTCGAGTACCTGAAGATGACGGTAGAATAAGGTGCGATGATGCCGCAGCGTACGGTACAGGTAAGACCAAAGGCAGGGTTGTCCCAGAGGCTTCGTCGGGGCAGCCCGTTGTTTTGGCCGGGATGCCCTTGATATGATGTGATAGGCAGCCCCAAGGGGACGCTGAAACCGCCGTAAGGAGAGCCAGCAATGCTGCGCATCGCCGTCATTTCCGACATTCATTACGCCGACCGGTGTCAAAGCCCGAAGCGTAAGGGCGAGTGGGCGCTGCATCTGTTGACCGAAGCCGTCCGGCGCTTGAATGAGGACGTCCGTCCCGACGTAGTGGCGGTTTTGGGCGATTTGATTGACGATCCGGCCGCCCCCGACCGGTTAGAACGCCTGGAGCAGCTGCGGGATATCATTGAAAGGGTCGACGCACCGTACATCGTCCTCCCCGGCAACCACGATCCCGAACCGGATGTATTCTATCGCGTCATGCCAAGACCCGCCGACGCAGTAGACATCAAGGGCGTGCGGTTCATCAGTTTCGTCGACGCCGAAGAGCCGGGCTGGAACGCATCGCGCAGCGCGACGGACCTTGCGCGCATGGACGCCGCCCGGGCCGACGGTCACACGGGGCCCTTGGTCATGCTCCAACACGTTCCGGTACTGCCGCCCGGGGCCACCAGCTGCCCGTACACGTATACAAACATCGACGACGTGATTTCCCGGTGCGACGCGCAGGCGCTGACCCTGTCGATCGGCGGACATCACCACCGGGGCACGCAGCCGGTGAAGCGGAACAAGACGACGTACTTGTGCGTGAAGGCCTTGTGCGAGGAGCCGTTTGTGTTTACGACGGTAGATTTGGCTGAAACCGAGGCCCGGGTGGCGGAGCATACCGTGCCGGGGCCGTGATGTGGGGCTAGCTCACCGTCGCGCTGCGGCCAGCTGCCACAACGGGCCGGTCCGCGAAGCACGGACCTTGACGCCTTATCTCATATCATGTATCGTAATGGTAACGATGTCATTAGTGAATATTATACTGTTTACAGCACTCGGGACAGCAAATCTCTATCGGCACACGCTGGCCGGTGTCGAGTCCCTACGTTCCCGGAACGTTCCCGGAACAAGCCGCAGCGATGATCAAGCGGGGGATTCACGTGCGCGACTCTAGGCCGAACGAACGATCGAAGCGCGATGTGGTCACGTTAAAAGACGTCGCGCGTGCGGCGGGCGTCTCCCCCATCACGGCGTCTCGAGCGTTCAATCCCCTGCAGGCCCACAAGGTGGCCCCGAGAACAAGAGAACGGATATTCCGCGCCGCGCAAGAGCTCGGTTACAGGACGAACATCCCGGCCCGGGCCCTGCGGCAGCAAAGGACTTACCAAATCGCCCTCGTCGTGCCGTACATCAGCGATTCCTTCCTGCCCGACATCGTCGAGGGGATCCAAATTGAAGCGACCAAAAGTGACTACAGCTGTCTACTCTACGTGACACATTACGATCGGGAGCGCGAGTATGCGGCATTCAAGTCGCTGATGCGGAAGCTCGTGGACGGCGTCATCTGGTTTCCGAGCGTCTCTCCCCACCCCGAGTTGATGGACCTGGTGCGCGATCTGCCCGTCGTGCAACTGCTCCACAAGGAACACCCGGATGCCCCGGCGGTACTCGTCGACCAGGAACACGGCGCGTACTTGGCCGCGCACCATCTCATCGAGCTCGGACACCAGCACATCGACGCGCTCATGTACTTGGACCGCCACGGTGGGCAACGGGTCAAGGGTTTCCAGCGGGCCATAAGCGAGGCTGCAGGGGTCACAGGCCGGGTCCACACTGCCTCCGGCTCCGACGTGCTGGATGCGCAGCGCGCCGTCGAAGGACTGCTCGCGTCCGGTTTTTTCGCCACGGGCCTCGTATGCTACTCCGACGTGATGGCCTGGGGCGCGATGCGTGCGCTGCAAACCGCCGGGCGCAGGGTGCCTGACGACGTTTCGGTCATCGGCTTCGACAACACCCAGCTGTCCGAATCGTTGGAGCCGCGCCTGACCACCGTCGACCAGTCGCGGCTGCGCATCGGAGAACAGGCCGTTTCGCTCCTGATGAAGAGCCTCTCGGGCGAGACGTGCGACGATCTTGTCATCACACCGTCTCTCGTGGTGCGCTCGTCGACGCAAGCCCCGCCGCCTGCCGGGAAACCCGGGAGGCTGCGCCCGGCCACGGACCCGTGATCGAGCCGCACGCCCACCACCAGCAAGTCCAGTATAGATTGGAGGGAACCGCTATGCCCGGAAGATACCTCACGAGTACCGTTGCTGTCGTCGCACTTTTTTGTCTGATGTCGGCTGCCGCCTTAGCCCAACCGGCGACGATTGTGCTTGCAACCTATGGCAGCCTGCCCAACGAGTGGCTCGCGATGGCCGACGTCTTCAACCGCTCGCAGGATGAAGTGTTCCTCGAAGTACAGGTCTATCCGTTCGAGGAGTATATCGACAAAATATTGCTGATGATCGCGTCCGGCAATCCGCCCGACGTATTCCAAGTATGGGCGCAGTACAAGCCCCAGTGGGTCGAGCTCGGTATCTTGGAGGACGTGACCGGACGTTGGGAGAGCAGCGCCGTCATTGCAGAAACGGACATCTACCCATTCATGGTCGAGGCGGCGGGACTGGGCGGACGCATGTACGGAGTGCCGTACGACTACAACTCCACGGTCTACTTCGTCAACCTGGACCTTCTGGCACAGGCCGGGCTGAATCCCCCCGCCGAAAACTGGACCGTCGACGATCTGCGCGATATGTCCCGCAAGATCACGAACGAACAGTGGGGTACCTACGGCACTTCCCACGGAGTCGACTTCGGTTGGGGCTTCAACATCCAGTGGTACAAGAACTGGACCGGCCACGGCTGGATCGACGAAGCGGGCGATACGGTGCTAGTCAACTCCCCTGCCGCCCTGGAAATGCTGGAATGGTGGTACGAGAGCCAGTACAGCTACGGGATCACGCCGTGGCCCGGAGGCTTTCCCGCCCGGGGCGGCTGGCAGGCGGGCGGCTTCGGATTTAACCAAGGCTGGATGGACACCGCCTTCAACTTCCCCGAGCACATGACCTTCGACTGGACGATGGCATTGTATCCGAAGGCTCCGGCGGGTCAGGGCAACTTCGCGCAAGGGCATATGTTTAGCGTCGCTGCCGAATCCACGAACAAGGATGCGGCATGGAAAGTCCTGGAATGGATGGTAAGTTACGAAGGGCAAGAGGCCATCATCCAGACGACGCATCGCCAGCCCATCGGCCCTTACGGCGACCTGTGGGCCCTATACTTTGAACAGCTGCCGGGCGGAAAGGGGCCCGAGATCAGCCAGTGGGTGCTAGGCGTGCTCTACGGCAAGGGGTACGCCGACAACCTGAATTACTGGCCGACCTTCCCCGAAATGAACGACATCATGCGCGAGCACATGGCCCGCATTTACGGACAGAACCGCCCGGTCGGTCCAGAAATGGAAGAAGCGGCCCGTCGTATGCAGCAAGTGCTCGACGAGTACCGGCAGACCAAGTAATTCGGTGACGGTGACGACGCTGGACGAAAATGAGGTGGACGTGTGCGACTGGTAGCGGGATTGCTCACGGCGGCGCTGCTGGCCGGGGCGTATTTCGTAGGGGACACTAGGAATTTTGCGGAGGCTACGAGCTTGGACTATGCTACGGTACAGGATCGAATAACCGAAGAGGAGCGCTGGCTGGCGGGTTTGCAGCTTGCCGACGGCAGCCTCCCCATGAACCGGACCAGCCTCCGCATGGTCCCCTACTTCACCAATCTGGGTCTGATGGGGCTCGTAGATAACCCGGAATATGCCGGCACGGTGCGCCGCTGGATCACTTGGTACGTGGAAAACCTAAACCGGCCCGACGCGTTGGGTGTGCACGGCACGGTGTATGATCACGAGGTGTGGTACGGCGCGTCCCGTCCCACCCAAAGCTACGATTCGTCGGATTCGTACGCCGCGACGTTCCTGACATTGGTTCGGGCCTACTACGACACGACGGGCGATGCCGCCTTCTTGCGCGGGATTGAGGCCGACCTGCGCCTTGTCGCGGGGGCCATTTACAGCACGATGGACCCCCGGGACGGCCTCACCTACGCCAAGGCCGACTACCGGATCAAGTACCTGATGGACAATGCGGAAGTATACCGGGGCCTACTGGACTGGGCTTACCTGCTGCGAGAGGTGTACGGCGACGCCGGGGAAGCCGAGCGGGTCGAGCAGGATGCCCAGGCCGTGCGAGCGAGCCTGCTGGCCATGTGGCAAGGGACCGCCTTTGCATACGCGAAGGACGAGCGCGGGGGTCTGTTCCGTTCGGATTGGGCGAAGTGGTATCCCGACGCCACGGCACAGCTCTTCCCCATCTGGACCGATCTTCTGGCGCCGGACGATCCGCGGGCCCAGGAGATCTGGATGCAATTCAACGAAGCCCATCCCGAGTGGGTGCGGCACGGCCATCCCGACGCCTTTCCCTGGGCCGTGGCCGGATACGTTGCGGCGGTTATGCAAGACTGGGCGAAGGTGAAGGCCTACGCCGAGGTGATCGAGGCGCGGTACGTTCGGATGGGCAGGCCGTGGCCTTGGTACATCGCGGAATCGGGCTGGTACCTGCGCATGCTGAAGCGGTACGCGGAG
>LSQX01137245.1_pt1 | contig 12512 bp, 9 predicted proteins | sample 654561 | NCBI WGS metagenome assembly LSQX01 (sample SAMN04489861, study PRJNA283612) | anaerobic digester metagenome | isolation source: 4 biogas reactors fed with cattle manure at either 37C or 55C with and... | place: Denmark: Kongens Lyngby | collected 2014 | reverse complement strand
TGACAGTTTATTTGACGTTTACAATTCTACTCATTACCCGTTTCGAACATTATTAACATGATCTCCATTTTGGTTGCAGATATCAGCCCACAGAGACATCATAAGTGCATGAACCTGTTCAGGTCCTTCATTAAATTAACCTTCATGGGAGAGATGGTTAGCGATACAATCGCCAACTTTATCAGGCAGGAAATAGATTACTTTAAGTCTGAGCGCGCAAAGATAGCCGATGATAATTTAAATACTGAAAAAGGATATATCAGTGAAGGTGTTGCATTCAGAGAACGTTATATATCTATATGGGAGTGGGAGATTGAATGCATACTGCAAGAACATGATTTGAAAATAGCTAAGCTGGAAAAACTGCTGGAAGAAGTTGAACAAGGTATTTTAGATAACAATGTATAACTGCCCAATATACGGATCTGTCTAATGGAAGCAAAAATGCATATCCCAGTACCGCGGAGCCGCAGTTCCGGTTGATGCTTCTACAAACGCTCCTCCATAAAATGGACATAAAAAAAGGCAACCAACCTTAATTTTTTACATTTACAAAAATGAAACTTCTACTAAAACAAAGATTGAGCTGCCGCTCAGCTTCGCATCGCGGCCGTTTCGCTCCGCAAAATCGACCGTTTCACTGCGCCATATGCACTCACCAAGTACATAATTCCCCCAGAGGATACCGTCCCACAACTAATCGGTATCCTCTTAAAAACTGCCGGTATCATTGACGTGAATCAATGGTATGGTTCTCGTAAATCGGTGGTACGAAAACCATGAAATAATCAAATAGGCACCTTTTTATTAGGCGCTTACCTTAGTTTTTCTTTTTTTGTCTCACATTATACAGAGTGTCATTTGAGGTAAAGGATGGGGGCTAAAGAGCAAAGCACAAAACTATTTACAGCCCCACGGGGAGCATTATAAACTGCCTCCCCAAAAATTTGGCCACTACCACTGATAGCCGTTACAACCTCCGTTAGCATCGTTAACCCTCGGATCATACCAGGCATCCAGCATCTCAAACCAATTTCCCACGCTATTGGCATCAGTGTTCTGTCCGTCTATGCACCATTTTAGTTTGCCGTAATAATTTTCTTTAAGCATTATAAATGAGGGAACCCAGGCAATAACATCGATACTGTTGTACCAATACTGGTAAGTCCACATATTCTTAGAATGATAGAGCCTGTCTCCGTCTGGGAAGAAAACACTGAGGCCGTTTTGACCATTTGTAAAACCAGAATAGGAGTTGCCGCCATAAGAATATACGATCATATTATCAACAGCAGTAATAACTTCAGCAGCCAGGCTGTGGGTTGTTGAATCAAATTCTGTCGTATTGTTATTGATTCCTCTGCACAGGTCATAAAGGTCAAAGTAAGGATAATCTCTCCAATGTTGGTCAATACCGGGAACAAAGTATCTCATGGTTACAGCATCACTCCCATAACCACGTACTGCTTCCAAATCACTCTTTTTGCTCTTGCTGTAAATATCTCTAGCCAGGGCATCAAGAGCGGTTTTAACGTCTCCTACCTCGCCCAAATCATAGCAGGCAATAGATCTATCACGTTGGTTCACCGTCGCGAACTTATCGCTCATCTCCTCGACTATTATTCCGCCGAATTGCTGGGCAGTAAGTGTTACCGGGTCATAAATAAGCTCCAGGCCCCCCATGGTGGAATCTGGCTGACCGTTATTCCCCCCATTTGAGTTCAAGCGTGAAAGGATAGCCTGATAATCGAAAGCTTCAATCCATGTCGTGGGAGCCGAAGCAACCATCACATCAGCGGCAAAGCTGCCATTTCCGGGACGGTACTGGTAAGCAACTTCTGCAGTTCCCATTTGACAAGATTGAAGAAACAGAAGATCGACACTTTCATTGGCAGAAAGCACATCTGTAATTTCAGCAATGTACATAGTACCTCCATTGGTAGAATCCACGCCTATGGACCTTGCTCCAGAGCCGTGATCGTGAATGATTAGAGCATAATTGTCAGCCGGATAATTGGCTTTGCCGAATTGGACAAATTTCTTCAGAGTGTTGGCATCGGTCATGTTGGCTTCATAATCAGAAGTTGTAGTTATTTCCGGGAACTGTGTGCTCCCCCCGATCCGGGTGGCAGTGTCGGGGGTGATATGGTACAGCCTGGTATCGGTAAAATCTTCTCCAAGTATAGAGGAGTCAGAAGAATAACCCGGTATACAGTCGATCAGCACTACCATGTTTACATCATTGGTTATTCCGGCTTTGGCCTCTGCAATATCCCCCATATTGAATTCCTCCGTACCGCTTTCACCGTTATTGTAAAACATGATGGTCCAGCCTTTCTGCTCTAAAGAAACTGTCAGGGTAAAGGCATGTAAGGCGGTTGCTGATTTACTGTCAGTTACCATGACGGTAAAGTCAAAGGTGCCGCTTAAAGTGGGTGTGCCGCTTAAATAGCCGTCGGTGGAAACACTCATGCCTGCGGGCAGGGAGCCGTCTGTTATTGCATAACTATATGGTGCGGTTCCTCCGCTGGCAGTAAAGGCATGCCCTGCATAAGCCTGATTCTGAGCTGCATCAGGCGGATCAACTGTACCTATTGCCAATGGCTGTGGGTCTTCAGGTACATCATGGACAGCAGCATTTTCCGTATTCTCACTATATACCGTTACTAAATTACCATTAGCATCTTCGTAGATCATATATGCCCGTCCATACCATGTGCTTCTTTCTGATACATTGGTTTTCCGGATATAAAACTGGTCGGTGGAGTCATTGTTTATCTTGCCTCGAATCACGGAAGCAGTATCTATGGTCAAGTCTTCACTTAATGCCGTGTCTGATTCAAACAACAGCACTCCGCTTTCCACCAACGTGTAATCTGCAGGGATATTTCTTATGGCAGTAAACATGATTATTCTATTGGTGTGATCTACAAGTACATCAGGCGAGAGAGTAATAAATGGACTATTATCCAATATGGTATCTTCATCTGCAAAGACTGCTGCAAGCGTAGTTGCATGTTGAGGCATGAAGAAGCTAAAGGAGCTCTTTGTACTTACCTTTGCATCATCTTTTTCCCAGTGGCTGAACTTCTGTCCATCTGGTGCACTATTAGCTACTACAGTTACCGGCCAGTCGAATTGGTACTCTCCGCTGGTACCTCCGGTAGAAATAGTTCCTCCCTCAACATTTAGCGTATACTTCTGAGCTTCCCTCTCATATACCGCAGTAATGATCATTGGGGCAGTAACATTATTGAAATCCTGATTCCAGCCAATGAAGTCATAACCGGATATGGCAGGGGCCGGAGGTGCGATTGCAGCAGCGTTCTTGTTAACATTGGTTGATTGCAGTATCTTACTACTTTTATCCTTGAAGATCACATTAAAGTATGTAGTTGCTTCGGTAGGAATCCTGTTAAATACAGCCTTGGCATTTATGCCTGTCCCAAGAATAGTCGTATAGGTTTCACTGGTAGATAGGATGCTAGATGATAAACCGTTTTCCCAGTATGCAAATTCATAACCGCTATCAGCTGTTGCTGTCAGAGTTATATCTGCATCCTGGTAGTGCAGCATTTTATAATTTGCAGGAAGGTACTCCAAATCATTAAGCTTTACGCTCCCTCCGCCTACTGTGGTTACTTCCAGATAACCTTTTGGCATGGCTTTAAACATTGGGGTCAACACTATATCTTTTGTTACTATAAAGCTATATTCGGGAAGCGAGGATACTTTTATTTCTCCCTCATACCAGCCGTCAAAGTTATAACCTGAATTAGAAATGGCACTAAGTGTTACCGTTGCCCCTGTATAATATGTGCCTGCACCGTTTACACTTCCATTTACTGCGGTTTCAACAGTAATTGTGTATGTTACAGTTGTAGTAACTTGATAGACGAACGTATGTTTAAATACCTGCCCTTCCTCAGTTATATCGAATGTGACTGTATTTTCCTGTCCATCAACTAGCTTGTACCCTATAATATCTGGCGCGCAGTAAGTTATAATTCCTCCAACATTTTCGTGAACATCTGAAGTTTTTATAATATTTCCATCAGTATCGTGGTAATTTATCGTTATAGTCCCTGTGTAGTTATTAATGCTCTTGAAGGTAGCATCAACTACAATGTTTTCACCAGGCATTTGAAAAGTATATATATTGGACGTTAGTACCTGTGCAACACCATTAAGCTTTAAAGAGTCTAGCTCATATCCAGTATTTGGTGTTACTGTCAAAATCACTAATTCATCTAATTCCGCTTCGTTTTTATCGGAAGTTATGATTCCATGTGCAGAGGGGTTGATAGTAACGTTGTAGACTGTTGGCGAAATTGCTACGAATTGATGGTGATTATTTATAGCATAAATTTCAACACTGGATCCGGCTAAACCGTATAATATTAAATCAATAGGATTATATCTAAACAAATAATTGCCTAGAGTTATTGTTGTTCCGTGAATTGTAACACTGGTAAGAAGGTTATCTTGAAAAGCAGAGTTACCAATATTAGTTACTGTTTTTGGGATTATTACACTAGTTAGTTTATTTTCTCTAAAAGCGTATTCTCCAATTGATGTAACACTATCTGGAATTGTTAAGCTGGTTAATTGATTATTCTCAAATGCAGAATTCCCGATAGATATAACACCGCTCCCAATTGTCAAACTAGTCAGCCGATTATACTGAAAGGCAAGAGCATCAATTAACGTAACACTATCAGGTATGGTTAAGGTCGTTAGCCTATTGTTGTAGAATGCATACACGTCTATATTTTGAACGGCATTACCAATTGTTAAATCTGTTATTAGGTTGTTATAAAATGCAGAGTGACCAATAGAAACGACTTTATTTCCAATTATTACATTATCCAATAGATTATCTTTAAAGGCAGCCATACCAATAGAAGTAATGTTATCAGATATTGTTACACTGGTTAATTCGTTATTACTAAATACTCCCGGTCCTATTGTAGTTATGCCGTTTGGTATTATGAGGCCGGTTAGTTTGTTATGAGAAAACGCAAAGTTACCTATTGATCTGACGCTATCAGGTATTGATATATTTGTTAAGAGATTGTTTGTAAAAGCATTTTCCCCAATCGAAGTAACACTATTAGGAATTGTTAACCTGGTCAACTGGTTATTAGCGAATGCGCAATATCCGATTGAAGTAACATTTGTTCCAATAATAACAGACCCTAAAGCATTATTTCTAAACGCACTATCGGCAATAGAGGTAACGCTATTGGGGATTGTTACACTAGTTAGTTTGTTACCATCAAATGCACTTTCTCCTATTGACATAACATTATCAGGTATAATCACACTAGCTAGTTGATTACCTTGAAAAGCAGAGTCTCCTATCGATATAACGCTGTCTGGGATGATAACGTTGGTCAGTTGATTATAAGAAAACGCCCAACCTCGTATTGATTTAATCCCTTCAGGTATAGTAACACCAACTAGTTGATTATAATGAAATGCAGATTCTCCTATCGATGTAACACTATTAGGAATCGTCACGCTGGTTAGTTGTTTATCTTGAAATGCATTATTTCCTATCTCTAAAACCGGCAGCTCCCCCAATATATCAGGAATAACCAAATCGCCGCCTGGCCCGGCATAAGCAGTTATCTTCACCCCTCCGTCGATTACTTCATAAGTATAATCACCTTCGGTCTCACCGTAAGCAAAAGCGCAGAATGTCAGTAATAAAAGAATAATTGTACCTGCTAGCAGCGGAAAACGATTAATAATATTTTTTATCCTCTTATTGACCATATTAAAATCCTCCCGTTTAACCAATCAATTCCATTTAAAATAACAATTCACTAATAACCACTATTTTCCTCCCCCCATTTTCTCTACACTTTCGACAGATTAATGCGATTAAATACCTTGCTGATGCTGAAACCACCTATAGCTACAGTGAGCATAAATCTATCCCTTCTTTTTGTTATCACATTGTTTTGTTATGGAAATCTGCCAGATTATTAACAGATTCGTTATCCAGGGAAAATGCATTATCTAATATTTTCAGCGTACTATTTCTTTTAAAAAATATTGATTTAAAACCACGGTGCACCCAGAATAAAGGCAGTAAGAAAGGATATTCATTAAGTACAGGATAGATGATTTTCATGTTAGCAGGTTTTAAGAAGATCAATTGCAGTATATAGTGATATTTCCCCAGCGTAATGTTTCGAGTGGGGCCTGCATTCTTGAGCAATGATGCCAACTGGGAACGCTGCGCGAGTCCATACACACCACTGGAAACAATAAAATCTCCGATCTCCTCGTACAGATCATTGCTTTCAGCCCCCCTAAACCATACATCACATAGGCCGCAAATGTTTCTGGTGAGAGCCAGAAGTTTGATCTTTTCCAGTTCAGCATCAACATATTCCCAGTTCATCTCATTTTGGTAACGCTCTTTGTAGAGCCAAATATCAATAATGGAGCGAATCCCGGTTCCGGCAGCCATATAGTGCTTTGCTAAATGTGCCATGGTATAAATTAAGAAGTCTTCCAGGGATAGCTCATAGACATATTTACTGCCGCTTTTTAATTTTGCCCGCTCCCAGACCTGACTGAAATAATCATAATAGGGCGACTCCCTTATCACTAAACTGCGATGCATTTCAATATTCATAAAAGGCTTCTTATAATAAACATCCTGATTACCCACCGCAGATTTCAATTCAAAACCCATTCCGAGCAATAATTCCTTGACCTCAGACGTTTTTTCATCCTTAAATAAAATATCTATATCCGCCATCACCCTCATATCGGGGCGGGGATATAGATATTTAAGCACATAACCTTTAACAGGCATACAATCGATCCGGTTCTCTTCAAATATTTGCAATACCTTTTCAATCGTCAGATGCTGCGTCGCTTCTCTGGCAATACCCTTTTTATAGTCCATTTCAAAAAGATTCATTATATCGGCCTGGGGCCTGCTGGATTCGCCAAGCTGACTTATCCCATAGCAGACCATATTAGAAATATGATGATGCACTGCCAGTTTATAAAACCTATCCCAGTCTAAACCATCAGGCGGCTTACGCACCTGTCTATTATGAAGCACATCTTCAAGTAACCCTATCAAATAATTATGTTCAATCTTTATCGCTGTCAACGATAACTCCCCTTTGAACCAAATAACCCGCTAAAGAGATTAAGGCTTTTATGAAACAACCAGCGAAGCGGATATATTACCTGCCACACGCGGCAATAAATTTGATAATTGCTGCTGCTGCAGGAAATAAACCGACCCTTGCGCCAGAAGCCAGTAACTACACCTACTATCTGGACCGGAAAAACCGAATGCTCATTTACATATTGATTATCGCCGCGAAATGTATAGCCAGTTTCACCGACTGCGACGATCCTGTGCAGAATATATTTCCCATCAGCACGGGTAAAAAGAGCAATGTCATATTTGTTCAGATGTCCAGCATTGGATTTTGCTAAGATTACTTTATCACGGCGATGATAAAGCATTGGCTTCATGCTATCGCCAGTAATAGTAAAAATCACTTCTCCCCCATTTTCCAGGTGTTCATCTATGAGCGGCGACAGCTCCAAAATCGTGATCCGTTTACTCAAGAAGATCAACTGACCTTAGCTTAGCCAGAAATTCTGCGAGATCTGCTTTTGCTTCAGTTTCATCAACATCAAATCTATCCAGGATAGCACTCAGCAGCTGAGCTTCCGTTTTTCCTGATTCTAATTCCTTCCATAGAAAAGCCCCGGCTCCATTCAAGTTCATCATTCCGCTGAAATCAAGAACTGCCTTCCCGGTAGGCACTACCACGTAGGTACCGCCTACTTCTCTCATCATATAGCCAGATTTAATTCGCATTGATGTTCCCTCATATCAATTATCTTTTTATTTCCTCATAGAGAAGTTCCACCGAATCCGTGCCTATTTTACAATCCAACTGATAAATCGGAATGCATTTGATCAACTCATCCAATAAAAACAAAAACTTATCCATCCCTTTATGATCTATTGGCCTTATACTCTGGTAAATCAACATCTTAACAGCTTCTTTATTATTCAGTTTAATGATTCGGTTTTCACCAGATTGGCGGATAAACACGATCGCCTGTATAGGTACTTTTATATTAGAGTTTAAATTACTTTTACCGCTCCACGGCGTTCCATAAGCATAAAATTTATTATCTAATAAGCGGATAGCAGGTTTATCATCGTTAATTATATGCGTTCTGTCTGCGCCGAAATATTGCTGCCACAAACCCGCCTGGGTAGATTTCCCTATTCCGCTGGGTCCGGAGAAAAGGATCGCCTGCTGATCCAAAGAGATAGCTGAAGCATGCAGACAAAAGCCATTAAAAGAAAGCAATTCCTTTGCGAAATCCATACCTGTCAGGAGATACTCCCATTCATTCAAACTTAATTGCGGATGATCAGATTGAGCCTTCTGTAATCTCATGGGACTGATATGCAAGCTTATATCACCAGATTCGATTTCGTTAGATAAGTAGGCTTTGCTGTGCGTTGACAATATTGTTCCTGCAGGATCCATTTCGGTTATTAAATCTGCGATTTTATACTTCTGCATCACTTTCCCTCATGATCACCGTAATAAATCAAATTAATAATCGAGAATAGTGCCACCTTCTACATCTTCATCATCCTTCGGATCATCGGGGGGTTCTGCTGGTCCGCCGCCCGATCCGCCTCCACCAGACCCTCCTCCTCCGCCGGATCCTCCACCACCAGAATTACCAGGTCTTTCGACTATCGTTTCTGCATTTACCTGATCAGATTCGGTCCCTGCTTGCACTATGGTCCCTAAATCACAATTTATAATCTCCAATTCATCGATACCCGTGGTGCGGACAAACGTGTTGCCAGTTACTGTGACTTTCTCCAGACGATTTGCCCCTTGAGAACTACCTTCTGCCAGATACAAATTACCGTTGATCTTCATATTCTGCAGTAAAACGCCCTTAGCATTTACTACGACATTACCCTCAACATCAACGCTATATGATCCTGGTTGATTAATATAAAGCACTACGACATTATTAAGAATTTGCACTGCTTCTGCTCTTGTTAGATAACCGCTGGGATCAAATATATCACTGTCCCTACCCTGCATATATCCTGAAGCCTCCATGCCAAAAACAGATTCTTTTGCCCAGTCGGGTAAATTTTTATCTTTAAATTTTGAATCAGCTCCTAAATTCCCAGGAACGGAGAAAAGCTGCTTAAAAAGAACGGCTGCTTCTGCCCTTGTGATTGAATCATTGGGTCGGGCGACCCGTTGTCCCTTTGCGTCAAAGCTCCCCTGCATAACACCTGCCGCATGTGCTTTTAAAACATTATTATAGTACCATTCACCTTCGGCTATATCAGTAAAAGGATTCTCTGTAGTATCTATCATGCCAAATACTTTTACTAGAATAGTCATCATCTCAGCTCGAGTGATCACCTTATTTGGATAAAATCTCTCTCCATCACCTTTTACTACCCCGTATTCGCTCCATCTGTCAATTGCTGGTTTAGCCCAAAAATCGTCTTCAATATCGGTAAAAGCCATAATTTGATTTTCGTTTCCCGTCTCTGCAGCCAAAACTATATGGTCAATTGTCACCCAGCTAAAACTTATAGCAGCAATTAACCCGATGATAAATAATACTTGTTTTTTCATCACAAATCCTCCGAAAGATCTTTCTTATCCTGATAAAATCCGCACATAAAAGCATTCAGACCCATTGCCTCCTGCTTCTGTAAATCCTAGTAGTCACCAATGGTTCCACCGCCTGGTGTACTGCAGGTAATCTCTTCAATTTCAAATTCAGTAATTTCTATTTCCGGTCTTTCATAAGGCTGTTTCATGTCATTCCCTCCCCTTTGATTACATTTTGCATTATGTGTCTCTTCACATAAGAGCAATTATCAGATGAAATGTTACAATGTAATGTAGCCCGAGCTAGTCATTACAAGTAAAGCTGGCATGTTTGTGCGGCATTTTTTATATGCAGGCATTATCATCCATAAGCAACATTTATATGTATTTCAATATTAAAGGTTAATATCCTTTTAAAATGTGTGAACTCATTCGCAAAAATGGATATTATTTTGTTTAAAATATCGATACAGAGGCTTCATATGAAACTGCTGGGCTTATAACATAGAGCATGTTGGAGTTCCTTTTTTAGATCTCCCTGCGGCTTGTCTCACCCTATGGGAGCATTATACACTGCACCACCGGAACTGCGTCTCCGCCGCACCAGAATATGCAATTCCCACCCGTTATATGATGCAACCTTGCTCGGCCGCACTGTCAGGCACTGGATAACTAAAGTCATCAAATATTGACCAGATAGCTCATATTAACTTGAATACATTTCGGTGAACATACTGCATTGTTGGCATAAAAAACACAAAAACGTTGCGGGTCATCATGAGCATTTGTACAAATTACTTTTTCTCGTCCTATAAATTGTTCACTGACCTTCCTTTTTTCATATCCGCCATTTGATATCAAGTTATAACTGCCACAAGGGGTATCAGATGTGAAATATCTTTCAGTTCCATGATGTTGGATCTTCACAAATTCATACTTATTTTCTAAGGATGAACGAATATAGTTGATTACATTTACAGGTACATCACCTAAAAAGAGAAAACGTGTCCTACAGTCACACACAATGCTAATTGAGTTCATACTGGTTACAAGATAGTGATATTGCTGACGCGAAAAGATCTTTATATCCTCTAATTGTACATCATTAAGTTTTGATCTAAAAATTTCTCGTTGTCTGTTTAAATTTAAATATGCCTCATAAACAGGAGTAAAATCCTCTCTTCTATTTTCTTTATTGTTTTCATGTAGATTCCGAATATAATTTTCAAATTGTTTGCTGAAATTACCCATTGCTTCAATCAAATTTTGATTATCCTCCCCTAATATTTCAGTGAATTGCCGTTCTAGTTTTCTTTCTGTATTAGCCAATGAATCGGTGGATTCTTCTGGAAAATAGTAAGAAGAGAATTGGGAGTCTGCCAAAATTTGTTTAACTGGTAAATCATCATATTTAAATCCTGTTGTTGCAATCTCAGGCCAAAGCACTCGAATCTCATCACCATCAAATTGTATTATATCATCCTTCTTAACAAAGCGAATCGCACTAGATATTTTTTCAAGCTTCATAAATAAGTTCAATATATTTTTTGAGAGACGAAATCCCCAACTTCTTGAAGGTGCAACCGAAAGTAAACGCCCAATACCTTGGGTGTATATTATTTTCCCGTCAACAATACTATAGGGCAAATATGCTGTGTTAAGACAATATGTATCAGGTATTTCCAGAATACCATTGAAGTGGTCTTTATGGAAATGCGATATCAAAATATCAGTAATTTCTTCGTTCTTAATCTCTTTTTGGATTGCACTAAATGAAAATTCTGAACTAGATGAATATCCATTAGAATTATCGCTTCCACAATCAATAAGCAGTCTTTCTGATTTGCCATACAGTATACTGCAATCTCCACATTTAACAGATTTTACAACAATATTCATGAGCAATCATCTCCATATCGTTAGTGATATTTTAAAAACATTCAAGCGGATTCTGTCTATAGTCTTGAAAGTGTCATTATTAACCATAACTAAAACTCATACTAGATTCCATATCATTTCCATAATGCATACTTATTTTTATCGCTTATACACTGCATTCCCGAAATACATAACAGTGGTGGTTCTACACCTAGTGCTGTGTAGATTGCTTCCTGCTTTTTTGAAGATTTCACTATGCCAATCAAACACAAAAAACTGCTCCCTGGCAGTTCTCCTAATGCAATTATTAAAGTATAATACATTGCTACGAAAAGGCTCTTTACAATATTACCATATATTCTCTCTTCTTCACTAATATCCTTTTAAATATATAAATATTCTTAATAACCAAGCCTACATAAATCCAAATTATATAAACAGATGCACAATGCGCGCCCCTAGTACATCTCCTGAAGGATACATTCCACTTACTCCACCTGCCTGCGCCCAGGATGGGCCAGTGGGCGTGTCCTATCTCACACCACCGCCCCCACCTTCTCCGCCATACTCAAACAAGTAGTCAACTTCCCACCATATACATGAATCAAAATTGTTTCTCCCCTGCGAACCACATCTATCTTATAATCCCGGCTCATGCTGGTGGCATCTCCCTTATCATTCTTATCCATCACCAGCGGCCTGATGCCCAGGAAGGTATGGCAAATATCATCCCGGCTGACCTTTTCCCGCAAATAGTGATTTGCGCATTCCAGCAGATAGTCTACATCCTCTTCCTGCACCTTGATGTCATCACAGGAACTATCCTCCATTCTTTCCGTGGTACCGATAATGGTCCTTCCCTCCGTCCAGGGAATCATAAAAAAGATCCGCTGATTATTGGTCTGTAAAAACATACAATCCGGAACCAGCTTTTTATTAATCACGATAAAATGTCCCCATAGGGTTGGA
>LSQX01085239.1_pt2 | contig 12512 bp, 16 predicted proteins | sample 654561 | NCBI WGS metagenome assembly LSQX01 (sample SAMN04489861, study PRJNA283612) | anaerobic digester metagenome | isolation source: 4 biogas reactors fed with cattle manure at either 37C or 55C with and... | place: Denmark: Kongens Lyngby | collected 2014 | reverse complement strand
ACAAATATGTGTTTAAAATCAAGGATAACACTTTGATTTTTAACGAAAAAGAATCATCAGAAATTCCATCATATGCAAATGTGCCCGACGGCGCAGTCTTCGAAGAAACGCACGAGTAAGATATTCGAGTGCGCAGAAAAAATGATTGAGACAGAAAAGTAATATTGAGGGTGTAGATTAGTAAGGAGGCGACTAAAAATGATGCGGCAGACATATTTTCTGCTTATTTTAGCCGTGCTGCTTCTTATTACAGTTTCCTGCAGCAATAGTATGAACGGCGATGCAGTAAAACTAGACCACTTGAAAACGCCGGAAAGGCTGGAGGTTGAAAGCAAAGCAGTATTTGAAAAAATACAGCAATTAGGTCCTATGGGAATGGCAGTGGGAGATCTGCAAAACAAAGCCCCCAACTTAACAGATGAGGAAAAGGCGGAACTGGAAGATAAAAGGGAGAGCCTGCGGGGAAATTTGCAGGAAATAGAAAGTGTAAAAATAATAATCACCGATAAAGATGTGATTGGAGCAATTTTTGATAAGATCAGGGAAACAACAGCCAGGTACCTGGAAGATTTGGATGATAGCACTTGGAAGGAATCCGAATACTTCAGAGTGTTCGCATATTATAACGGCAACGCCATCAGTCTTGCAACCCATGGCGGGGATAATCTATATACCGTGTCAGACGGATATATCTTAAGCTTTTATGTATGTGAGGATAACATGCTTATATCCTCTGATGGAGCTGCGGAGCCCAAAGCTCTTGCAATACCGTTTGATTTTGACTGGTTCCAAGAACTGATTAATTAGGGCTATAGCCTGAAGTAAGGGAGTCCGATTAGTAGGACTATTCGTGGTAGCAGAAATGTATGCTCTTCTAGGCGAGTAATCACTGAGTTACTCTTCCACCCTGTGTGATACTCTTCTATTCAAACAAATTACATGGTACAATACAAGTTAGAGTTTACATATTAAGGGAAGTGGTGTAATGAGTAAACAAGAAAGACATAAATACTGGATTGAATTAGCTGAATATGATTTGGAAACAGCTAAGGTTATACTAACAGGAGAGCGATATTTGTATATCGGTTTTATGTGCCATCAAGTAATAGAAAAGGCACTAAAAGGGTATTATGCCTGTGTATCTGGAGATAATCCGCCTTATATTCATAACCTTACAATACTATCAAAGAAATCAGGTATATATCAGCTTTTTACTGAAGAGCAGAAAGATATTATTGATTCACTTGAGCCCCTTAATATTCAAGCTAGGTATCCAACCACTAAGGATAAACTTATGAAGTCGTTGACAAAGGAAAAGTGTAAAAAAATAATTGATGAAACGGAGGCTTTATTTCAATGGATAAAAGCCAGGCTTTAGAAAAGGCTATACAATATGCAGCATTAGTAAGTGAGAAGATAAAACCTCAAAAGGTTGTTTTGTATGGCTCTTACGCAAAAGGAAATTGGAAGGAAGAAAGCGATATAGATATTGCCGTGATTGTTGATACAGTTGATAAGGACTTTTTGGAAACAGAAATAATGTTATATAAATTAAGAAGGAATGTAGATGATAGAATAGAACCAATCCTATTAGAATGTAAAAAAGATGAAGGCGGTTTTATAGATGAGATATTGAAACATGGAGAGGTTATATATAGCACGTGAAAAGCTGGGGATTTAGCGATTTCCAGCTTTTATACTAACTGTAGTAATTATTTTATATAACTAAGACACATCTTCCCTATTTTATGACAGTACAGACTTAAACATAAATGATAAAAAAATGTTTTCAAAGGAGGCGACACTGTGGGAAAAAACAATTGGGATATCGGCCTGAGATTAAAGCTTTTTATCGCTACGTTTCTAATGCTTTTGGCTTTTTATATTATCTTGCTAATAATTATACCCGGGAGTGATTTCGATTTTCGGCATGATATAGATTGGCAGTTCTTAATAGTATTATCCGTTATATTTGGTTTTTTCGGAGCTAACAGGTATAAGAAAATGAAAATTGAAATACCAATAACTGATAAAGCCGCTTTTATAGTGCTTCTCAAGGACTGCGTACAATATACCAGGTTAAAAATTATTAGCCAAGACAATGATGCTTTCCAGTTAAAGCCAAAGCTTGTCTGGACAGAATTATGGCTATGGAATGAAAAAGTTACTGTAACTATAGAGGAAAATCAAGCGATAATAAAGGGACCCGGTATTTACGTGGAGAAATTAAAAATAATGTTAGATGCTTTCTTGTAATCATGGGGACGGTTCTTTTGATGCGGTAACGAAACAATAAGCTGGCAATGGTCATTGCTGTGCAGACCGCCAGCGGAGACTAACCCGGAAGTAGCGGCTATAGTATGGGGTTATGTTTATTCCCCGGATGTAGAAAATATGATACCGTAGCGGCCTACGACACTTTGGCAAAACAGGCAAGGGCGGCCGGTGCCACCGAACAGGAGATAAAGCAGGCCATCCGTATTGCCTATTACGTGGCGGGGATGCAGGCCCTGGCTGCAGGAAGCGCCGCCTTTGAAGAGTAAACCTTTATCTCCCGGATAAATATTTTTAAAAGCCCGGTTCATGCTGTAATGAATCCGGGTTTTTTGTTACTAACAATATAGAACAAAAAACGCAACACCTTACCGGGGGAGGATGGATTGATGATTTTTATGCAAAACAATAAAACAAAACCCAAAGACTTATATCCAATACATATAAAAACCGTATACAATTTTTCTTACCGGCTGTCGGGAAATGCGGATACCGCCGGAGTATTAACGGAAAAAGTATTTCAAAACCACCGGTCTGAGCAGGATAAACTCCATTTATTGAAGCTGGCCTGGGAAATCTTTTCGGAATACTACGGGTGCATTGACTTAGAGAGCGAAAACCCGTTCCAGCAGGCTTTATTGTCTCTGCCTCCAGACCTTCGCTGCACCGTTATACTCCGCGATATAATGGGCTGCTCCTACCACCAGATTGCAGTTATTCTGGATAAATCCGATTTCGAGACAGCCGGGCTAATTTCAAAAGCAAGGGTCGCACTTTCAAAGTCCTATAGAAAACTAAATATTACAAGTTAAAACCTATAGGATTTGGCTTTTCTTTGCCGAATAAATAAGGTGGAGGGAAGCCATGGAGAGAATAACTATTCTTTATGAATCAAATAGAGAAGCCGTATTTGGCTACTTTTTACGTATGACCGGCAATTGGGAAGAGGCGGCTGAATTGACCCAGGAGACCTTTTATCAGGCCTGCCTGTCCCTTTACCGGTTTAAAGGGGAAGCATCCCTCAAAACCTGGCTTTTTTCCATTGCACGGAACGTTTACCTCAAGTTTATCCGTGAAAAAGGAAAACGAAAGGAAATGATACGGGAGGGGCCTTTTTTGGAAAACCGGCCTGCACCGGGACCGCCGGACCCGTCGGCGGAAGCGCTTATACTAAAGGAAGAGCGTGAAAGGATACGAAAAGGGCTGGCCCGGCTCCCCGAAAAGGACAGAACTATTATAATACTCAAAGAATTCCAGGGGTTTTCCTACGAAGAGGTTGCCACGATTTTGGGCCAGACGGTGAACTGGGCACGGGTTAATTTTTTCAGGGCTAAGAAACGGCTGGGAGAGGCTTGCCGGGAACAGGAGGACGATGACGAATGAAGCTTAAAGAATGCGATCTTGTACAGGAGCTAATGCCTTTATTTAGCGAAAACCTGCTGAGCGAAGAAACCGCCGGATTTGTCAAAGAACACATAGCCGGATGTAATAGCTGTGCCCGGGTATGGGAGGACTTTACCCGGCCCCTGCCCGACCCGATAACCGTGGAAGGGCATGCTCCGCAAAAGGACATTAAGATACTGTTCAGGCTGAAAAGAACGGCCGCCGCCGTTATTATGCTGCTGGTTCTTGGCGCAAGCGGGCTGGCCTATGCCTCCTATACCGCCGGAAAACACGTTGGGATGGACGACCCCGATTACCGCTTCGCCCAGGAGCTTGGGCTGTTCACCGAAATTAACCAGACAAAGGAAATGGACGGGCTGGGGGCAACCTTAGAAAAGGGGCTGTTCGATGGTACCCGGAGCGTACTTTTCTTAAGCCTCTCGGATGAATCGAAGGATATACCCATGGCCAGCCTTGTCGACCAGACCGGGCATGAGTACCAGTTTAAAAGCGCCAGGGGCTGGCAGGGAAAATATTTCATGCTGGAGTTTGAGCCCATAGGCCTGGAAGCCCAGGAGGTAACCGTGTCCCTTGCCATGAATATGACAGAAGAGACCCAGGGGCAGGAGGCAGAGTTTACCTTCCCGGTGGATGTTGTAAAAACTGTTCAGCATACCAAGATTGTCTACCCAAATCAAAAGAAGGAACTGCCCGGCCTTGATATATCGCTTGAAAAGACCGTTTTAGGCGTCAGCGAAACCGAGTTCAAAATATATTTCGACTGGCCGGTGGACGGCTCTGTGGCCGGCCTTGGCATAGGCCGGGGCAGCGCCTACTTCCCCACCTCGGTTGTGGAGGTGCCGGATACGCCGCCGCCTCCGGGTTTGGCACCGCCCCATCCCGGAGGACTGATGTCCGGGTATGCGTCAAGCTGCGGGATAAGCTACCGCACCGGTGACCCAATCGCCGGCCGCCCTGTCCTTTATGATATGACTTCAAGGCAGGAGGTGGAGGTGCAGCGCGGCGAGTATTCCACAACCCAGTTCCCCTGCCAGGTGAAAGCCATAATAAAGTTTGCACCGGTAAAGCCGGAAACGGACAGCTTAGAACTTATGCTGCCGCCGCTGTACCTCTATGAGTGGACGGAGGATTCGCCAAAGGTTTACCTGGACTTTGGAGAAGAGGATAAATTATCCCCCGATGAGGAGTTAGCATTCCCCGGCGGAAAGGTAATTATTTCAAGGGCCTGGCTGGAAGAGGGCAGGATTTTCATAGAGTTTTCAATGGAGGGCCCCGAAAGGCCGGACACATTGTTGCCCCACTTTGAACTTGTTGACACCGGAAGCAACAAACAGGGGCACATGTACTATGACTGGGAAGACCCGCAGTTGGTAACCTTCTCGCTGTTTGACGAGGAAGCAAGGCAGTTTACAGTAAGCCTTGACAGCATAGGCCGTCTGCTCCCCCGGGAAAAATTTATACTGGACCTGACGGAATAGCACGCATGCAGGGGGATGACAATGAAAAAGACCATAATTATTCTTATTATAGCAACCATTGCCTGCGCCGGGTTTATAACCGCGTTGAGGTTTTTTAACGAAGCGGGAGAGGTCCTTAGTGGTACCCGTTTCAACTGGTACGAATCCAAAACCCAAAATGAAATTGAAAACGGAAATAAATTCGCCCAGGAGAGGCTGAGTAAAAAATACCATGTATTCGTAAACGGTATATTCGTGGATATAGGCTATGACTGGGATGGAATTATATATGTCCCCATAAGGACCATCAGCGACAGCCTCAACTGGATTGTCAACTGGGTACCCGATTTGGGAATGATTCAACTGGTTAAGGACAATCAGGAGGCCTTTGTGGATATTGTCAATTTTTTTGGAAAGGGTTATGTCCCGCTGGACAGGCTGGAAAACCTGCTGAGCCTTGACAACGTACAAATCCACGGGGGGAACATAGAGATTCACAAGGGTAGCGGTATTAAGCAATCAATAGACATAAGGAAGCTGCCCAGGTTCTCTTTTTATATAAACGGCATGAAAATGACCGATAATGCAGTAGGTTACCAGGGCGAAAAGCTTGTGCCCAGCCGGATTTTTGCTTTATCCTTCGGAAAGGTTTTTAAGTATGACGCTATTGAGGGGCACTCATATATAAATGATAGCAGAATAGATGCAGTATTTATAGGCGGCAGTGCTTACTCCACCCTTGACCAACTTAAAGAAGCGGTGAATACCGAAGGGACAAGTTTTCAGTTCAGGGAGTTTACACCCGATACCCAGCCGCTGAGGCCGGTTATAGATAAAGGTCCGGAGGAAAAGGTGGTAGCCCTTACATTTGACGACTATATTGGAGATAAGGTATATCCTCTTTTGGACGTACTGGACGAATGCAATGTAAAAGCAAGCTTCTTTATTATTGGAAACAGTATAGAACAAAATGCCGGTGTGCTCGAGGAACTGACAAAGCGTGGCCATCAGGCCGCAAACCACACCTGGGACCACTATAACAACCATACCCTTACCGATGATGAGATAAGAGCCCAGCTTATATCCACCCGGCTTTTCACAGAAAAATACGGCGGTAAAAGTGCACTCTTTTTCAGGCCTCCCGGCGGCTACTATAACGACAACATGGTTAGAATAGCGCAGAACGTAGGACTGCAGACGGTACTATGGTCGCTTAACTCCACCGATGCCGACCCGCAAAACGATGCGAAACACATTAGAAGGGTAGTAACTCAGTGGGTACATCCCGGAGCCATAGTGACCATGCATACCGGAAGGGATGCCACCATAGAAGCCCTTCCGGGGATTGTGGAAAACCTAAGGGACAGGGGTTATCGGTTTGTGACTATATCCGAGATGGTAAAACTAAAGGGAGGTGATTAGTATAATGGGCAAAAAAATGATATTTCTTTTAATAGGACTTGTTTTAACAGCCTCCCTTGCAGCATGCCAGCCGGATAACCCCCCGGCGGACAACCCGCCGGTCCAGCACAGGGATGATACCGATTGGAAATGGAAGTTGCTTGGGTTCAAAAACAGCAGTGTGGACAAGGTACAGGTAATAAGTGATGGAAGGGCCTTTGCCCTGTCGGAGGGAAAGCTCTATTTTCAGGAGGAAGGCAAGTGGAAGGAGACCCATCCGGGTGTTGATATTTCCACCTTCTATCCGTTGGAAAAGGACGGCAAAACAACAATAATCGCCGGAGGAGATAATGGGAAAGTATACCTGTACCCGGTGGAGGGCGATAGCTGGAACGAAGCCCGGTTCCAGGCAGTTCCCGAACCTATTGATATAATAACGGTCAGCCTTTCTACCGGTGAGATATACGTAGGCCAATCGACCAAGGACGGCGGCGGCCTTTGGAGGAGTACTGGCGATGGTACCGACTGGAAGGAACTTACCGATATTACCGTAAGAGGCATAGCGGTGCATCCGGAAGATCCGGAAATCATATATATAGTAGACAAACTGACTTACTTTTCCACCGACGGCGGGAAGAATTGGACCAAGGTAGAAACCGGTGCCAATTATGGCGTATTGATACATCCCCAATATCCCGATACGGCCTACCTGGCCTATGCCCAGGGAATGGTATCGGTAAGCCATGACGGAACGGTTGTCTCACAACAGCAGTTCTACCTCCCGGGCGGCATGACCCGCCTTGAATTTAGTCCGGTCAGCCTAAACGAATGGGCATTAGGAATATGGGATTACCCGTCCGGTGTCGGGGGACTTTATTACACCTTCAACGGCGGCGGCCACTGGCTGGAGGTGGAAGAAGAAATGAAGGATACGAGAATCCTGGACCTTTGCTTTAGCAAGGACGGCAAAACTCTTTATATAGGTACCGCGGGCAGAGGCCTTTGGGCACTAAATATTGAGGAATTGAAAAAAGACAGCAAAATTACAAGGTATTCTGCAATGGAGTAATATATAAGTTTTAAAGGAGAAATATAGGCCATCCCTAAGGGTGGCCTACAATTTATTAGGAGCTAGATTTCCAGCCTATTTCCTATGCCCTTTTCCACCGCTTTTTTGTAGACCCTGTGGGCAGCGACCAAATCCAGCGTTGCCATGCCAACACATTTAAAAAGCGTTATGTCGCTGTCACTTTCCCTTCCGGATATCTCGCCTAGGATAACCTGGCCCAGTTCACCGTTAAATTTCTTTTCGGATATAACGCCCTTTTTCAGCGGGATAATAACGTCCCCGGCCTCCTCCAGCACGCCTTCCCTTGTATCGAAATATATTCCATCGGCCCTCTTTATTATTGTTTCATCCAGCTCCCGGGCATCGGGGGTGTAGGAGCCAATACCGTTCACGTGGGCGCCCTCCTTTACCAGCCGCCCGTCAAAGGTTGGCTCCTTGGAGGTTGTGACCGTCGTAATTATGTCTGCTTCGGCAACGGCCTGCCCGGCACTTTCCACCGGCACTATTTCGGTGTTATAAGCAGCCAGCTGCCGTTGCATATCTCTTACGAACCCCTTTGTTTTCACAAAATCCCTGCCTGCCACCCTCACCTCTTTAAGGTCCCGTGCACACAGCATGGCTTCAAGCTGGGCCGCTGCCTGACCGCCGGTCCCAATTAATGCAGCCACCTTTGCATCCTTCCTCGCCAGAATATCGGTAGCCGCTCCCTGCACAGCACCGGTCCTAAGCTGGGTCAGGAAAGTTCCGTTTATTATTACGACCACCTCACCGGTCCTACTGTCCAAAAGCACCATCTGGGCAGGTGCCGAGGGCTTGCCTATTTTGGGGTTACTAGGGAAAATAGAAATTATCTTTACCCCGATGGCTTCCAGGTCCTCTATATAAGCCGGCATAAAAAGGCTCTGGCCGCCGTGCCTTGGGACATCCAGGTTTATCCTTAAAGGGACTACGCATTTGCCCCCGGAGTGTATTGCCAGCGCTTCCTTGGCCGCGTCTATTGCATCCTTCATAGTAAAGACCTTCTTTATATCTTCCTTTGCCAAAACCAGCACTCTAACCACCCCTAATTAGATTTTGTGTTGACACAAACAAATCTTTCAATGACCTTTGAACTCATAGGTTTATTAATCTCAACTCTGACGAAAGGCTTCATGAGAAAGTAGCGCATGCTTAAAAATGGTTTAGCAAGGGAACTAGCCGAAGCTTTGCAGAAAATCCGTAGACTTGGCAGGACGCCAAGTCAGGCTTTTCGCGCCATGGACGGCGCATAAAATGCGGTAGGATTTTCAAGAAGCGAGGCTTTAGCTCCCTCTAAAGCATTTTCGCATAAGCGTTTTCCATGGAGCCAATTCATAACTGTTTACTGTCAATAGAAGGTGAAAGGTCTAATTAGCTCCCTATTATCCTAAACCCCTCCGGCAGTGGGTCCTCCGGGTCAAGCACCAGCTGGTTAAACCCTATAATATGTGCGGTACCCGACACCTCGGTTACAACGGCGTCATACTCCCCTACCTTTGTCTCCTCCACCACCCTGCCTTCAAAGGGTGTATCTATTATACTATAGTTAACAAGGACATCCTCCCTTTTCATCTCCCCGGCACTGTAGTGCAGTGCCACCCTTCCGCCGGTGCCGGTACCGGTGGGTGACCTGTCCACCTGCCCCTCTGCAAAAATGCATACGTTTTTGGTATAAAGCCTGTCGCCCTTCCTGGCCGGCGCCTCGAAAAGGATGGTCCCGTAAAGCCAATTGACCCCGGAGGTGGGGTGGTTGAATTCCATCTTTTCCATTAACTTGTTCTTAATCTCCATACCCACTTTCACCAGTTTTTCGGTGTTTTCGGGGACCACCTTAAGGCCAACCTTCGCTACATCCAAGTACACGTAAAAGGCACCGCAGTAGGCTACGTCCACCAGTATTTCGCCGATGCCGTCTACATTAACGGGAATGTCTTTTCTGTATACAAAACAGGGCACATTTTGAAACCTTACCCGCTCCACTTTGCCGTTTTTTACATCGGCGTATGCGGTAACTCTACCGGCGGGGGTATCAATCCTCACTACGTTTTCCCCTTCTATGGATACTATCATCCCGGTTTCGATTGCTACCTTGGTAACGCCAATAATCCCATGCCCGCACATGGAGCTTAATCCTTCGTTGTGGGTAAACAGCACTCCGAAATCACCGTCTTCGGTTACGGCTGAAACAATAATACAGCCGTACATGCCGCTATGTCCCCTGGGCTCCAGCATAATCATCTTTCTCAGGTGGTCGTAATTCTTAAGCACGTAATACCTTTTTTCCAGGATGGTATTACCGTAGATTGGCGGGAAGCCGGAAGTGACAACCCTGAGCGGCTCCCCCGCAGTGTGGGCGTCTATACAGGTTATGTAGTGATTAAAACTCATCATTTAAGTATCTCTCCCTTCATAATTCCCCCTGTACATGCACCAAATGCAACCCCGTGTAATAACATATACTGCAGACTACTTCAGGGGGTGAATTCTATATGGTAGACATGGAAAGCTTCTTCAAGGGCGGCCAGGGTACTCTGTTCCTGCTGTTGATAATTATCATTATTTTCTTCGCCTTTGATATATAGCCACTGCGCTTGACATGCTTTGGTGTATTTAATTCTAACCGGGCCCGCCCCGGCTTTTTTTATCCACGGTCAAAAACCCATCGGATGGATGGGTTTTTTAGACTTTACAGCGCCAGTGAATACATGGCCCTTGCATATATCCTGGTTATCGTTATCAAATCGTCAATATCGATGCATTCGTCCTTCTCGTGGGCAAGTTCCGGCCTGCCCGGCAGAAGGGGCCCAAAGGCCACCGCGTTGTCTATCGCCCTTGCATAGGTGCCGCCGCCGATGGAAATAAGCTTCGCCTCCTCGCCAGTTACCTCCTCGTACACTTTCTTAAGCTGCTTTATCATGAAATGGTCCTCGGGCACATACAGCGGGGCCTGGTCGTACACATCATCAGGAATGACTATGCCGGTACCCTCCAGGGCCTTTTTAAGTCCGGCCAGCACAAAATCACCTTGGTATTTGATAGGATACCTTATATTTATAACAACCTTCCCGTGGTTTTGCTCAAGGTCTATCTGTCCCAGGTTGAACACCAATTTTCCGGATATTTCATCCTCCAGGTCAACCCCCATTGACTTTCCGTCGGTTTCAAAACCAATCTTTTGCGCCAGCACACCTATGTATTCCCTTACCCCTTCCCCTTCAAGGCTTATACCATTTAAGAATTCCAGCATCTGCGCTATGGCGTTCTGGCCCTTTTCCGGTGTGCTCCCGTGGGCGGAAACACCGTAGGATTTAATACTTAATTTGCCGTTGTCCATTTCCGAGGTCATTTTATAATCGGTTTGCCCGGCAAAGGCGGCGAGCTTTCCCGCTGCCTCTTCCAGTGATTTTGCATCGCTGCTAATAAGCACCGCTTCGCAGAAGTCCGGTACCATGTTCGGCCTGTTACCGCCCCGGATGCTTTCCACCGTTATACCGCCGCCATCATAAGGCTCAAAATCCTTTTCCATGCTTAATATGAGAATGCCCATCTCACTGTTTATTATTGGGAAATCCGCGTCCGGCGAGAACCCTGCCACCGGTTTTTCCTCTTTCTTAAAATAATGGTCCATGCAGGCCCAGCCGCTTTCCTCGTCAAGACCGGCTATTATCCGTATTCTCTTACCCAGTTTAACACCGGAATCCTTAATGGCCTTTAACGCGTACAATGCCGAGATGGCGGGGCCCTTGTTGTCTATTGTTCCCCGGCCATAAATCTTGTTATCGGCAATGTGTCCGGAATAGGGCGGATAGGTCCACCCGTCCCCCTCCGGCACAACGTCCAGGTGAACAAGAACCGCGATAATATCCTCCCCTTCGCCGTACTCCACATGCCCGGCGTAACCGTCAACGTTTTTTGTCTTAAAATCCATGCTCTCCGCCAGCCCAAGAAAATATAGCAGCGTATCGTTCAAGGCCTTTCCGAAGGGCATCCCCTCCTCCGGCTCCGCCTTAAGGCTCTTAAATCCAACAATCTCCTGGGTAGACCTTACAATATCCTCCCTATAGCCCTCCACCCTTTGGTCCAGTTGCATGTCCATCCCTCCATTTTTAGCTTTGTCTTGTCCTTCCTATTTCATAATACCGGATTATTCCATGTAAGTCCACATTAACTTTGGATTTAACAAAATCAGAGGGACGGTATCCCGTCCCTCCTGCTACTGCCTGTACTGGGGCTCCTGCCCCTCCACGTACTTCTGCCTGTCCTTAAGGGTCTGGACCGCATTGTCCAGGGTCTGGGCCAATTGCTGAAATGTCTGCTTTGCCTGACCATCCTCCGTCTCAATGGCAAAGGTCCTCATGCTGGCTGCGGCACTCTGTACACTGGCAATTGCCTGCTCTAGTTGTGTGCCTACCGTCAATAACTCCACCTCCTTACCCAAACATAAATCATCCCTTCGGCTTAAAAAAAAGCGATGCCATAAAGGCGAATACTATGGCAGCGGAAATTCCGGCGCTGGTCACTTCGAATATCCCGGTCAGCACCCCCACAATTCCGTTCATTTCGTACTCCGCCATGGCACCCTTTACCAGGGAATTTCCGAAGCTGCTTATGGGTACCGTAGCCCCTGCCCCGGCAAATTTTATAAGGGGTTCATAAAGACCCAGGCCCCCCAGTATCGTACCCGCCACCACCAGGGAACTGGTGGTATGGGCGGGGGTAAGCCTGAATACGTCCATTAATATTTGTCCAATAACACAAATTGCTCCTCCTACTACAAAGGCCCATAGGAATTTTTCCATAATCAAATCGTCCTCCCTACATCTCTATGGAAACAGCGTGGGCAATACAGGGTATACTCTCTTTTTGCTGGTAAGACATGGGCGACATTA
>LSQX01074094.1_pt2 | contig 12512 bp, 9 predicted proteins | sample 654561 | NCBI WGS metagenome assembly LSQX01 (sample SAMN04489861, study PRJNA283612) | anaerobic digester metagenome | isolation source: 4 biogas reactors fed with cattle manure at either 37C or 55C with and... | place: Denmark: Kongens Lyngby | collected 2014 | reverse complement strand
ATGAAGTGATTTGTCAAAATTGCGGAACACAGCTTACGCAGGGTAGCGGTTACTGCAACTCCTGCGATGCGGAATCGGCGTGGGAAGTAGAACCTACGCAACAGCTTCAGCAAAGCGAAAACACATCCCATAATAAGTCGAGACCGATAATGATTTTATTTGTCATTGCGATTGCGGTGGTTGTTATAGCACTTGTCATGGTGATGACACCACCAAGTTTGGAGAAGGCGACATCGCCTCAAAAAGTAGCAACGATATTTTATGAAGCGTGGACAGAGCGAGGTGCTGACAAGTTAATGAGTGTACTATCAAACTATGCCAAGTGCGCAATTAACAATTATAATTCAGACTTCACTGACAGTGAAATAAAGAACATTCTCGAAAGCAAACCGAAAGATGATGAAAAAGCCATCCGAAATGTTAACGTAGAAATTATTGAGGTTATTTACTTCCCGCCGGGGTTGGCATCGTATGATTACCTGCTTAGTGAATACGAGGAATTATATACTGAAAAAGAAAGCATACAGCTGTTTGCAATGGTAAAGAGTGGTTTAACAGTTAGCGGCAAATATAGCGATGAATATTTAGGCGAACCTTTAAGTTTTGAAGATGAGCTATATTGCGTAAAAATCAACAACGCTTGGTATTTCTTTCGGTAACTTTGTTTTGTGAAAAGTGATAGTCTGATTAGTCCCACACTTAGCTTTGGCAACCTCCTTTATGTTATGCCGTAACCAATATTATTTTTCTGCTCGAATAAAAACTACTTGACAGGTGAACACTTGTGGTGTTAAAATACTTTTCGTCATGTAAACGTGCGCCCTTGGCTCAGCTGGATAGAGCGCTTGGCTACGGACCAGGAGGTCGGGGGTTCGAATCCCTCAGGGCGTGCCAACATAAAAGGGACAGTAATAGCTATCCCTTTTATGTTTTAAAAAAATAGGGGATATTTAAAGTTGTGTTCTTACGCGGCAAAAAATCGCACCAGTGATGCGATTTTAGCAACTGGGATTTCGTACCCAGCTCAGATTGCGCCAGCACGGAGTGCAAGCAAGGTTATGGCGATGGAAATCGAATCATTCAAGGCGTGCCAGAAAAAGCAGTGCTTTTTTCAAAGAGGACGACTTCGGCTATAAGAGATTATTCTGTAATATGTTGCGTAAGTGAGGTAAGTTATTGTGCCGTATGAAATAAAGTATATTGAACTGAAAACAGGATATAACGACAACGGTCCGGCATGGATCGGTTATGTAAAAACATCCAAAACAGGAACAACCATATATTTTAATGATCACGCTTTTCAAAAATGGAATTGTGGAAACGGGAATTATATCGATGTTGAAAAGACCGATCAGGTCTATTGGATATCAGGCGTGAAAAAGAACGGTCAAGACCGACATTGGGCAGGAAATGGGAAAATTATCATTGATCGCAAAGTCATTCCTTATTATCTACAACTTATTGGGCAAGAGCAATTAGATTTGTCGCGTTTTATCATTGAAGATATTGATGATGCATTTCCTGTTGAAAGAATTGAAGCGCGGCTGAACAAACAATGATGGTACTTTTTGCTCTTTCACAACAAATAAAGATACCTAAGGTGTCTTATTTGCTATCTATTCAGAGGGGATTTGAAAGTTGCGTTCTGTGTTCGCAAAAAAATCGCATCACTGATGCGATTTTACAAAAACTTTAACGCCAAAGCAGTTTTAGAAATTATCCTCCAACCACTATCTCAATATACTGCCCCTGCTCACAATAGCCTTTCTCATCAAAGTGAAGCTCTATTCTCTCGCTTATCTCTCGATTATCAAAATCGGTAATAACCAAATATGCATCCCTAATTCCCCTTTTTTTGAAATCCTCTGCCGAGAAAGCTACAAGAAAATCAGGACCGCTTGAACCCATTCCGTATTTCAAAGTACCGCTTGAGGATTCATACATAAAATCAACATAGCCGCCTTCGCCAGCAGAATCCACAATACGCACAAGAAGCGTACCCTCGGGATAAAGGCTTGTAAGCGGCTTATCAGTTATTTCAAGGTTAAAGCTATTCCCCTCTATACAAGTTTCAAGGTTCGGAAATGTAAGAATCATTATCTCTGAAAGTGGGTTTCTTACACAAATATCCTCAAGTCTTGCAGCAGAAACACCAACCTTAAAATTACCGTTTGCGTCTGATTCAAAGCAACCATACAAATCAAAAATGTTCACAGTAACCGCTTCACCAACCTTGCAAGGGTAAGATTTGAAACCGAATAAAGCCTCTCCAACAACAAAAGAGCTTGCAGGCGCAAAAATTAGGTTATAACCCTCCTGCTCTTGCTCTGGATTCGTAATGCCCATAGAAATGGTTATCGTTCCATCTCCGCTTTCGATAGGTGCTTGGGTGTTGATTGGGGTTTGATTGGGCGTATTTGTGTTCGTGTTGATTGGTGCCTTTGTGTTACAGCCCGAAAGCATGACAACAAGCAACAAAATCGCCGCGAGCCTAAAAATATCTGTTTTCATAAAATTCTCCTGTTGTTATATATTGATATATCATTCTAATGCTTTATAATGCTTTTGTCAATAGATATTTTTTACCCCCAAAAAAAGTATATTCCTAAAAACATTCAAAACCCCTTTACAAAATATTCAAGCCTTGCTATAATCGATTTGTATCAAATGATACAGTTTGTAGGAAAGGTTGAGCCAATGGACAAAATACTTCCCATAATAAAAAAGTCGTTCCTGTTTAATGACATTGCTGACGATGAAATTGTTGACCTCTTAGCAAGAGATGGTGTAAGTCTTGTAAATGTGAGCGCAGGGGAAGATGTTCAAAACGGCAACACCCACGCACTGTTTGTAGTTATCGATGGCGAGGCTAATGTTCTGAAAACGCACGAAGAGGGCAATACCATGTTTGTAAGCGTTTTAGGCAGTGCAGAGATTTTGGGCGCTGCTTCACTCTTTTCCGACGAACACGAAACAGCAACTAAGGTTGTGGCAAAGCGCAAAATGCTTCTATTAAGGATAAAAGAAAACACATTCAAGCTAATGCTAAAGCAAAACGCAAAGCTATTTGATAATTACATGAGATACCTAACCGAAAGGCTTAGGTTCTTAGTCGGAAGAATGGAGCTTTTAGGCGTAGGCTCTGCAAGCTCGAAGCTACTGTCCTATATCGTTGAAAATGCTACCGATAATGCGGTTACACTAAAACGCAGTTATTCGTCTTTAGCTACAACGCTTGGAATAAGCAGGGTAACCCTTTACAGAGCATTCGACGAGCTTGAAGCGCAGGGCAAAATAACCCGAAAAGGCAAAACGATTAACTTAACCGATATATCGCATGAATAATGCTATATATAAATAAGAAGAAATGAGGGAGATTTCATGAAAAATTCAATCAAAGTAGTTGTAGCACTTACACTTTTAGTGGCATTTTTATTCAGCTTTGCCGCTTGCACAAAACAGCCCAAGGTCGAACCTATAAAGGTTATGGCACTTAAGGGACCTACAGGCATGGGAATGTCATACCTTATGGAGAACGAAACAGACAAATACGACATCTCCATAGTTGCAGCGCCTGACGATATCGTAGCCGCTTTTTCATCTGGAAGCGCCACAATCGCCGCAGTTCCAATCAACATGGCTTCTGTACTGTATAACAAGCTCCAAGGCGATGTTGTAATGCTTGCCATAAATACTTTGGGTGTTCTCTATGTTATAGAAAACGGAGACACGATTCAAAGCATAAACGATTTAGAGGGCAAAACAATTTACGCAACAGGGCAGGGCGCAACCCCCGAGTACATACTCGACTACATTTTAGAAGCAAATGAAGTGAACGCAACCGTAGAATTCAAAGCCGAGCATAGCGAGCTTGCAACGCTGTTAGCTTCAAAGGAAGTAGCTTTGGGAATGCTACCCGAACCCAATGTTTCAGCAGTGCTTATGAAAAATAAGGATGCGAGAATTGCACTCGACTTAACAGAGGAATGGGATAAAATCTCCGATTCACAGCTTGTTCAAGGCTGCATAATCGCAAACAAAACCTTTGTTGAGGCAAACGAGGAGAGAATTCGCAACTTCATAACCGATTACAAAACCTCTACCGATTTCGTGAACAATTCTGTTGCAGAAGCAGCCGAGTTAATTGCAAAGTTTGAGATTCTTCCAACCAAGGAAGCGGCAGAAAAAGCTATTCCAAACAGCAATATAGTTATTATTTGCGCCAACCAAATGAAGAAAGACGCAAGAAGCATGTTCAATATTCTGTTCTCAATCAACCCCAAAAGCATAGGCGGAAAACTTCCCGGTGATGATTTCTACTACCAAGCGGATTGATGAGCAAACGACTTAAAAACATTTTAACGTCAATAGCGGTAGCCATATTTTGGCTACTGCTTTGGCAGCTTGTGGCGGCAATTATAGGAAAGCCGCTACTTTTGCCCTCGCCTATACAAACTCTACAATCATTATTTGGACTAATACAAACACAAAGATTCTACTTAGCATCGGCTTTATCACTTGTAAGAATTATGACAGGCTACTTGATAGGTGTAATTCTTGGCGTGATATTAGGAGTTTTTGCCGCATTTTCTCCGCTTGTGGATAGGCTTACAACCCCCATTCACCGCATAATAAAGGCAACCCCCATAAGCTCAATAATTATTTTGGTTTTGCTATGGCTTAGTGTTGGCACAGTTCCTATATTCACAACATTCTTGATAGTTATGCCAATTATCCAAGCAAGCGTTTATGAGGGCATAAAGTCAACCGACCCCCTTTTAATCGAAATGGCAGACTTCTTTTCGGTTAGCTTTATCGCTCGTATTAAAAAGATTTACGTACAAACAACAAAAACAAGGTTCATATCGGCTTGTATCGTGTCCATGGGCTTTGCGTGGAAGGCAGGAATAGCCGCAGAGGTGCTATCTCACCCCAAATACTCAATAGGAACAAGCCTTTACAATAGCAAAATCTATCTCGAAACAGAGGAGATGTTTGCATATACCGCGGTTGTAATAATTTTATCAATGCTGCTTGAAAAGCTAATGGTTATGCTATTAGAAAAAAAGCGGAAGGTAAAGATTTATGATAGAGCTTAGAAATGTAACATTAGGCTACGAGGGCATAGACCCAGTAGAAAACTGCAACATTAAAATTCCAAATAGCGGTGTTGTGGCGGTTTTAGGCGCATCGGGAGTCGGCAAAAGCACCCTATTGAAAGGCATTGCAGGGCTAATCACACCCAAGCAGGGCGAAATAAACAAAAACGAACACAAGCTATCTATGGTTTTTCAAGAGAACAGGCTACTGTTAACTCTTAACGCACTCGAAAACGTAATGCTCGTTGAAAGAGACAAGCATCAAACAAAAAAGGCTTATGAAATGTTAAAGCTCGTTGAGCTAAACGGCAACGAAGAAAAGCTCGTATCCGAACTTTCGGGAGGAATGCAAAGGCGAGTAAGCATAGCGCGGGCGCTTATGTTCGGCGGCAACACCTTGTTATTAGACGAACCCTTTGAGGGCTTAGACCGAGATTTGCGAATACGCATAGCTAAACGAATAAGAGAAATGTACGATTTAATAATAATCTCCTCGCACGATAATGACGGTGAGCTGTTTTTGAACAATGATGAAGCGCTATTCTGTATTGATATTCAAAAAATTTCAAATATCTAAACTTCCATTTGACCGCCTGTTATAATCCTGTTAAAATTTACATAGAATTATTCAGCGGAGGAAGCAATTATGGAAATCAAAAATTCTCGTAAACCAAGCACAACCTTTTGTGTGCTGCTCGCAATTTGCATTACATTTGCGGCAACACTAACATTCGTTTATCTTTTCAACGACGGTGTTGTTTTCATTCCAAAATCGCAATTCGGAGATGTAAACCAAGCGCTAATGGTGGGCGAAATCGCAAACTACATTGATAATTATTTTTACGGAGAGGCACCCACAACACAAGAACTCATGGACACAGCTGCAAGGGCGATGGTGGCTTCCTTAAATGACCCATACGCTGAATACTTTACCCCTGAGGAATGGGATGAATACTATAATGCTTTCTATGGCGGCTTTACGGGCTTAGGAATCGTAATTACTCCTCCGGACGATGTGGGAGTAAAGATTAGCACAGTTATGGAGGATAGTCCTGCTGAAAAGGCAGGTGTTAAGTCAGGCGACATAATCACGCTTGTAAATGGTGAAACCGTTGTTGGCGTTGATGATGCTACCCTAAGCGAAATGCTTGCAGGTGAGGAAGGTGAAAAGGTTGACCTAACAATCCTAAGAGGAAAAGAAACGCTAACTATCACCGTAACCTACGGAATGGTTATGCTGAAATATGTTCACTCCGAAATGATAGAAACAACAGGCTACATTCTAATAGATATGTTTGGCGATACAACTGATATTGATTTTCAAAACGCAATAGACGACCTTACAGAGCAGGGCATGACCTCATTGGTTGTTGACCTTAGAGACAACCCAGGCGGCTCGCTTATTTCGGTTGTAGAGTGCGTTGATTCGATTTTGAACGAGGGTAGAATTACCTCCGTTGGTCGCAATCCTGAAGATGAAGACACAGAAAAGTTCGATGCAATAGAGGGCGGCATATCCGTTCCCTTGGTAGTTCTGGTAAATGGAAATTCGGCTTCGGCAAGCGAAATATTTGCTGCGGCAATCAAGGAAAACAATGCAGGCATAATAATTGGAAATAGAACCTACGGCAAGGGTATAGTTCAAACAACGCTTCCGTTGGCTTCAAGCGGCGGTTTTCTGAAAATCACCACAGATGCGTACTTTACACCAAAAGGCAACAATATTCATGGAAAAGGAGTCGAGCCTGATATTACAGTTTCGCTTTCCGCTGAGTTTGATGACTACCAAATCAGCGAAATACCTTTCGAGCGTGATACGCAACTACAAAAGGCGTTGGAACAGCTTGCCACCATGCTTGAGGATGATTGAATATAGTCTGTATGAAAAAAGGACAGCTTTTGCCGTCCTTTTTGTTTGCTTTATTTCGCCGAACCATATCAATCCCTAATAGCCTTTAACAGCTCATGGAACTCCGAAAAGTTCAGCTGCTGTTCACAATCCGAAAGCGCACACTCGGGTGTTGGGTGTACCTCAACCATAATTCCGTCAGCGCCAACTGCCTTTATCGCCCTTGCAATCGGAATAATAATATCCTTTCGACCAAGCGAATGGCTTAAATCAGCGATTATCGGAACAGAAGAGTAATGCTTTGTAAGTGCTATAGAACCAAAGTCAAGCATATTTCTTGTACTGTTTTCAAAAGAGCGTATTCCCCTCTCGCAAAGGATTAAATTCTCGTTGCCTCCCTTTAATATGTATTCTGCGGCAAGGTGCAGCTCATCAAGTGTGGACATAAACCCACGCTTCAACAGCACAGGCTTGTTCGTCTTGCCTATTTCAGTTAGTAGTGGAAAGTTCTGCATTGAGCGAGAGCCGATCTGCACAATATCCGCATATTGTAAGGTGGTTTCAAGCATTCGAATATCCAATAGCTCGGTTACGGCTTTTAACGAGTATTTGTCGCAAACATAGCGTAAAGTTCGCATTCCTTCCTTACCTAAGCCTTGAAAAGTGTATGGCGAGGTTCTGGGCTTAAATGCACCTCCACGCATGAAGTGCAAGCCTGTCTTAGAAAGAAACTCCGCTACCGCTTCAGCCTGTATGTCGCTTTCTATGGCGCAAGGTCCGCTAATAATATGAAAAGAGTCAGAAATGTTAAACAATTCTGATAGCGTTTTGAATTTCAAACTATTTAAAAGTAAGTTTTCCACCATATTTTGCCTTTCTATAATCTGTCGTTTCAGCAGAAACAAGTATAGCAAAGAGCAAAATTATATTCAACCCAAGAAAATTTTTTTCTGCTTCCAAAAAATCTCTATGCAAAAATCCCCAAAAATTCGTCAAAAAACACAATATGTAGCCATGTTCACAATTCACAAAAGCAAGATACAGTATTTGATATTTGATAAAAAAATTCCCAAAATAATGTTGACAAACTTTCCTTGATGTGTTATCATTATGTTAACAATATATTCTCGACAAGTGGGTTAGTGTTTCGAGAATAAATGTTCATAAGTGTTAGAGTGTGAAAAGAATTCGAACATTTGTGAAACGAGGCTCGGTAATTGCGAAAACAATCTGGTTTAGCCTATAGACGATATACAGAAAGTAGGCGAAACTAAAAAGAATTCGCAGAGTTCAAAAGATATATTGTAACAATGCAAAGAGGGTTCATAAATGTAAATTATGAACTGAATATGAACAGTGAAAAAGGAGGTTATAACATGAAACGGCATAGCAGAAAAATCGGCTTTACGTTAATGGAGTTAATTATTATTATCGGTGTATTGGGAATACTGCTTGCGGTGTTCATACCTGTGTTTGTGCACACTATAGATAGGGCGAAGCACAAGTCGGCAACCTCCGATGCTATTGTTACTCTAAAATCCTTTGTTTCGGAAAATGTAACAGCCAGAGTTGCAACAGATGTTGTTATTTTTGTTCAAAAGCCCGAGGCGGTGTATGTATTTGGCTATCGTGCAGCTAATGGAAAGCTTCAATACCCATCAGTAAACTCGTTTGAAGTTCCATCCATAGATGCGATTGTAAACAGCGAGCTAAATGCCAAGGACGGAGTGTTTAGGCTAACAACTAAAACAAATTCCGACCAACAAAAGGTTTTTAATAACCTTGAAGCATACGCACCCGACAAATTCGAGCATTGCGAGATTTATGAGGGCTTCTTAGAAGGTATGGTTTTTGATACCGATTTCGCACCCACATTCCCAGTAACCTATTTATCGGGTACGGAAGATGAAGTTATCAACCTACCCCCTGTATGTAATGTAGAAGCAGGCGATAAGCACATCGTTTATGGTTACTATTTGGCAAGAAAAGACTACGCATTCGATGGTTGGTACGATGCGGATAATCCTTCAATTACCTACATACCGGGTCAGTATATTCGTGTAAATAAGCCATTAACACTTGTTGCTAAGTGGATTCCAGTAACGGAATACACACTAACATTCGATGGTAATGGCGGCACAGTTACACTTGCAGAAGGATTAAGTGAAACTACCTCAAAGCACCTTGTAGGTACAAACATAACAGCCTATATTTTAGAGTCCTATTCGCACATACCTGGAATGACATTCCATGGCTGGTTAGCCGATGAGGTTATGTATAATTCAAACTACATGGGCGCTGTAATAATTCGCAAGGACATCACCTTGAAAGCGATATGGGAGAAGTTTACGCTAACTTACGACCCTGCGGCTGTAAACGTAGTGAATATGCCTAATCCGCTTTCCTATAAATACGAGGTTGGTGAAGATGTAACGGTTACAACTTCAATTCCGTTCTTAACTGAATTAGCGGTATTTAAGGAGTGGTATTGTCCCGAAATGGACTTAACATTCTCGCCCGGGGCAAGCATACCCGGCGGAATGCCCATGATGAACATCACGCTTCGTGTTGTATGGGATGCACCAAAGTTTACGGTTATGTACTATCCTGGTGCTGTTGATGTAGAGGTTTTCGGCATGATTTCGCCTTCTGTTATCGACATAAATATTTTCAGCAGCAACGAAGTCTATACATTGCCTTCTAATAAGCCTACAGCAGAGGGCTATAGGTTCATGGGTTGGGCAAGTGCATATCCTGGTCATGGCGGGGCGATTTTCCCCGCGGGTGGCTCATTCAACTACGACTTCACCTTCACAGGTGATACGGTTCCGCTTACTGCTGTATGGGAGAAGCTATACTCCGTTAACTACAGGCGTGTAACAGAGGAATCCGCTGAAATTATTAAAACCATCTATTGCATAGCAAACGAATTTGTAGAAATAGATGACATAATGCCAGACCCATACAACGCATACCCCTTTGCAGGCTGGGCGTTGAGAATTGGCTATGAAGGTCCTATTTCGGATATATACCATGAAGGAAATTCGTTCATAATGCCTTCCGATAATGTGTATCTCGATTCGCAATGGATAATAACTAAGTATTCACTTACTTATTATGCAGGCGATGGCGTAACCGCAACGAATATGCCTACTGAAACAAAGACATATTCTCAAAACGAGATAATAAGATTGGCAAACAGTGTTCCGAAGCGTGAAGGCTATGTATTCTTTGCATGGTTGTATGAAACTCAACCCTACCAAGCTGGTGGACATTTCACCATGCCCGGCCATGACGTAGTGTTAACAGCCTCTTGGGTTACAACAAATATGGTTACATACTACCATAACGCTGAAAACAATGGTGTTAAAGTACCTAACGCTGAAATGTGTATAGCCTATACGGAGTACGAGATTTCTCCCATGATTCCAAGGTACGAGAACAAGAAATGGGTATTCATAGGTTGGCTAAACAGCTACGATAATATGGTTTATCAACCCGGTGCTGCATTTATAATGCCCGAGCAAAGCGTGTCGCTAACTGCTCAATGGGAAAGCGCATTCGAGTTAACCTTTGCAACGGAGAATGATGCTAATTTAGGTGTACCCAATATGCCTGACCCGATTGTGGAAAGAAAGAATGTTAATTTCGCTATACCAGATACGGTAATTACCCGTACTGACGGAGTAAACAAGGTTTTTGCATACTGGCAGGAGAGGGGCAAGAAAAACAGTACAAAGTACCATCCTGGCGATACCATTAAGATAAACAAGGATTTAACCTTGGATGCCTTCTGGGAAGATCCGATTGCGATAGCCTTTGACGATGGAGTAAGTTCGCAAACAATTCAAGTACCTGAAACCGTATATGGTGTAAGCCGGTGGATTAGGTTTACAGTACCCATGTTTGAGCCCCTGCGCGGCACCTATCAATTCATGGGTTGGAAGCTGACACATAGCAATGGCTCAAATACCTCTTTAGGCGCAAACTTCGTTCTAACTCCGGGTGAAACCTTCCAAATCCCACAGTCAACTGGGTTAAAGCTAACAGCGCAATGGGCATTGAGCAGCAATGTAAGGCGGTATGAGGTAACAGCTGTAATGTACGATGCAATAAACAACGAATATGCTGGAATGCAAAGATTCAATATATGGATGCTATACAATGGCGGCTCGTTTACATTGCACAACGATAACTTTACGGCTTTCCTACCAGGATACAGACCCTATGGAACGTTTTCGCAAAGGTTTACCTCTAACTCGGGCAGTATATCGCTACCGTATATTTCGGTAACTGTATATAAGTACGATGTAATAGATGGCGAGGAATACACCCATATTACAAACCAGTACGGCTTGACAACAGGTGTACGCCAAGACCTTGACTGGAACTATATACAAAAAAAGGATATAAGCCTTTCCTCCTATATGCAGCCCATAGGTTACATATCGGATACGAAATACCTATCCTTCACAGGCAAGTATGATGGTGGCGGATACAGCATTAGCGGCTTCGAGGCAACATATTACGGAAGCTCATATATTGGTCTATTCTCAAGGAACAAGGGCGTGATTAGGAATGTTGACCTCACAGTTGGCGAGGTTGCAGGCAGATTCCTAGTTGGTGGGTTATGCGGTCAAAACGATGGTGAAATCTTTAACTGTACTGTAACAGTTACATGGCAGATTTACACCACGCAATTCCTCTACAAGATGTTTGGAGTAGTGGAAAACGGCGAAGATGATTATCGCTTTGCATCGTTTACAGGGGGAATTACAGGTTACAACACAGGCACGATTGACCTCTGTGGCTTTAACGGTCCCATAAAGAATATGTATATGACGATTACAGACATTTGCGGAGAGGATTTAAGCGGATTATCAGGCTGTATAGGTGGAATATCCGGCTATAGCAATGGCAATATCAACAGATGCTGGGCTTTCTCAGATGTAAACGGAGCTGTTAAAACCAAGGCTGGTGGCACAAGCACTAACGGCAACTGGAACTACATAGGCGGTCTTGTAGGCATGAACTACGATGGCAACCTAAAGGATTGCTGGTCTAACTCCGTTGTAGTAGGTGCATACGATGTAGGCGGTTTAGTAGGTGCGAACACAGGCGAGGTTAAGAACCCATGGTCATACGTTCGTGGACTAACCTGTTCTGCCGAAGCTCACTACAGATACGGTGATGCTATGGGCGTTGTAAGTAACCAAGGTGAAGCTGCGTACATATATTATGAGGCTTCAAGTGCTTGCGGTTTAGGTACACGTGTAACATCACTAAAAACTGGAACACAGCTCCCCGGTCTTGTTAGAGCCATTTGGGTGTATAACATAGGTAGCCGTCCGCAAATCGAAGAAAACAGGACGACCTTTGCAAACAATCGATAACCAACCTATACAAAAGAAGCGCGGGAGCAAGTAAAGCACGAAAGATTCAAAACTACAAAAGAATACTGAAGTACAAAAGAAAAAGCGGGGGCAACCCCGCTTTTTTAATTGCCATGAAACTCCTTAATGAACTGCGTTTGGTTGCTGGGGTAGGTATGCAGTACGCTATAT
>LSQX01223039.1_pt1 | contig 12513 bp, 12 predicted proteins | sample 654561 | NCBI WGS metagenome assembly LSQX01 (sample SAMN04489861, study PRJNA283612) | anaerobic digester metagenome | isolation source: 4 biogas reactors fed with cattle manure at either 37C or 55C with and... | place: Denmark: Kongens Lyngby | collected 2014 | reverse complement strand
GTTTATGATATGGAACGGGAGGAGTAAAGGTACATTTAATAATTTAATAAATCTCGTTAAATTTAATAAGACAGCTTTATTATTTTTAACTACGAATAATAAGTATTACAAAATAAAAGACATGGATGATATTAACAAGTTAACCAAACTGGTAAATAATTATGAGATTGATCAATTTCTTATAAACAGGATTAATAGTGATGAACAGCTTATATTGGAATTATAAAATGACAGATTTAGAAGGTGATTCATGCTGATAAATCATAGAAAATATACTCGATTTGCTTTGGTAATAGCAGCACTGCTTTTTTTAACCGGTGTCTTTTTTATTATACTCATAGCTGCCAATGAAAGCCTTCCACTGGAAGAAAGGGCAGATGATATCAGCATTGAAGACATAAAAAACAAGATAGTTTATGAAGCTTTCAGACAAGTCATAAGCAGCATGAAACCGGAAGTGGCAATTGTCCTGAGCCGGGAAGAGATCAGTCAGCTTGTCAGCTATTCACTGGAAGAATATATGGAAGATAATCCTGAGATTATTATATATGCATATAAGGGTGAAATTACAGGAAACAGTCTTGTAATCCGTATAGACAGTAAATTATTTCAAGTCCTGCCGGTTCAATATGTTTTGGAATTCATGCCGGTCATTAATAACAACTGTTTGGGAGCGACTCTGATCAGCGCAAATATAGGAAAACTGCCCATTTCTAAAGATCTCGTAATGAAAAAAATGAGAATTAACAACAAAAATGTCCTTATAAATAAGGAAACATACAGCATATCTTTTGTGAATACGCTGCCGGAGCATATTATATTTACCGATTTTAAACTAAAGGATGAAGCAGCATATATACAGGCTTATTTATCAATAAAAGATATTAATGATTTAATTAAGCTGGTGCAGACGGTACTGCCGGAAGACATAAAGGAGCTGTTAACCGAACTTATCACGGACAAGATAGGGGATTTCATTGATAATATTCTTAAATAAATGTAAAATGTAATAAATGATACGCAGAAAGGATATTTGTGAGTCTTAGACTCTGAAGCACGCTCATGATGTATACTAAGGTGAAGACCAGGAAGAGTAAATTTAGAAAGCTCATTTCTGCCATACTGATAGTAGCCATATCGGGCATGGTTTATATTTTATCCATGGGCCATATTCTGACCAGGGAAGATGAACTTAAAAAAGCTGATGTCATTGTAGTCCTTTTGGGAAGCATTCCTGATAGAATCCTGCAGGCTGTAGACCTTTATAAGGATGGATACGGGGATAAAATTATTATGGTAGAAACCGAAAAGATAGGAAATGAAGTTTTAATAGAAAAAAACGTGAACGTGGCCTTGCAGGAGGAAATAAATGAGGCCATTGCCCTTCAGCTGGGTGTACCGGAAGAAGATATTATAATACTTGAGGGCAATGCAAAAAGCACCCAGGATGAAGCCGTTAAAATAAGAGATTTCCTGAGCAGTAAGCCGGAAATCTCTTCCATAATGCTTGTAACTTCAAAGAGCCATTCCTTCAGGGCGGCTGCTATATTTGAAAAAGCCCTTGCTAAGTTGGACAAAGAAGTCAGGGTTATATCTTATCCTACAAAATACGATCCTTTTGACCCGGGGAAATGGTACCAGGACCGAAATCAGATAGAGCAGGTTATCTTTGAAACCATTAAGCTTCTTAATTTCTATCTTCGTGAACAGTTTTGGTTATAACCGAGGCTGCTCGCATGCAAGTGCTTATACATGGCAGCTTTTGCAGGACTTTCTTTTTAAGGGCATAAGGCTTAATAATATGTGATAAAGGCATCCGTGAAGCCTGCCTTTTTAGCCCTGGCCAGCTGGGCTTCAGCATTGGCCTTAATTGCATAAGCACCGATTTGAACCCGGTAGAGCTTCCTTTCCTCCGGCGGTTTTTGAGTCAAAAGCTTTTTTACATCCGTCCGGAAATTCATCATGCTCTTTCCGTGCTTGGCAAACCAGTTTATGGGGTCGCTGTGGTTGCTGGCAATCCCTCTCTGATATCCTTCGTAATGTCCTATAATGCTTTCTGAACTCAGGTTATAAAGTTTGCAGAGATGGGCGCTCAGCTCAACGGCTTCCTTATATACCCCTTTGAAGTATTCTGCGTCCTTATGATCATCTTCACATAACTCTATGCTGATATGGGTATTGTTTGCATCTCCGCCGGCATGCCAGCCCCGGTGGTTCCATGGCAGGGTCTGATAGGAGGCAATTGAGCCGTCCTTTAACTTTCCGATAAAGGCATGGACGCACACCGACTTCCCGCCGGGTCTGTCTTGGTTCCAATGGTTATTATAAGGGTTTATGCCCAAGTATCCGTCATCCGGTCCCACATACCTTCTGAGATTGGGGTTATTCACGCCGGTGCTGTGGATCATGATGCCTTTGGGCTTAATTGTTTTGCCTGCCTTATAGCATGCATTTTGAGTTAATATAAGTTTTCTCAGGTTTATTTTATTCCCTCCTTTATGACAAGTGAAATAATCTATACTATATATAAATATTTTTGTATATCCGAAAAGGGGACACATTAAGATAAAATAACAGAAAGAAGGATAAGACTTATGTTGAAAATCGGAATAGCTTCACAGAGATGCAGCTGTATTTGCTGCTGAAAAGGGAATATCCGCCCTGGTGGAAAAACCCATGGCGGCCAGCTCCCAGGATTGTAAAGCCATGATAAAGGCAGCTGAAGAAAATAATGTGAAGCTTATGATCGGCCATATACAAAGGTATTTTTCCAGTAACAGAAAAGCAAGGGAGATAATAAGATCAGGCCAGCTGGGCAGGCTGGTGTCAATCACAGATACCAGGAATGTGTACTACTTTCATGATAAGCGGCCCGGATGGTTCCTGGACAAGGAGATGTCCGGCGGGGGAATATTTATTAATCTCGGTGCCCACTGCCTGGATAAGATCAAATTTGTCACTGACAGTAAAATTAAAAGCATAGCAGGAAAAGCCAGCTATTATGAAGAAAGATTCAATGTAGGAACCCACTATTTCTTTACCGGCGGCGCTGTTAAGGTGGGCAGTGAAGGTTTCCTTGTAAGCAGGGAGGATGGCCCTTTTGAAAGAATAGAACTGGAAAGCGACGAAGATGCCTTCTATTTACAGCTGAAGGATTTTACAGATTCTATAAAAGAGGATAAGGAGCCGGAAATTCCCGGAGAATACGGTCTCGAGATTATTGAAGCCATAGAGGAAGTTTACAGGGGAATTTAACTATTATAAGATGAGAGGGAGGATAAATATGTCTTTTAAAGTTACATATGAGAACAACAAAATGATTATACCCGAGATATCCTGCGGCTGCGGGTTTTCCCATGCGATACCCGATATTGATGTCTATATAGGCAGCGGTATACTGCCGGAGTGCGCAGGGTACATCCGCAAGCGGAACATGGGCAATAAGCTGGTTCTGGTGGCAGACAATATTACATATGAAGTTGCCGGCCGTAAGGTGGAAGAGATACTTAGGGAAGACGGTTTTCAGGTTACCCTCTGTCTTCTTGAGAGGGAGGAGGAACTGAAGCCGGATGAAACAGCTCTCGGGGAAGTTCTTCTGGCCATGGATCCGGATACGGATTTTTTGGTTGGAGTCGGCTCCGGTTCTGTTACAGATATAACAAGGTATGTTGCGTTTAACACAGGAAGACCCTTCGTAATTGCCGGTACTGCAGCTTCTATGGACGGGTACACATCGGTTGTTGCTCCGCTTTTATTTAACGGTCAGAAGGTAAACAAACCTTCAAGCTGCCCGGTTATAATCATCTGTGACATTGATGTTATGATGACAGCTCCCAAACCCATGTTTGTTTCCGGTGTGGGTGATGTGCTCGGGAAATATATTGCTAAAGCCGACTGGCTTCTGGGGCGAATCATAAATGATGAAATTTACTGCCCTGTCTGCGCAGACATTATTACACAAGCAGTTGATAACTGTATGAATAATATTGATATTATAAAAAACAGGACGCCTGAAGGCACAAGAATCCTTATTGAAGCTTTGATTCTTGCAGGAATTACCATTCTGATAGTAGGCAATACAAGGCCTGTGGCATCCATTGAACATAACATGGGCCACTATTGGGAGATGAAAAAGCTTGAGCGCAAGGAAGAAACTCCTTCTCACGGAATAGCTGTCGGGGTCGGAACCGTGTACTCCCTGAAATTTTTTGATTATTTCTTTAATCTGGATCTGTCCCGTATTGATAAGGAAGAGATCAGGAAAAACCGCCTGACCCGGGAAGAGCGGATCAAGAAAATGAAAGAAGGCTACGGAGAGAAAATAGCTGAAGCCATTATGCGGGAGAACCCTGAGGACTTTTTGGACTGGGAAGAACAGGAGAGAAGGATAGACAGGGTTTTAAGTCGGATGGATGAAATTAAGGATACCCTTAAATTCCTGCCTTCAGCAGAGGAAATGATCAAATCCATGAAGGAGCTTGGAGCACCCGTATCAGCATCGGAAATCGGCATTGACCAAGAGCTTCTCAGGGATACCTTCCATCATGCAAAAGACTATCGTTCCCGCTATACGGTATTTAAGACCCTGGATGAGCTTGGTCTCTTAAATGAAGCAATAGAGAAGATTCTGTAACAGCGCTTACTGTAAAAGACAACTTTACCTTTTAATCATTAAATAAAGCTGCAGAAGGGGAAGAAATATGCTTGATAATATAATAGTAGAAAAAGGTATAATCAAAAATCATCTTGGAATTGAAAGAGACGGGGATTTTATAAAACCCATACGTTTTACAAAAAAACAGTTTGCTGCTTATTCATTAACTGAACCCTTGGCTGTAAGAAGCAGATGCATGGCGGGCATCTGCCTTGATATGATAACCGATTCGGATTTCGTTAGGTTTGATTATGTTGTCAAAGGCATTGTCCGGAACTGGATTTACTTTGATGTGTTTCTCAATGATGTGTTCGTAGAAAGCATAGGCTCTAACCAGGTTGATGAAGGAGAATATACATTTGAGTATAGAGTTGAAAGTAAAGCAAAAGAGAAAAATCAGAAAAACCGGATAACAATATACCTCCCTTATAACATAGATCTTTCCATGGGCAATTTCCGGCTTGCCGAAAATGCCTTCATATCCGGAATAAAGCCTTATGATAAAACACTTCTGTGCCTGGGTGATTCCATAACCCAGGGCATGGACGCACGTCATCCTTCCTGCATCTATCCGGTACTGCTTTCAAGGTTTCTTAAAATGGAGCTCTTAAATCAAGGCGTTGGAGGATATGTTTTCAACAGCGACAGTCTGGATGAAAATTTCAGTTTGAAACCGGATATAATTACTGTTGCATACGGTACCAACGACTGGAGCAAATGCAGCAGTCCTGAGGAATTCAGGCATAACTGCCGGGATTACATGGAGAAGCTGGTAAGCTTATTCCCTGATATCGATATATATGTAATGACGCCCTTCTGGAGGGAAGATCTCAATGAAATGCGGGATGCAGGCGGTTTTTATGAATTGTCCGATACTATTAAGGATGTGTGCCGGGCTTATCCCAAAGTGGTTGTGCTGGACGGCCTTGAGCTCATACCCCATCTGCCCGCTTATTTCGGCGACAAGTGGGTGCATCCCTCTGATGAAGGTTTTAAGGATATAGCCCTTAATTTTCTGGCAAAAACCAGACTGTAAAGGGGTAGAAAGTATTGAGGAGTACCATTAAGCGGTTTAGAGTAAAAATGATTTGTCCTAAGCTTGACAAGGCAAAAATATTGGATCTGGCTGAAAAGTATGTGATTGATGACCGGTTTATCATAAGGAATTATAAAAAGGGTGAGGAAATCTTCTGGGCTCAGGTTGAAACCGCTGCAGGAGAATTCAGGACTGAGGAAGATGCCCTTGCCCACTTTGAAAAGGAATTTGGTCCTTACAGGGATGAAATGGAAGACAGGTGCTTTTTTATAGAGCATAAGGAAAGCGGCAGGGTGATTGGAACGGCAACTGCCTGGTACAATAATGATTTCAAAGGTGAGAACTATGGGCGGGTCCACTGGGTTGGAATCATGCCGGAGTTTCAGGGCAGGAAGCTGGCCAAGCCCTTAATGGCACAGGTTATGGTCTGCCTGGCCATGTCTCATGATAAGGCTTATTTAACCTCTCAGACCACGAGTTATAAGGCAATTAATATGTACAAAGACTTTGGTTTTGAACCTTTGATAGAAGATGAGGATGCAGCCAGGGCCTGGGAGTACCTGGAGGACATTCTGGCCCGGTATTCCGGGCAGCGGTGATAAAGCTGAAAATTTTTATTATGGAAGGTGGAGAAGCAATATGAGCCGTTTATTCAGGCTGAAGGAAAAACTGAAAAACCGTGAGCCGGTTCTTGGCACAACCATAACCGGTGTTAAATGGTCCGGGCTGGTTCAGAAAGCTGCCCAGTATCCTTTGGATTTTATCTTATTTGATTTGGAACACGGAACCTTAAGCATAGAAGGAATTGAGGAGTCCCTGAGGATATGCCGCCTGACTGATTTACCTTCCATAGTACGTGTTCCTGACTCTGTGCCCAACATAATATCCAAAACCCTTGACATGGGAGCAGACGGTCTTCTTCTTCCCCGGATAGAGAAAGCTGAACAGGTTGAAATTGCTGTCAGGGCAGCCAGATACTTTCCCAGGGGCAGAAAGGGATGCGGAGGCTTTTCCAATTTCAGGCCGGAAGATGAATCAAGCACTGACAGGTACAATGATAATCGCATGATTTTCATCCAGATGGAGTCTGATGAAGGCCTGAAAATGCTGCCTTCCATACTTTCAAAATTCAAGGCAGAGCTTTCAGGCGTTATTATAGGGCCCTATGATGCTTCTATTATGTACGGTACACCTCTTAACATAAAAAGCGACGTAATTAAGAATTTCATAAAAAAGGTATTTTCAATCTGCCGGCAGGAGAACATATCATGCGGCATTTTCGTGGATAACCGCTCAATGATACAGGGTTACCGCGAATTGGGCGCCAATATATTCTGGGTTGGATCCGAGATCTCTTTTATATGTGAAAGTTACGCAGCTCTATGTGAGTCATTTAAGGAAGCAATAGAAGAATAAATTACCTGGGGTTGTTTTTATGATCATATTAAAAGGTGTATATACATATAATATTCCTGATACAATTACTAAGGGCATAGAAGGAGTCAGGCTTTTTCCCATATCTGAAAATCTTGCGCCTGATGAATTTCCTGATCCTGAGTCCGTTACACTTTTGATAGCAAGGCAGGGTGCAGTAAACAGGCTGCTTAAGATATTCCCTAATATAAAGTGGCTGCAGCTTTTAAATGCAGGTTATGAAAAAGTTGATTTAGAGCTGCTAAAAAGGCGAAATATCATCTTTACCAATGCAAGCAGCGTATACTGCAAAACCATAGCAGAAGACGTTATTGCCAAAATGCTGATTCTTGCCCGAAATTATCCTGTCCATTTTGAGCAGCAGAGGCAGAGTTTATGGCCGGATGACAGCATGCTGCCGAATATGAATATAGATCTGGAAGGCAAGACAGTTGGAATTCTGGGTGCAGGGAATATAGGCCGGGAGATCGCAGTTCGCGCTCAGGCCTTCGGCATGACTGTTATAGGATACGATCCTTATGTAACATCTCAAGCAGGGTTCAATAAGATATACAACAGATACCCGGAGCTGGAACAGGTATTGAAAATGAGCGATTTTTTAATTACCTGTCTCCCTGTAACGGATGAAACAAGGGACATTATGAATGAAGAAAAGTTTAAGATGATGAAAAGAAGTGCCTTTTTTATTAACGTGGCAAGGGGTGAAATAGTAAACGAAAGCCATCTGATTGAGGCTTTGAATAAAGGGTATATAAAAGGAGCATATATTGATGTATGCAAGGAGGAGCCCCTGCCTCCGGCCAGCCCTATGTGGAGGACAAAAAATCTGTATATTACACCTCACCGGGCAGCCTATGGCGATTTGATGCAGAAACGAATGGCAGGCCTTATAGAGAGAAACATCCATCATTACCTGAAAAATGAACCTTTGGAAAATCTGGTTCATTTGTAAAATATCAGGAATCGACAGCATTATATCCTTTTTAGGCTATTTTTCAACTTTTTTCTGCAAATTTGCCTACTTTTGGAGTTTTTCATTGAGTCAGGGATTGGGTTATGTTATAATGGTACAAGTATACAAAAAAGATTGGTGCAAATAAGGCTGTGCAGCGAAAGGAGAGGATATAATGCAAGCTTCTATACGTAAGCTGACTTTGGTAATGCTGGATGTATTCCTGCTGACAGTGGCCTTATACCTGGCTATTGCCACTAAATTCGGCGTAAAGCTGACAAAATACTATCTTAGTGAGTGGTTTTTCTTGTGGGGTTCACTGGTTGTTGTGAGCCTTGCATGCAATGTTGCTTTTAAACTGTACCGAAGTTTATGGGTATATGCAAGCATAGATGAATTGCTGTATATTCTGTCGTCCGGATTTGCAACCGGTGTATTGTTTTTCGGCGTTACAAAACTCATGCAGATTGATGTAGCATACAGCGTTTACTTCCTGATTGTTGTATATAATACCATATTCCTATGCTTCAGCCGTCTGGCCTACCGGCTGATGAGGATGTTATCAGCCTCGGCCCTCTATAAATCAGGGCAGGATGTGAAAAAGGTACTGATTATAGGCGCAGGTTATACCGGAGTAGCAGTGCTGAAAGAACTGAGAAGGCATCCGGAACTGGGGCTTAAACCTGTTGCTTTCCTGGATGACGATGTGAATAAGCATGGCTCTCAGATTATGGGTATAAAGGTATACGGGGGCCGTCATAAAATAGAGGCAGTGGTAAATAAACTTGGCATTGACGAAATAATAGTTGCCATACCTTCTGCACCGCGGAAGGTTATTTCAGCAATACTGAATGACTGTAAGAAGACCAAATGCAAGCTCAAGATACTTCCGTCCATGTATAAGCTTATCAATGAAGATATAACCATCAGCAATATACGTGATGTGCAGATTGAAGACCTCCTGGGCAGAGATCCGGTTACCCTGGACATAGAAGGGATCGGCGGTTATCTTAAAGATCAGGTGGTATTGGTAACAGGCGGCGGAGGTTCCATAGGTTCAGAGCTCTGCAGGCAGATAGCCAAATTTAATCCCAAACTGCTGCTTATACTGGATATATACGAGAATAATGCTTATGAATTGCAGCAGGAATTGAAAAAGCATTATCCTGACCTGAACCACAAGGTTTTAATCGCTTCTGTGAGAGATGCTGCCAGAATGGACGCAATATTTGCGGAATACAGACCGTCTGTTGTATTCCACGCAGCAGCCCATAAGCATGTTCCTTTGATGGAGGATAATCCTCAGGAAGCAATTAAAAACAATGTTTTCGGCACCCTGAATACAGTGGAATGCGCAGATAAATACGGAGCTAAGAGGTTTGTGCTGATTTCCACGGATAAGGCGGTAAACCCTACCAATATTATGGGGGCAACCAAGCGGATCTGCGAAATGATCATTCAGGGAATGGACAGAAAAAGCAAAACGGAGTACGTGGCAGTGCGGTTTGGAAACGTACTCGGCAGCAATGGCAGCGTTATACCGCTCTTCAAGAAACAGATAGCTGAAGGCGGGCCTGTTACCGTAACCCATCCGGAAATTACCCGTTTCTTTATGACCATACCTGAAGCGGTTCAGCTGGTGCTTGAAGCCGGTTCAATGGCACAAGGCGGGGAGATATTTGTTCTGGATATGGGTGAACCGGTCAAGATTGTGGATCTGGCCAAAGACTTAATCAGGTTGTCGGGCCTGGAAGTCGGTGTTGACATAGATATTAAGTATACGGGTCTGAGGCCGGGAGAAAAGCTTTATGAAGAGCTTCTCATGGCTGAAGAGGGGCTGGCTCCTACCAGACATGAAAAAATCCGTATTGCCCGGCCTATGGACATAGATATAGATGATCTGAAGAGGGAACTGGAAAAACTTAAGTTCATAGTCTCAGGCCCTAAAGAGGTAATAATTGATTTTGTAAAGGAACTGATTCCCACTTATAAAACTGAAAGTGAAATAGCGGCTGCTGCTGATGAGAATAAAGCAGCAGAAAAAGTTAACAAAAAGTGAATAATATTCAAGAATAAAGCCCATTTGACAGCCAGGCATTGATTTGGCTGCTTAATGGGTTTTTTATATCTGCTCTTTTCTTTTATTTCTGAGTTTCATGGAGGAAAAGCAGCAATAAAAAGAGAATACTATTACTGATCTTAGTAAATAAAGTGTTCTGATTTCACTACATACAGTAATAGAAAGGGGTGCAGTATGTTTCAATCAGGCTGTTGTATACCCGGTCATTCCTTTATGCCTGAAGGAGTAGGCGAGATATCTGTTTCCGCCTATGAAGTTTTAAAAACAGGCACAAGGATAATTATGGATAATGGATTTGATTTTGCCGAAGCGACAGTCGGCCTGATTATGGGCCTTGGAGAAGAGGAACTGGAACTTCTGGCAGGCCGTGAAGGGAAGCATATAACGGTTTGTAACAGCTTTATTCCGCCCAGCCTTCCTATAGTTCGGGGAGGCGATGATCTTCGGAAATATGTTAACGAATCCATGCGGCGGATGAAAGTCCTCAGCATTGATACCGTAATATTCGGAAGCGGCACGGCAAGGAGAATTCCAGAGGGAATGAGCAAGGCGGAAGGCATGGAAAAAATAACCGATTTTCTTAAAATGTGCAGCGAATACGGGGATAAATATGGCATCACGGTGGCCATTGAGCCCTTAAACAGCAGGGAAACCAATGCCATAAACTCTGTTGAAGAAGGAGCGGAGCTGGCAGAAAAGCTTAAGCTTAAAAATATAAAGCTTCTTGCTGATGCGTTTCATATGGCCCGTGAAAAAGAGCCTGTTTCCATTCTTTCAGATATTGCCCATCTTCTGGTACATGTTCATGTTTCCGAGCCTGACAGGGCGTATCCCGGCAAACACTCGGGAGACTATCTGCCGGCCTTTGCCAAAGAACTAAAAGCCGGTAGATATAAAGGCGGAATTTCCGCAGAATGCAGTTTTGATGATTTTAAGTCTGAGAGCGCTGCAGCAGCAGCTTATATGAGGGAGGTATTCAAATGAAACTGGAAATAAAAGCCTGCAGGGATTATGCAGAGGAACCGGTATTTATACCGGCCGAAGTCAAAGAAGATATGGTTGTTCGCTCCGCTGTCGCCGATAACGGTGTCCGGTTCCCGGCCCAGAAGGTGGAAGGCGGAATTGTGGTTATTGCTGAGATGAAAAGGGGAGAAACCTTAACTCTTACTCCGGATTCAGAGCCGGTTCTGCCTGATATTGAGCTTAAATCCGATGAAGCAAAGAGCAGCCTGGATATAGTTCTGAATAATGAGCTCTTTACTTCCTATGTTTATGACAAAAAGTTTGCCAAGCCCTACTTGGGTCCCGTTTTAGCCAAGGACGGAACTTCATATACCAGACTGGACTTTGAGACAAAAGAGCATCCGCACCAGAGGTCTGTTTTTACCGGAGTTGGCGATGTAAACGGCGTGGATTTCTGGAATGAACGGGAGAATTTTGGTTATCAGACCCATCAGGGTTTCTCTGATAAGTTTGCAGGTCCCGCATGTGCAGGTTTTACAGCCGATATCCTCTGGCATGACAAGGATAAAAAACCCTTTATGGATGAGAAACGCACCTACACCTTCTATAATCAGAGCAGCAAATGCCGCTATGTAGATATTACCTTCCGGTTTACCGCTTCCTACGGCGAGGTAAAATTCGGACCCACAAAGGAAGCCGGCCCTTTAGGCGTTAGGATTAATGAGAAACTCAGAGCTGACCGGGGCGGGTATTTTGTCAATTCTTACGGAGCTGAGCTGGAAGAGGAATGCTGGGGCAGGGCTGCATCCTGGTGCGACTACTATGGAACCATAAATGACCGTTTATACGGCATAGCGGTTTTTGACAATGAGAAGAATGAACGCTATCCCACCACATGGCATATAAGGAATTACGGTTTGTTTGCAGCTAATAATCTCTTCTTTAAAGGCGGACTTGTAATTCCTGAAGGAGAATCCTTAACCTATCGGTATCGTCTTTGCTTCTATGAAGGAGAGCATCCAAATATAAGGGACAGATTCATTATTTATGCCTTAATGACTTCGCAGGAAGATACTGAGTAATTTCCTGCCGGGTAAAATAACATTTCTGTTTAATACCGCCTGGTGCGTTTTAGCAGGTACCGGGCGGTTATTTAGGTTATATAACAATTGTGGAAGGAAGGGATTTCATATGAAACTGATATTGGCAGGTGACTTGGTGCCTACGGAAAATACCAGACCCTATTTTGAACGCAAGGATATTAAGACTCTGTTCGGAGATGTTCCTAAGGTTTTCAAGGATGCGGACAGGGTAATTGTCAATCTGGAATGCGCCCATACAACAAGCGAGAAAGCCATCAAAAAGTTTGGTCCCAACCTTAAGGCACCCCCCGT
>LSQX01339438.1_pt2 | contig 12514 bp, 12 predicted proteins | sample 654561 | NCBI WGS metagenome assembly LSQX01 (sample SAMN04489861, study PRJNA283612) | anaerobic digester metagenome | isolation source: 4 biogas reactors fed with cattle manure at either 37C or 55C with and... | place: Denmark: Kongens Lyngby | collected 2014 | reverse complement strand
TGCATCATTTGGTGCCAGGCACGTTTCTATGCACGGAAGACTGCACAGTTTTATTTTTTTGTTACAAATCTGCTTGCAAAACATGACTTTTGCTGTATGCTTTATTTAAGTGAAATTGCGATTAAAATTGCGCTTATTTCATGTCGGTTTTGACGAAAGATCTCAGCAAACTATGCTCTGATCGCTGGACGTAATAGGAGGTTAGACCTATGAATGATCTTAATCAGAATGGTTCTTATCCTGAACCACAGCCGCCGCAGGCGCCTGAACAACCTCAATACCAACCACCCGTGCAGCCACAGCAGCCCGAGCAAGCACAGTATCAACCGCCGGTGCAGCCGCAGCAGCCGCAGTATCAGCAGCCCCCATACCAACAGCCTCAACAGCAAAATGTTCCGGCCAATGGGGATCCATATGCGCAGGGTCAGTTTTCCGGCCAGCAGTACTATCAGCAACCGCCTTCTTACGGGCAAGATCCTTACCAGCAACAGATGGGACCTGCACCAACACAGCAGCTGCAGCCGACAAAAAATAGTGGCAAGGCAGTCACATCTTTGGTGCTCGGCATTGTATCTCTGATAATGAGCATTCTGGCTATGAGCATTTTCACTGCCGTATTGATAATCGGAATACTCGGTTTCCTTATAGGGATAGTAGCCGTTATTCTGGGCGTGATGGGGCGCAAGGAAGTAATGCAAAGTCGCGGGCAAATTGGTGGTTCCGGCATGGCCACCGCCGGACTTATCATGGGTATTGTCGGACTTATTGTTAATCTGGTAGTCGTGGTTTCCTGCCTGGCCTGTTACGGCTGGATTAGGAGTGAAGTTAGCGATTTCGATTGGGATTGGGACCTACTTGAATAAAAGCTTTGCTTATGTTTCAGCTTTTATTTACTAATTTCATTAAGCCCTTTGTTTCTGTAGGTCGGCTAAGATTGCCGACCTACGGCATTATGATGGTGCTGGCTTTTATCATTGCCGGCATTGTTTTCTATCTTCTAGCGCCTCGCGCTGGCTTGCCGCGGGCTGATGCTTTCAATCTCCTGGCCCTGATTTTGGTTGGCGGAGTGCTGGGTGCCAAAGTGTTTTATCTTTTTACTATGATTCCTTATTGGCGGGCAATTGCAGCTGGTGGCTGGCAGGCTGTGCTTGAGCTGCTGGCAGGCGGTGGCATGGTGTTTTATGGCGGCTTGCTGGGCGGATTTATGATGCTGGTTGGCTATCTGCGAAAGTACCAACTGCCCTTTCTGCCGACTCTGGATGTTGCTGCTGTGGCTCTGCCGGTGGGGCATGCGATCGGGCGGTTGGGCTGCTTCAGCGTAGGCTGCTGCTACGGCATTCCCTCCAAACATGGCATTTTAATGCCGCACTCACTGTTTGCACCGCGCGATGTGCCGCTGGTGCCGACTCAGCTGATTGAATCCGCATTTTGTCTGCTCTTGGCTGTCGTGCTTTATCTGATCCTGAGGCGAGGGACCCGGCCGGGATTGGTTACCGAATTTTACCTGCTTGCTTACAGTATCTTCCGCTTTGTGATCGAGTTTTGGCGCGGAGATGTTCTGCGCGGTTTCATCGGGCCGTTTTCCTTGTCGCAATGGATCAGCGTTGTCATCGTTCTTGTGGTCGTGCTTTATCAAATAATGGCCTCCCGTCGGGGGGAAAAATCCGGCAAGACTGAGTCAATAAATCCGAAATGAGCAACTGATTTGCTGCCTGCATCACAAGGCACTGCATCATTTGGTGCCAGGCACGATTTCATGCACTGCCTTTTCTCCTCTATAATGGAACTTATACATCTATGAAGGAGGATGAACCCATGATTATCACTTTAGCAGCAACTCTAAGCATAGATAATGATCTCGAAGCCAATCTCAACAGTATGGAAAAAAAGTTGGCAGTAGCCAAAGCGGAGGCTTCCGATCTTGTTTTGTTCGGCGAAGCTTTCTTACAAGGTTTTGGAGCCATTACTTTCGATTATGAATATGACATCAAAAATGTTGCTCTGGGCATTCACAGCCCGGAAATAGCTAGTGTCCGGCAGTTGGCAAAAAAGTACGGACTTGGCATTGGCTTTGGTTTTTTTGAAAACGATCATAGCGGCATTTTTGCTAGTTACCTTATCGTGGACGCAAGGGGTGAAAGCCTTGTCAAATATCAGCGCGTCTCGCGCGGTGCCTGGATACCGGAGGCCAATGCCGAGTATCGTCTGGGCAGAGAATTCAATAGTTTCGATTTCGCCGGCAAGCGCTTTGCCGTGATAGTTTGCGGCGATTTTTGGGAAGACTATCTGCTGGACCCGATTGTCGGACTCGATCCGCAGGTCGACGCCTTCCTCTGGCCGGTCCACTGTGACTACACAGTAGAATCATGGGCTGAAGGTGTCCACGAAGCCTACCGGAAACGCAGCGAAATCCTGGCCAAACCGGTCTTTTTTGTCAATAATCTGCGCCTGGCTGATGATGAAGCAAAAGGCGGCGCCTATGTCTGGCAGCAGGGGCGGGAACTTGCCGCTCTTGAACCGGGGATTGAAGCTTTCCTAAACTACGAGTTCAACTAGACCAAGGTACTGCACACGGCCCGGTCGCCGCACACTGCATCATTTGGTGCCAGGCACCTTTTCATGCACGCGGCTCAGCCTATGCACACGGCGCGGTCGCCGCACGACCCCATGTGCGCAGCCTTTTTCCACAAGAAAGTGTAACTGTTAGGACAGACTTGGCCTTATAGCTCCTGTTAATATTGATATCAGGTAAATGACCATTCAGGAGGCCTTTAATGGATAGAAAAACAGGACAAAAAGTCACCGGCTTTGCCACAGAGGATGGTGCCGGTGTCAAGTTGGTTCGTGTTCTAGGACATAGCACAGTAAAAGCTTTCGATCCTTTTTTAATGCTGGATTCTTTTGACAGCCGCAATCCGGAAGACTATATTGCAGGTTTTCCGCTGCATCCACACCGGGGGATTGAAACGATTACCTATATGAGCGCCGGCGAGATGGTGCACAAGGACAGCCTCGGCAACAGTGGCGTGATTCGTGACGGACAGGTCCAGTGGATGACGGCAGGCTCCGGCATTATGCATGAGGAAATGCCGCAGGCGGTCGAGCGCATGCTCGGTGTGCAGATCTGGCTGAACCTGCCGGCAAAAGACAAGATGGTACCGCCCGCCTATCATTCGATTGAGGCTGATCAGATCCTTGATGTGCCCGTCGAAGGCGGCAAGATCCGCGTAATCTCAGGTCGCTACGGCGAGCATGAAGCTTTCCGGGGTGAATATATTGATGCCCACTTTTATTCGATTCAGCTGGAAGCCGGCGCCGAACTGACGCTGGAAGTAGCGGAGGGGCACAGCGCCTATCTTTTCACCCTGCTCGGTGACGCAGTGATTGCAGGCGATTTAATTGAGGAAAAAACGGCTGTTTCTACGACTGATGGTGTAACTCTGAGGGTAGCTGCAGCAGATGAAGCGATCGAACTGCTCTATCTCAGCGCGCCGCGCCTGGATGAAGAAGTCGCCTGGGGCGGGCCCATCGTGATGGCAAACCAGGCCGATCTCAAGCAGGCCTTCGTCGATCTTCGTACAGGCAATTTTATAAAAGATGACATTGCCGGCGATGAAAAAATGAACTAAGCAGCATACGGCACAGATCCCCGCCTGCATCAAACCGTGCGCTGCATACTTTGGTGCGCTGCATCATTTGGTGCCAGGCACCATTCTATGCACCGGACCCGATCCCGATCCCGCTGCCAGGCACGGTTCTATGCACTACGCGACCCCGCCTGCATCATTTGGTGCCAGGCACCATTCTATGCACCGGACCCGATCCCGGCCCCGCTGCCAGGCACAAAAAAACAATTTTGGAAGGTAACACAGATGAATATTATCGATATCTTGAAAAAACGAAGATCTTATTACGAAATTGACCGGAATCTTCCGGTATCTGAGGAAAAAATCCTGCAGACCATTGATGACGTGGTGCAAAACGTGCCCGACGCCTTTAATCTCCAAAGCCAGCGTGTCGTCGTAGCCATGGGAGAGTACCAGGACAAACTCTGGGATGCCATCTATGACGTTTTTGGCGGCAAAGTCAAGCGCAAAAAAATCGACAGCTTCAAGGCCGCCTACGGCACCGTCCTTTTTTACTATGACGAAAAAACTATCAAAGAGACGCAGGCCAACTTCCCCCGTTATGCCGAAAACTTCCCGGTCTGGGCCAATCAGTCGAACGGCATGCTGCAGCACAGCATCTGGCTGGCCCTGCGCGAGCTCGACATCGGCGCAAACCTGCAGCACTACAATCCCGTAATCGACGCCGCCGTGCGCGAACTCTTCGACATCCCCGAGGACTGGGTGCTGCTGGCCCAAATGCCCTTCGGTAACATCCTGGAAGAACCCGAGCCGAAAGACAAACTGGACATTCGCGAGCGCGTTAAAGTTTTTAAGTAAAAAAACGACGCTATCAGTTGTGAAACAGGGATTTTTTCGCCAGCCGGAGGATGTGCTTCTCTTTTTCCGGCTGCAGGAAAAGCTGGTACCAGAAAAAAGCGGCACTCACGCCGAGCAGCCAGCCCATAATCACGTCTGACGGATAGTGGACACCCATGAAGAGGCGGCTGAAACCGGGCAGAAAACTTGCGACGCCGATTATGGCGGCCAGCCATCTAAGACGAGGAAAAGACTTGGCCAGGATTAAAGCCGCCAGCAAATAAAAGGCAACGGCAACCATGGCGTGACCACTGGGATAAGAGGAACCACCCTGGCTGATCTGGAAAAAATCCAGCGGGCGCCCCCGCTTAAAGATCACTTTCAGCAAGTTATTCACAGCAAAAGTAAGACCGGCATCAAGAGCCAAAATCAACCAGACCCGCAGCTGTTTTTTCGGGATGAGAATCAGGGCCAGCAGAAAAAGCAGACCAATGTAGACCGGCCAGGTGCCGGCGACAGTAATGACGTACATGATGCGCTGCAGTCCGGCCAGCTGATGGTTCCGGATCCAGGTAAGAACCGGCAGATCAATAGCCGGCATCCAGCCCAGACGCAAGGCTATGCCAAAAGCAATAGCAAGTCCCCAGATGCTGAGAATCCAGACCTTATGCGACCGGAAAGAACTGATCTTTTTAACTTCAGATGAAACTGTCAGCGGCATCTCCCATCCCCCTGCATCAAATCGTGCCTGGCACCAATCCATGCACCGGCACCATTACAGTGCATCAAATCGTGCCTGGCACCAATCCATGCAGTGCACCAATCCATGCACCCTCCTAGTTTATCGTAAAAACACCCAAAAAGGGCTTGTCTATGTTTAGACTCGTGTCAATATTCCTTCAAATTTCCCTTCACTGTTGATGTATACTATTCTAAGTTAAAGCCTTGTTAAGGCATTTTGACTACTACTTCCTAAGTAAGGATGCGTTTATGACTGACAGAATTTGGCTGAGCTCGCCGCACATGAGCGATGAAGGTTTTGAGAAAGAATACATACAGGAGGCTTTTGACACAAACTGGATCGCCCCCCTCGGAGCTAACGTGACAGCTTTTGAGCAGGAAGTGGCAGCACGTGTAGAGAGCAAATATGCCGCCGCACTCGTCTCCGGAACGGCCGCTTTACACCTGGCCTTAATAACCGCCGGCGTCGGCGAGGGTGACATCGTCCTATGCCAGGATCTGACTTTCGCGGCTTCTGCCAATCCGGTAATTTACGTAAATGCAACTCCCGTCTTCATTGACAGCGACCTTGAAACCTGGAATATGGACCCCAAACTCCTGGAAGCGGCTTTCCAAAAATATGGTGACCGCATTAAGGCTGTTATTCCTGTCCACCTCTACGGTTTGTCCGCCGATATGGATCCGATCATGGAGATCTGCGACCACTATGGAGTACCCGTCATTGAAGATGCCGCCGAATCCCTGGGAACCACTTACAAGGGCAGACCCACAGGAAGCATTGGCAAGTACGGCATTCTCAGCTTTAACGGCAACAAAATTATCACCACCTCCGGCGGGGGTATGCTGGTTTCAAACGATAAGGAAAAGATTGAAGCTGCCCGTTTCTATTCAACCCAGGCGCGCGACAAGGCTCCTTATTACCAGCACAGCAAAATCGGCTACAACTACCGCCTGAGCAATATTTCCGCCGGTATCGGCCGCGGCCAGCTGAAAGTGCTCGACCAGCGCGTAGCAAAAAAACGCTACATCTTCGACTTTTACCGTCGCGAATTGGTGGGAATTGACGGCCTGACCCTGATGCCGATTAACGACTGGAACCTTCCCAATGTCTGGCTCAGCGTCATCCAGCTTACAGGCAAAGTCCGCCCCGCTCAGCTGATCGCTGCCCTCGAGGCCGAAAATATCGAATCCCGCCATGTCTGGAAACCCATGCACCTGCAGCCGGTTTTCGCCGATTGTGATTACCTGGGCGGCGATGTCGGCCAGCAACTCTTCGAGAATGGGGTCTGCCTGCCCAGTGACACCAAAATGACGGATCAGGATCTGGAGCGGGTCTGTTCAATCATCAGGCGCCTGTGCTGACTTAAAGCAGGAGCCGCCTTTTGGCCTGTGGCAGCTTCAAGCAGGAATTGCCTTTTATAGTTTTAAGTAAGGACCGAGATGGCTAGCAATTTATTAGCTTTTGTCAGAAATTTCAATAAACCACTGGAGAAGTTCGTTATCAAAAACGGATGGAATTTTCGTTTATTGCAAAGAAAACTCAAAGGCAAAAAATTCAAAAAACTAACACTTGAGGAAAAACGTGAAGTGCGCAGCTATTGGCGCCGCTTTGGACGCAAAGTAAGTCCCGCCTGGGCTGCCTATTATTCCGCCGTCAGCGGGAACTTCGACCCCCGCTATATCCCCGAAAGCCTCTATTACAGCGAAATAGTCCAAAGACTGGGTGACATTCCGCTCACTGCGCTTAACTACAAGAACGTGCAAGACCAGGTTTTTAGCTCTAAACAGCCCAAAACAATTCTTCATAAAAGCAAAGCCTTGCTGACAGACGCACAGCACCGGCCTCTTGATCTTGAGGAGGCGGTCGCTGCCTGTAAAGCAGAAGGCCAGGTGATTATCAAACCATCAGGCGGAAGCTATGGCAGTAAAGGCATAGTGTTTTGGTCGCATGATGACGATGAAAAAACACTGAGAGATATACTGCAATCCGACGGCTCCCTGATCATTCAGGCAATACTTAAGCCCCACCACTTCTTTTCCGATATTCATCCGGACTCACTCAATACCCTGCGTCTGGTCACCCTGATAATAGATAGGGAAGTTGTTTTATTGTCCAGCATTTTGCGCATGGGCTCAGGAGCTAACCGGGTTGACAATACTTCAGCCGGGGGCATCCTTGCAGTTGTGGAACAGGACGGCAGCCTGCGGGAAGGGGCAATACAAATCAATCAGAAAATCCTCTCACAACATCCCGACGGTTTTGTTTTCAAAGAACAGAAGATTCCCCACTTTGACCGGATATTGGAAGATGTGCGTACTCAGTGCTGGCGTGTCCCCGGTTTCCGCCTGGTTTTTTGGGATTACGTAGTTGACCCGGCGGGCGATCCTGTCCTGATTGAGGCCAATTTCCCCACAGGACAGATAGAATCGCATCAGTTTAACAACGGACCCTTATTCGGCGATTATTCTGACAAGGTCTTAGATTTCGTTTATAATGATAAACCATTATGATTATTGATTTTAAAAATGATATCTATTTCGATCAGCGTCTGGGCCGGATTTATGCTAAACTTGCAGGCGGTCAGTTTAAGGAATTCAACTATGAGAGTCCTGCAGGCAGAATACGTCATCAGTTTATAATTCGTCCGATCGTCTTGTCGGACCTGGTCAGCCCAGGCGGAGCAGACAATTCTGCCGCTTTGCTCGATCATGAACTGGAAGGCTATTACGACCTCAGCACACCATATGGCTATGGCGGCCCCATGATTCTGGACGTGAAAGCGGGACGCAAAGAGGAACTTCTGGCCGGTTTTGCCGAGCAATTTGCCGACTTTTGCCATGAAGAAGGTGTCGTAAGTGAGTTCGTGCGTTTTCACCCCATTGCCAACAATGCCGCCGACTTTGCAACGATTTACAATGCCCTTTTCTATAATCACACTGTAGGCATTAATCTCGGAGACTATGACGATCCTTTCGAGCAGGAATTCTCTAAATCAGCTCGCAAGCAAGTCCGCCGCTGTCTGCGCAACGGACTGACCTACGAGGTTGAAGAATACCCCGATACTCTCGAAGATTTTGCAGCAATCTACTATCAAACCATGGATCGGAATGAAGCTGATAACAGATACTATTTTGATGAGGAATATTTTGCCGCCTTCATCGAGACAATGCCGGAATCAGTCCTCAAATGCAGGGTCCTCTATCAGAATAAAACCATAGCCATGGGATTTTATCTGCGATCTGCCGATACCCTGCATACGCACCTTTCAGGCACTTTGAGTGATTATCTGAACTTATCACCTGCCTATGTCCTGCGTTACGGTCTGGTGCAGTGGGGTAAGGAGAAAGGCTATAAGCTGATTCATAATGGTGGCGGCACCAGCGGCGATCCCGAAGACAGTCTCTACCTTTTCAAAAAGAAGTTCGGACAGAACACGGAACTTGACTTTCATATCGGGCGCAAAATTTGGAATGAGGAAGTCTATCGGCAGCTGGTTAAACTGACACAGACCGCAGATGAGACCTTTTTCCCCCAGTATCGAGCAAAGGAATAAGCCGCGATGACAAGTACTGGAAGGCGGAGATCGTTTTATGCCCGATTCGCCAAAAGACCCCTGGATATAATTTTTGCGCTTCTGGGTCTGCTCTTCGCCTTTCCCTTTATCTTAGTGGCCGGAATTTTTATAAAAATAGATACTCCGGGACCGGTGTTTTTTATTCAGGAAAGAATTGGCTACAAATGCAGGAAGTTTAAACTATACAAGCTAAGAACAATGGACACCAGAGAATTTGATGCCCAGGGCAAGAAAATCCGGGACCGCAACAGGGTAACTAGAGTGGGCCGGGTAATCCGCAAACTCAGTATTGACGAATTTCCTCAGTTTCTTAATATTTTAAAAGGCGATATGAGCTTCATCGGTCCGCGTCCGCTTGTCCTGCGCTATCTGCCATACTATACTGACGAAGAGCTAAAACGTCATGATGTGCGGCCGGGAATAACCGGTTTAGCGCAAGTTAATGGCAGGGCTTATTTGCAGTGGGAGGATCGCTTCGCATTCGATCTGGAATACGTTGACAATATTTCTTTTTGCATGGATGTGCATATACTTCTGAAAACATTCAGATCCCTGGTGAAAAGGGAAGGCACTTCAACAATCCGTCCTGACAGCCTGGTGGACTTTGACGTTTATAGAAAAGATGCCAAACAAAGATAGGTAAGACAATGAAAAATAAAACTTTATTGATGCTCGGCATGGGGCATTCACAAATTGATCTGGCGCAGGCAGCTCATGAATATGGCGCGAAAGTCTATGCTTGTGCGCGGCACGTCAACGGTCCGGCCAGAGACTATGTCGATGGCTGCCGTCAGGTTGACATTCTCGATATTGATGGAATAGTTAATTATGCCAAAGAGATCAAGGCGGATGCGATTTTTTCCGTGGGCCTGGAAATTGCTCTGGAGCCGATAGCCCGGGCATCTGAACAGCTGGGCCTCTATACCTTTTACAGCAGCGAGACCTTGAGCAAGCTTGACAACAAGGTAAGCTGGCGGCAAGCCTTGAAAAACGCTTCCGGAAAGCTCGAATTCATGCCTGCCAGCAAAGCTTCCGATCTGAAAGACTGGGACCTTTATCCTGCCATCTTGAAACCTGCTGACGGCTCCGGCCAAAGAGGGGTTATCAAGGTAAATAATTTCGCAGAAGTCGAGTCGAATTTCGCAGCTGCCTTGAAATATTCAAGTTCAGGATTAAATATTCTGGAGGAGTTTGCCGGTGGGGACGAAATCTCAGTAAATTCATTTATGAGTGACGGCAAGCTGAGGTTTTCCATCATGTCAGACCGAATTTCATATCAGGACGTTCCTGGAGGAATCATCAAAGAGCACCATATCCCCTCGATTTATGACAACGCGGACATGGCTGCTAAAGTCCACCAGGTAGTAGAAGATGTGAATCGAACAATGGGTTTTCGTAACGGCCATATCTATTTTCAATTAAAAATCTATCAGGGAAAAGTAGCTTTGATTGAGTTTACGCCCCGTTTTGATGGCTGCCATATGTGGCGGCTGATCAAGACCGCGACCGGTCTGGACCTGCTTCAGGTCACTTTGGAAAAGCTTCTTGACGCTTCCACGGAGACCTTGGACAAGTATACAGCCAAAGCATTGCAGGATAAGCGGTATTTCCTGAAATTCAACTCTGATCTACCGGGTAAAATTGTGGACTATAAGAATTATTATGTTGAGCCGGATGCAAGCTACAATTATTGGTACTATCAGGAAGGTGAAAAGATTAAAACAGTCACCAGTATTATCGAAAAAGTCGGCTACTACATATACTCATCTACAAAATAAATTTTATCTATGGGAGCAGAACTAAGAATTATGCAAAAAGTTAAAAACTTTATTTTTGCTGATACACCAAGTATCGAAATATCAAAAAAATTTGATTTAGCTGACCTGGCAATGATCTTATTTCTCTGCCAGAGATTGTTCACCTACATTTTTTCAACACTATTTGCTTTAAAAGGGATTCTTTTCTTCATGGTGGGCCTGATAGTTTTATACCTGATTGCTATCATTCAGCGCCATAAGGAGGGGGATAGCAGAGCCATTTTCTTCTTCATATTATCTGTCCTGCTCTTAGTTGCCCTGATCTTTATCTCCATGCTGCGAAATCCGGACTTAAAATTCTGGATCTTCGGATCGGACTGGAATTTTGTACTGCAGGCGGCCGATTCCCGTAAGGCGGTTTTCGGTTTACTGGTAATTCTTTTGGTCAAAGACCATGACAGAATCTTACGCAACAGCTACTATTCGGCAGTTTTGATGTTCATTTATATGATCTATCAGGTCTTTTTATTTGAGTTGTTCGGTAACTGGGCGCATTATTTCAGTTTAGAAGAAGGGGCCTCCCGCTATAACATGTCGCTTGGCTATGAGCTGATCTTTGTAGCCATCATCTTGCTGACGATGGCTATTGCCAGGAAATCACTGGTCAGCATGCTGCTGGCGGCTTTCGCGACAGGAATATCTGTTTATTATGGCGCCCGCGGTGTAGTAATTCTGCTGCTGGCATATGCGGGACTCATGCTGCTCTACTGGAGCGGCGACAGTTGGAGAATCAATCGGGAAAATTTTAAACTTAAACTCAAGTCTTTAAAAATTATCGGTGTTTATCTCTTAATTGTGCTTGTAGTTATTGTCCTGATTATTCCTGTGTCCCAGTCACTGATAAAGCTGCTCGAGCCTTTTGTTGAGCATACAGAACTGCTGGACGAGTTTGGTGAGCCTATACCGGTAGAAGATTTTGAATCGAGGACAATCGAATCAATTATTGACGGTGAATTCCTGCAGGATGTCGGCCGGAAAAAAATCTGGTCACTCTCACTTGAGGGCTTTTTGGACAGTCCCATTATCGGCCAGGGTTTCTATGGTGACCGCCCCTTTGTCGGTGTCAGATTTAACTGGGGTTACAGCCATAACATCCTCTTAGAATTAATGTGCCAGTTTGGCATTTTCGGCATTCTTATTTTTGCCGCTATTTTGTACTTTGCGATGAAGCTATTGAGCAAAAATCATGGCTCAGTACAAAATCTGGTTTTGATCATCTTTGGCAGCATGTGCATCAAGCTGCTGATATCCGACTCTTACCTGATTTACAATCATTTCTGGATTTTTCTGGGTTTGTTGTTAATCGGAACGGATTTTTACTCAAAAATCAATAAAAAACTAAGACTTGGCTTAGTATTGTCCTTGCTGATCATCTCAATTATTTCCATCGGAGTTTTTGTTTATCAGGATTCCCGAAGACAGGAATACAAAACAATTGAGTTTTCCTCGCCCAAGTTGCTTTTTACCACAGAGCGCAGCGTCGACAGCACAGTGTTGGTTCAGAAGATTATGAATGAACACGGCTTCAGTGGTGTCACCTTCTTAAATGCCAGTGTTCTGGACGAGCCGGAAGAAACAGCTAAACCGGCTGTGGGTCAGACAGACAGCAAAAACGAGCTAAGCTATCTCGATGAAGAAGATGTACTGCAGATGAAGGCTGCCGGCTGGTCTTTCGAAGACGGAGGCTACCAGTATCTGAATCCTCATATCAGAATGCCTGAAGTTCAGGAGGAATTCCGGCAAAGCACGATAGCAAAGTTTGCCCAGCTCTCCCTGCCTCAAGCTGTCGCTTACAGCCCGCCTTACAATAAAAACAACTCGGTGATCAGATACCGGTCCATGGATGATTACGGTTTTATTCAAAGCCGCAGCTTTGTAGGCCAGACCAGGCCCTATAAGACGATCACCTATCCTGAAGCTATGGAATTGAGGGCGGTTAATTTCCGATCCTATGATG
>LSQX01139571.1_pt1 | contig 12514 bp, 14 predicted proteins | sample 654561 | NCBI WGS metagenome assembly LSQX01 (sample SAMN04489861, study PRJNA283612) | anaerobic digester metagenome | isolation source: 4 biogas reactors fed with cattle manure at either 37C or 55C with and... | place: Denmark: Kongens Lyngby | collected 2014 | reverse complement strand
GTGCTGTGACCCAAACTGCCATTCAGCAGTACACTATTACTGAGGATATGCCAGATGATGAAGCGATCACTGCGTATATTACCCCCTATTACAGCATGTATACCGAAAGCCTCTCAGAAAGCATTGGGAATTCCTCTGTCCCTCTTGATGTCCAGATTAAGACGTTGAGAACAGGGGAGACGAATGCAGGGAATTATATTACGGATGCCGTTTGCAGGAATGTTCCCGATGTTGATATCGCCTTCATTAGCGCAGGGTCAATACGGGGAGACTGCATCATTCCCTCCGGCGAGATTTCCTCTCTCACGTTACACGATATGTTCCCCTATGAAAATAGGATTGTAACGATTCAGATGACGGGGAATGAGGTAAAAGAGACGCTTGAACGGTCTGCATCTGCGTATGTCGTTGCCGGCGACGGATGCCCCGGTGCCCAACGGGTACGTTCAGGAGGATTTTTGCAGGTGTCAGGAGTGCAGTTTGTCCTCAATACAAAAGGAAATTCGTTCTGCATGGATTATGACACAGGGACAGTGATATCTGCGGGAGAACGGATAGAAGATCTGTTTGTTGTGACGGATACTGGCGATGCAGTGCCGATTGGGATGGATACGACCTACACAGTTGCCTTGACTGACTACGTAGCAGGCGGAGGGGACGGGTATATTTATGTTGCAGAGATGCCTGATGACAAGAAATTTGACACTGCGATGAATTTGATGGAGATTGTTGCAGATGACATTGGGAGGAATTCTCCGATTTCACCAGTAATGGATGGTAGGATTACGATTGCGTGATTCGGGGGTTTGAGAAAAGAACCCGCTATTTCTTTATTTTTTTATCTGATTTTCTTATTTTTTGGAGGCGAGGATTCGTCCACCTTGCACAATTCCCATTTAGATGAAGCGTTCGGTTATTTTCATCTAATTCTTGACCAGAACAGACAAAAATACCCGGCATCCGTTCTTCTGAAGAGAATTCAGGCAGAGAAAAAGGGGCGGGCTGCGAAGGGTAAGGGCAAGAAGAAATAGCTGGAAGAACAGAATAGAGAAGAGAAGAAACAGGCAAAAATCTGTTTCGAGCCAACGGCCCTGAAACATAAAAGGTTCTGCCGGTGTTTTCATCTTTTCGTGTTTTCGTATTATCATCATTTCATTCATTTTCATACGTTTTCATACGTTTTCATCTGCGAATGAAAATGAGAATACGCCAATATTAACCTTTATTTTGCATTTCCATCGCACTTGTGCGATATTGGTTCTACGTTTTCATTTACCCCGGAATCACAGAGACACACACATACCCCGCTGCACATATCACACACACTGAATGTTCTCTCAATCTGATGAAAACATACTCTACTCTCTGTACACTTCTCTCTATATTGTACTTAATACGTAAATAAGCCACAATATGGCCCTCCTTCAGAGCCATCCCATTTTCATTTACAGATGAAAATGAGATGAAAACGAATGAAAATATGAAAACGTGAAAGCAGCGGGAACTGACCAGATGACCATCATTCATTCCTCTGGTGTATGAATATTCGACCTCTGTTTTCTACGAGCCAAAATGGGATTCTTGCTCACTGTTCGGAATGCCAAACATATGTTCGTATCTACGAACAATCACTCGTGAATTATATCACATATCAGGCATACTAAAAAGTATTACCCACCAAGATTCATTCGAGATCTGCTCAAATATAAAATTTTGGGGGTTTTGATGAGAAACCACCCACTCATTCGATACAAATTATTATATCCATTAGTGGGATAAGTGACTCATTAGTAAATCCACATGAAACCAGAAAACTCCCCCCTCTCCAACCTGACAGAGGGGAAAAACCTCACCAAAATTTGTCAGAAATACGATGTGATGCAGATGATTATCTTTGGGTCTGCCGTTCGTCCTGGTTTTGATCCGGATAAAAGCGATATTGATATTCTGGTTTCATTTAAACCGATGACTCCCTCAGAACATGCCGACGCGTATTTCGGTCTTCTTGAAGAACTTGAAACCATATTTGGTCGCAATGTTGACCTGCTGGAAGAAATTGCGGTAAAAAATCCCTATCTTAAAAAGAGCATTGACAATTCAGGAGTTGTGATATATGCCTCATCATCATCCTAAAAAATACCTCTACGACATTCATGAATCCACCCGGAACATACTGGATTTTGTATCAGAAAAAACATTTGCGGATTATTCATCCAGTTTAATGCTGAAATCTGCTGTTGAAAGACAGTTTGAGACCATAGGAGAAGCCCTTAAACAGCTCATTAAGAGATATCCTGAATATAAATCTGAGATAACAAACCCTTCAAGAATAATTGCATTCAGAAACAGGCTCATACATGGATATTCCAGCGTCTCGGATGAAGTGGCCTGGGGAATCATTGAAAAGGATCTCCCTATCCTGAATACTGAAACAATGATTCTGTTAAAAAAAGAGACTCAGGAACCCCAGAATCCCATTCCAACACGGTAAAATAGTTATACGGGAACAGCGATAATCGGACGAGAGCCTCGAAGACACGGAGAAACTCCCCGAACCGGATATCATCGCAGGCGAGATTGCAGAAAACCTTTAGACGGTAATTAAACAGGTTTCATTGATATATGATGATCTAAAAGAGGAATGAGAAAAATATTATTTTTAGGGGTGATTACATCCCCTTTCTCAGGTGTGCCTGACGACCGCTCTGCTCATCCATCAACGTCTTCTTTTTCCCACCAGATATGGGCCCGCCACCCGGTACGGTAATCCGCAAACCTGCCGTCGTCCATCGGTTCCATTGTTTCAGCAAGGTAGGTTCGAAGAATTACCACCTCTTCAGAGGAGAAGTCATCCCGTTCCAACATCCAGACAACAGCGTCATCGACGGTATCGTAGATGCGGCGGCTCAAAACCTTTTTTATTGACACATCAGCGTAAATCCCCATTGCATGAAGAATATTGACGATATAAAGATAATCAGGACTAAACCGTGCCTCTCTGTCGCGACCGAGGCGGCAAAGAAGCTCTGCATCCATCGGGTGGCGCGTTTCTCCGGCAAACCAGAGGATATGGACGGCACGGCGGGCAGCGGCATTGATCTTTTCAAGTTCTGTTGCCAGATCTTCAAACCCGAGGGAGTTTGATGCAAAAACGACATCATGTACCGGAATGTCTTGTCCTACAACAACATCCTCCCACCGTTTACGAACAACCGAATAATTGGATAACCCCGCCTGTGCCATGCCCTCTTCCAGATATGCAAGCATCCCTGTGGAAGGGTCGAGTGCAGTGACATGGGAGACGCGGCGGGCCATCGGCACCGCAAACCTGCCCGTGCCAGCGCCCATATCCAAAACAGTATCTGTGGGCAGAAGATTGAGCGCATCAATCTGTTCTTCAATCTCTGCTGATGAACGAGAGGTCGCCTGATGGAAGGAAGCGGCCCTCTTGTCCCAGTCTTTTGAGCGGCCACCCTGACGCTGTTGAAGCAGTCGCCAGAGTTCGTTGTAATTGACAATGGGGATCATATCTGCCGGGCCTTAGAAAAGATCAGGTCGTTTGCATATTTATCGAAGACATCGTCAACACGGCGGGACGCGACAATGACATTATTTTCTTCATTTTCCATATTGATACTGATGAATCTGTCAGGATAAAGGGTTTTTGCCATAAAGAACTGACTTCCTCTCCAATAAAATAAGGTCATATACAAACGCAGAATTACCCCCACATTCGTATTCAACTATTGAAAAAAACGATATTACTTCTGCGATCTTCGTTTCCACCACGAAAGCCTAAGGAATGCAAGTTCCCCCCGGACATATTCCGTCCAGGCATGCGTCTCCTCTGCCAACTGGATGGTTTGTGCCTCATCTGCATCCAATCGGGTGTCGTGGTAGTGTATCCACGCGTCCACCGCCAGCATCTGTTCCTGGAGCGTAGCCACCTGATCTTCAAGCTGTCCAATTCGTTCCCGGAATGCTTCCCGGTCAGCATGGGCGGCATTCTCAAGTTTTGTAAGCCTATCCGCAAATCGGGAGAACTGCTTGCCCTGCATTGCAACAGTATTGATAAGATGCGTCGGCACCCGACCTGCAGGAACTTTTTCGCCGGTTGTGGCCCTCTCCGTCTTTTTTTCTTCGTCGCGTGATCGTGATATACTACCCAGGCGGGACTGAGTATCGGTTTGTGCTTTCTTGTTCACTACCGGCCCGCCCGTCTCATCATTTCCTTGAAATGATACAGATTTTCCTCTGCCCTCTTCCTTTGCAATAGCAGTAAATAGGGAGGCCGCCTTTTCGTTGTACACCTGAATCCGACCCAATTTCTGCGAAGGAATCCGTTTGCCATGCCTCTGTGCAATATCACGTATCTCTTCCTCGGGAAGCCCGGTGATCTCGGCGATATCTGCGGCCTTCAGTATTTTTTCGCTCGGTGGTTTCATTCGATATTTCCTCCGGTGCACAAACTGCATGGAAAAACCGGAAATTTCATTTGAGTATTTCTTTACCGGCATACATTAATCCTTTCTTCACGTATTTTGAGGAATGGGTTTATCTCACCAGGTGCTTCCCGGCATCGGAACCAAATATGAACTTGAAACTGAGAGCGGAGATATCATCTCTATCATCTTCATGCCAAACGGTAGCGCTCAAATGTATACCCAGCCAGCGCGGAGTCCGAACAGTTGTGCAATAGATCTAAGTCCGATGGAGACACGGCGAATGGGCAATGTACTTACTGGTGCAATTATGGAGGCAGAAGAAGAGGGAGTTGAGATTGCATTTTCTGCTCTTGCTGACCTCAGAATTGTAGTACATACCTATATCCTCAATGCACAACTCTCCGGGAAAACAATCGCGGATCTAAATATCCGCTCCCGAACAGGAGTAACCATTCTTGCGGTCTCCCGTAAGGGAGAGAATACGGTTAACCCTGGCCCTGACTTCCTATTTAAGAAAAGCGATGCCGTCGTTGTCATAGGGGAGTCAGACCAGATCCATGCATTTGAGAAAGAGTTTATGGAGTAGACACGATGGATGAAATCGCCATTGCACTTGCTGCATGTGTACTAGTAGCGCTCCTTTGCAGGCGGTATGCTCTTCCTCCGATTCCGTTCTATATCATCACCGGACTGCTCTTAGGGACGGCAGGTCTTGGCCTCGTAAAGGAGTCCGAGGTATCACAATGGATTGCTCACATGGGACTGTTATTTCTGCTCTTTACCATGGGCCTCCATATTCATCCCGGTGAGGTGGCAAAACGGCGGGGTTCATTCGTCATTTCCGGATTGATTGATCTCGTAGTCAACTTCACTGCCGGATTTGCAGTCGCGTTTCTTATCGGTCTGCCCTTCTTTGATGGAGTGGTGCTTGCCGGAGCCTTCTACATATCAAGTTCCGCTATTGCGCTCTCATCACTTATTGACAACCGGAAACTTGGATTTCGGGAATCAGATACCATCATCTGGCTCATGGTCTTTGAAGATATTGCACTGATAGCACTCTTAATCCTCTTAACAGCGCAGGAAGTATCGCCACTTCGCACGATCGGAATTATTGCCATTGCAGCAATTCTTGCCTTTAGCGCCGCAAAAATTCTTCAGGAACCTCTCAAGGAGTTTTTTGCGCGGGAAGATGAACTTCCCATACTCGTTGTTTTCCTTGCAGTCTTGCTTGCAATTGCGGTATCAGAGGTAACAGCAGTTCCTGACAGCCTGTTTGTTATTATTCTTGGTTCCGCTATCTCCTTTGCAGCAGCAGAACGTGCCGAAGTGATTGCCCGTCCCTTTAGAGAGGTATTCCTTGTCGTTTTCTTTGTATTTTTTGGGATATCAGTCAACTTTGCCGGAGTGCCCTCTCTTGTCATCCTTGCGGCGGTGATTGCTCTCGCCGTGATCACCAAACTCATCTCCGGTCTGATGGTCGGAAAGGCGATTCATGGAAGATATCGCTCGGGAATTGATATATGGGCAGATACCACATCACGAGGGGAATTCTCGATTCTTCTGGCATTATTATACGGGTCTCCCGCCGTAGTCCCCATGGTTGCTGCAATGGTCGTCATCACATCGTTCATTGGTTCATTTACCGGTAAATACAGCGTGCAAATGAAGATGTTGTTTGGGCGCATTTCCGCTGGGAAATAGTGCCGAATTTACCCAACCAAATTTATTTATAAGGTCATCAAAGAATATATCGTAGCTATCTCGTGAATGTGATACGATGAAACAACTGTCAGTGGTATATATAAACAGCCGCAAATCCGCTGATTTTGAGAACCAGAAAATAGAAATTGAAAATTTCTGTAAATATCGATTTGATATAGACCGTGTTTTTCATGACAATCAGCCTCCTGCGGTTCCGGCCTCGAATCGTCCGGAATTCGTAGAGATGCTTAATTATTGTGAAAAAAATGGCATTCCAAATATTATTTTCCATGATTTAGAGGCCACACTAACCTATTCTGATGTATTCATCAACGGACTCTCGTTGATATTGAAAAACGGAGCGCTTCCTTATTGGGCAGTGGGAGACTTCATTTCAGGCGGGTATGACAGTGATGAACGGCGAAAGGCTGTTGGTGCCTTTTTCCATTATCTAAACCACTTTTCAGCCCAAAAAATACGGGTAAAGCTAAACAAAAAAACCAGCGAGGTCCCTAACCGGCGGCCGGGTCGTCCACCGGCACTGGATGAAAAAGGAATATCCGATCTATTGGCAGCACGGCGGTCAGGAAAGACCATTGGCGATGTATGCCGGATCTTCAATGTCTCCCGAAGCACCGTCAGTAAGATTCTTCGTAATTATCCTGAACTGAAAGGTGAATGGAAAGGCTCCATTTCACCGAAAAAGTGAGTCTTGATATATTTTTACCATCAGAACAAACGATAGATACAATAATTCCGGTATCGGTGTTCATACTGGTCAAAATCTGCAAGAATGTTAGGACGATTCCCCAGTTCAAGCATACGTGAAGCGAGGGCATCCATTCCACACGTCCGTTCAATAATTATACGAAGTTCATCATTGACCTGAAATAGCGGTTCCTTCCCGACAGCCTCTAAGGCATCTGAAGGGTATGCATCAATGCCGAAATATTCAAAGATAGACTCAAGCGCGATGACCCACACACGCTCTGATATTGCTTTTCGTGCTGCCTCTTCTGCTTCATCCTCGCTCAGTACCAGATATGCCTGTTCCCTGTCACAGTAATATGCAGGATACCCATAGAGTCTGCCAGATGATCGGGTGATACAATCAACGGATACATCGAGAAAATCTGCTAAAATCTCTCTTAGTAAATCTGTTTCTGTAATGCTCAATGCATCATCCCCTAATGGTTGGTTTGACCGCGGACCGCTGAAAAGGTCTATTGTCATTCACTATGTGTGATGCACAGGGTAAAAAAGGGTATTAGAATACTATCCGCTGAAGTGCATGCAATGCCATCTGGCGATAGGTTTCCGGATTATTTGCATAAAATTCCTGAGCCTTTTTGCTGTCGTCCGTCTGGCCGAAAACATCCGCACGGTCAAGCGTCTGACCTGCTGTTTCATCGACCCATTTCCGGTAGGTATCCTCATCAATCTCAGCAGCAGCTTCCGCCCGGATTGAAACAAAGGTAGCCCCATCGGGGGTGTCACGTGCCTGAGGTTTGCCAACGACTGCCACCCATGCACTCTCATCAATGCGCGAAATCTGCTGTTTGGCTTCGGGCTGGTATATACCGGCACTGACAAAGAATACCCCAGTTGGATCCTGTACCCGCACCGAATAAAAGGTATTTTCGTCCCCTTTCAGCTCTTTACGGATCACCTGTCCACAGAAGAATATACGGTTGCACCGTATGCCGCTGGGGAGCATGACATAGACCGGACTCTTCTCGTCCTCCCCATCCTTAAATGTGAGACGGACCTCCCGCACTTCTGCTGCAAATGCTCTCCGGGCGGGTTCACGCTGGTAGCGTCGTTGGGTATCTGTGGGGGTGCTCATGAGAGATCCCCTCCTTTTTTGCCTTCAGCCCGATTTATCAGCATCGCATGTTCTCCCTGATCATAGGTCATAAACTTCACCGATTCACCATCACGCACAAGGAGCGTGCCTTCAATATCCGAGCCATTACAGGTGACATATCTCCCGATCAAACGCTCCTGGAACTGCATGAATACATCATCCGGTCCAAGCGGTGAGTTCTCTGCAAGTTCAATTGCTTTTTCAAGAGTAAGGCCGGTTACTTTCTCAACCGCATCCCGCTGCATGATGACATTGTGTGCGGTAATGCCGTCATCAACGACACCGGTTATCCTAAGGTCATACCGGAAATCCTGCTGCATTTCATGTATAGGACAGAAATTCTGGCGCGATAAAGCACGGTTGCATCCTTCTACCCGGCACCGTTTAATCAGGCCCGAGCCTGCACTCATCTGCACGACAGCACCGGAGACAGTGTCACTACGTGCATCACTTCCGACTTCAATATCGGCACCTTCCTCCTCAAGGATGGTGGCTCCGGAGAGATTCAATGAATATCGTTCGTTGTATTCATCGACCCCTGCATAATAGATGGTATAGACCTTATCCACCTCAAGTGCGGTCTCATCCGGCGTTCCGTCCCGGTTCTTCCAGAGCACAAATTTCATCCGGCTGGTTTCATCCCCAACAAGTCCCGTCTGGAGCATCCATTCGCTACGCACCTCCCAGTTGTCGAGCATCTTGACTCGCACGCAAGCTACCCCGGGCGTGAGGTCTGCGAGGGGGGTGATGACGGGATTTAAGAAGCGGTCTTCTGCAATAGGGGTGATTTTTGTACCGGAGTGAATCTTCATGCTGGGTGCACTGCGGTACTCATCAATAGTTGCGCTCTCAAACCTGTACCAGCGGTGTTCTTCAAGTGGCTCTGCCCCGGCTTTTTCCCAGATAACGAAGTCTATTGCACCGCTTGCATCTGCAATGATGCCTTTCTGTGCAATGGAAGCACTGGGCGGTGACTGAAGTGTGACAATCTTTCCTTCGATGGTCACCCAATCATTTGGTTTTACGGATGCGATATCACTGACTACATCAGTATTGTCTGCGCCGATTTTCAGTGCTGCTGCCATCTCATCGGCGGCTGATGAAACCATCTTTCCGGTATCTTCAATTGGCGTTATTGTCGTCCCAGAATGAAGCTTCAGACTCATCCTTTCTTTGTAAAGGTCTGCAACGGCAGATTCAATTTTGTACCAGTTTCCTTGTTCCAGCGGAGTTAGCTCAGCTTTGCTCCACATGACAAATTCAATGGCACCTGTAGCATCTGCGATGATCCCCCGCTGTGCGATGGCGGGATTGCCCCCTGCTGATATTTTGGTCACTTTTCCTTCAATAGTGGCCCACTCATCGTGCGTTAAAGATGCGATTGTTTTGAGGTCTGGGCTCCCTTTGGAAGATCCGGATATTTTTTCAGCCATCTGATGCCAATCCTGACTGACCTCACATTCCATCTCAGGGATCGTGACCACTTTGGTGCCTGAGTGCAATTTGACATTATTGGTATCTTTGAAGGTATCTACAACACAGGATTCTATCCTGTACCATGTATTCTCTTCGAGTGGTATGAGCTGAGCTTTTTCCCAGACAACAAACTCTATCGCACCGCTCTTATCTGCAATGACTCCCCGCTGTGCAATGGATGGGTTTCCTCCGGCAACAACTTTGACAACCTTTCCCTCAATGGTTGCCCACTCTTCGGGTTTGAGAGATCCGATGGATTTTAGTTCGTCTGAACCTTTAGACTTCACATCCACGTTCTCTGCCATCTGATGCCAATCCTGACTGACAACCCGGCTCATCCCCGGCACCGGGACCACTTTTGTGCCCGAATGCAGTTTAACACTGAGTTTCTCCCTGAATTCATCTGCAACACAGGATTCAATCCTGTACCATGCATTTTCCTCAAGAGGCGTAAGCTGCGCTTTTACCCAGATGACAAATTCTACGGCACCGCTCTCATCTGCAATAATGCCCCGCTGTGCGATGGCAGGATTACCTCCGGGAGCAAGCATCACTACCTTTCCCTCAATGGTGGCCCAGTCATTGGCCTTGAGTTCGGCGATATTCTTTTTATCTTCTGCTTCACGCTGTATGGTGATCTGCTGTTCACGCATGATCTCATTTGTTACCTGGCGTTCGGCATCCTCTGGTGGAATAAGAAACTCGTTTATCAGGAGACGGAGTTTTGCCTGAATGTTATTTGTATCCGGCTTTCCCCCCCGTTCTTCAATAGTTTTGGAGATTCTTTCTGCTGTTTGAGTAATTTGATCCATTTTACATCTCCGTGGTTTTTTTAGTATGTAGTGTTCATCAAGCGATACATAAACCTGTTCGGTTTGATATGGGGTAGCACAAACTGATGATTAATACTTCTCCGTGCGGTGCGAAAGTGATCGGGAACAGGCAATAATGATATAAAATAAATACTACGAATGTCAAACAAAAGGGCCATGACAGTTACCGCAGACAGCACTATAGCAGATGTATTAAAAGAAAAGCCGGAAGCACCAGATATCCTTTTCAGATTTGGAATGGGGTGTATCGGCTGTGCTTTGGCAAACGGAGAAACCCTGAGACAGGCAGCACTTGGTCACGGAATCCCCCTTGCTGAGCTTCTTGAAGCTCTCGGAATGGAAGAATAAATACAATTATTCGTTTTCTTTTCCTTTTTTTCGTAGTAATGTAAGTTCTTCGAGGGTTGCCTCAGGATGCGCTGTAAGGTAGTCTGCAACAGCCGGAACATGGACGAGAGTACATCCTTCGCATGACCAGATTCTCCCCTGATTTTCCCTCTCCAACCATTTCCCCAATGATTCATCATTACATGGGTAAAGAGGACAGTAGCAGAAGTCACATCGTTGACCCGCACACGATGGGTGGCAGGGATAATACGGACATCCATCAGGGTTCCATCGTGACCAGCGATCCCCATTGATAGAACTGTGGATGTAGAATGCCGGTATTCGTGGAAGTTTAGTTTCACTCACTGCCCATATTTCAGGGATGCCATAAGCAATTGTTTCAGATATGAGGGTCTGTGCCCGCGATAGTCGCTCATGAAGATTGGGCGACTCTTGCATTCCCTCAAAACACATAAAGACAGAATTTCTCTCAGAATGGCCGTCAGGATACCCTGCTGTGGTAAAGGCTTTCTGCACGGCCTCTTCAGCAGTCGCCTGAAGTGTTCTGAGTCCTGGTACCGAAAACGGCTCACGGGAATAGATAATGGTAGTAACTGTTCCGGGGGCCCCTTCTGCTCTACCGAGGGCTGCAAGAATAAAAATCATAATCCCATCATATGCAAAGATGCAGAACCGGTCGATGGGAGTCGTAACAGGTAGAGTAAATGCGCCCTCTTTGTATCCATTTTTCCTGAGGAGTGTCTCAAAAATGAGATCATTCTGTTCTTTTGTATTGGATTGGGGCAGATGATTGGCGATGATGGTTGATATGTGAGCAAGGGTGCCCTCCTCGCCCTTACCCTCCCTCTGCACGCCCGCCCTGAGCATCGTAAACGCGCCGCGGATAAAGAATGCCCCATCTTTGATAAAATACCGCATATATGAATATATCTTTAACCAGAGTTGAAAAACGCTGTGAATGAGTGAAAAGAATATCGGGTAGCCTTTTAGGCAACAGTATAACGGGAACGGTCTTTGAGCTCCTGCTGTTTGCCCTGATTCCATCCGGCTACATCTGCCAGATATCCGGTCACACGGGAGACCTGAGATACATCATGACTCCCGCATTCCGGACAGACTGGCTGGCCACAGAGGGGGCAGTATTCAATAGTCTCTGTGATACTGTGGGTGCAGTGGCAGTGGTCAAGCGGGCACATGATCACCAACTGTGTTTCACCACAGGCAGGGCAGGGTGTGTCATCGACGACATGGTAACAGGTGTGGCACTTGTACTTGCGTTCTTCAACGGGGATATCTTCAAGAGTGGGATATTTATCTTTAAGGCTGAGTTGTTCCGTCGTCCAGTTCATAGGGATCTTTTCAGCCACTTGGTTTATAAAATTATGGGTTGTGCTATCCGGAATAATCTCTGATTTACGCTTCAGTGTCCGATGGACGTATTCTTCCGGCTTTTGCGTAAAAATTTTCATTTCGTTAAATAATGGAAGAAAAATGTGCAACGCCTCACCACCCGCTTTCGGTATCGGTGTCAGCCGACAGAAACAATCGTTATCAAAATGGGAATTGCCTCAGGTGACTCATAGGGATCATCACCAACAGGCCATGACGGCCTGTTTTTCAGAATCGGTCACTCATCATCGGCGGTATTGGGCATAGGCGCGTGCGGCCTCTGCCAGGTTCTCTGCAGTGTAGATTGACCGCCCCACGATCATGCCATCGATCAGGGAGGCAATGACTGCAGGGTCACCACCCTGTGCACCGACACCGGGCGAGAGAATCTTTCTCTCTCCAATAATGGTGCGCAGTGCCGCTACGCGCTCAGGGCGGGTGGCAGGTGCAAT
>LSQX01139464.1_pt2 | contig 12514 bp, 13 predicted proteins | sample 654561 | NCBI WGS metagenome assembly LSQX01 (sample SAMN04489861, study PRJNA283612) | anaerobic digester metagenome | isolation source: 4 biogas reactors fed with cattle manure at either 37C or 55C with and... | place: Denmark: Kongens Lyngby | collected 2014 | reverse complement strand
TATAACTTTGTATCGATGTGGAATGAGCTGATGTTTGCCTTAATCCTGCTGCAGGATCAGTCAAAAACCACTCTTCCGGTCAGCCTTACAAGGTTCAAGGGGCAATACTCAACCAACTGGACCATACAGTTGGCAGCAGTTGTGATTATGGTCATTCCCAGCATCATGGCCTATATGTTTTTGAACGATAAGATCATTGAATCCATGACCATCGGAGCAGTAAAGGGCTAAAATCATGCGGTAAAGGGCAAAAACCATATCTTTCATCTCATATTAATAGCTCTTTACAATACCGTTTCACTCCAGAAGGCTTTCCTCATATTGCTCCATCAACTTCTTCCAGGTACTGATGTTTACAACACCAGTTTCAGCGAGTTTAGCGTTCTTCTGGTAAGACAATACCGCTTTTTTGGTATCTGTACCGTACTTGCCATCGCACCAATTGTGAAAGTAGCCCAATTGCTTCAGTGCTTTTTGTACCTGATACACGTCCGAGCCAAAATCCCCATCCTTCAAATTTCTGAAAGGACAGTTCTCATAAACGATAACCACTCTTGTGCCATGTGGAATGTATTCATACAATTCATGCACATCTTCATTTTTCATTCGGATACAGCCATGGGAAACATTCTCTCGTCCAATTGCCCACGGGGTTCTGGTGCCATGAATCCCATATTTACCCCAGGGTACATTCAACCCAAGCCAGGCGCCTCCGTAACTATCACCCCATCTAGCCTTATGTATGATAACCCATTCACCGATGGGGGAGGGAGTACCGGCTTTTCCTCCAGAAACAAGATAAGTTTTATACAGTTCATCATTTTTAAATACATACATGCTCTGTTCATCCAGATTGATATGTATGCGATATTCGCTTTTAGCAGAAACGAAACTATTTGCATCAACAACCATGTCTTCGAAGTTGAAGTTTATCCGCACAACCAGATTCTTAATCAGCAAAAGAAGGGCAAGGATGAGGGCAAGGAAAATCCAATCCTGTACCATTCTTCGCACTATAGAACTGCTGAAACGGTAAAACTGCAAATAAAACACCCCTGTATACTATATGAATAAATGGCGGATTGTTATCACAGAGAATTGAACTGGTTGTACTATTTATTCAGTAAATTCAATATATATGGTAATAGTTACAGGTTCTTGATTTCAGTTAACTACTGGATGAAGTCTGTATGTTGGTATTATCCCTTTCCCGGGAGGAAGTTGCTTTGAAAAAGATTCTTTTTTTCATCACGATGACTATGTTTTTTTTCCTTTTCGCGGTCCATGCGGATGATCTGAATGAGGAGGAGTTTGTCACATCTGTTTTTGAGGATTATTCGATTGAGGTGTTTGGCGAAAATGAACCGGAAATCAACGCGCGTTCAGCCATCGTCATGGATTTTGATTCAGGAAGGGTATTGTATGAAAAAAACGCATGGATTAAAAGGCCGATGGCAAGCACGACAAAAGTGATGACAGCTATTGTTGCTCTTGAAAATGGAAATATGGATGACATCGTGACGGTTAGTAAAAAAGCAGCATCCATACATGGTTCGGTGATTCATCTTACGGCCGGTGAAAAATTATCCTTCAGAGAATTGATGTATGGACTGATGATGCGTTCAGGAAATGATGCTGCCATTGCGATAGCTGAACATGTTGGCGGCAGTGTGGAAGGATTCGTGGCTATGATGAACGAAAAGGCTAAATCCATCGGAGCTTTGAATACCAACTTCACAACACCTCATGGACTGGATGAGGTAGGGCATCATTCCACTGCTTACGATATGGCATTGATCACACGATATGCCCTTCAGAACCCGATAATCAATGAGATCGTCAAAACAACATATGCACAGGTGGGTAAACGTTCAATGGTGAATACGAATGAAATGTTATCCGGTTATGCCGGGGCAGATGGTGTGAAAACCGGGTATACCGGAAAAGCTGGTAGATGTCTGATTACTTCAGCCACACGGGAAGGAAGACGATACATCTCTGTGGTTCTGTTCTGTGACAGTAAAAACCTACGGGCATTAAGCAGTAAAAAGATACTGGATTATGCCTTTGCCAATTATTATCCTCATACACTGATTAATAGTGAGTATATTGGTTCCCTGCCTGTGTATAAAGGCTTTGAGAAACAAGTTCCGATATACGTTGAAAAGAACATCACACTGCCTATTACAACCGAAGAAAAGAACAATCTTTATACAAAAGTATCTCTTCCCGATATCCTTCATGCACCAATTCAACAGAAAGAAGCTGTTGGTACCGTGTCCATATATGTGGGGAATAAAATCTTATGTGAGTCTGTAATTCGAGCCGGGAAAACAATTCGTCAAAAGACGATGCCTCAATATATTCTGGATGTCTTTATCGCTTTGTTCAAGCTGTTCAAATAGCCATAGCCTATTGTCAGCAGATGCAGTACATTTTTGAAATGAAATCATTTTTGTATTATTCCAATATCATCGAGCTACTGGAATTTTTCCTGTTTCTACACATCAATTACACCAATTATGAATTTTTAGAAAGTCAAACTTGCAAATCATAGTTAAATATAATATGATAATGTAAGCGTATAAAGGGCTTTTCGAAGAAAGACCTCTTATTTCTGTAATGCCCTTTCAGCCATAATAAGATAACGGAACAAGGGGAATGAATATGAAGATGTATCAAGGTTTTAACCGAGAACAGCTAGAAGAGCGGATGCGTATGATGGAAAACAGGTTTGAGCAGCACAAGGCACAAAGCTTGAAGCTTGATATGTCTCGGGGAAAACCATCAAAAGAGCAACTGGACCTGTCAGATGGGTTATTTAAGAATATCACCAATTTTGAATCAGAAGACGGAATTGATTGCAGAAACTACGGAGTTATCGATGGTCTTCCAGAGATGAAAAGAATTTTTGCACAAATGTTGGAAGTGGATCAGGATGAGCTTATTGTTGGTGACAGCTCAAGTCTAAACATGATGTATGATGTGATTGCAAGGGCTTATAACCACGGACTGATGAATGCAGAACCCTGGAGCAGGCTGGACAAAATTAAATTTTTGTGTCCCTGTCCCGGTTATGATCGTCATTTTGCCATCTGTGAGCTCTTTGGGATTGAAATGATCACCATACCAATGAATGAAGACGGCCCGGATATGGATATGGTTGAAGCACTGGTAGCAGAAGATCGATCCATAAAGGGGATCTGGTGTGTTCCAAAGTACAGCAATCCAACAGGTATTATTTATTCCGATGAAGTAGTCAAAAGGCTGGCACACATGAGAACTAAAGCGAATGATTTCAGGGTTTTTTGGGATAATGCCTATTGCGTTCATCATTTATATGAAGAAAATTCCTTATTGAATATTCTTGCTGAATGTAAAAAAGCCGGAAACGCAGACAGGGTTTTTATGTTTGCTTCCACAGCGAAGATTTCGTATGCCGGGGCTGGTGTTGCTGCCATGGCTGCCAGCAGAGATAATATCAGGCATACGCTTGGACAAATCGCTATTCAGACGATCAATCCGAACAAGGTAAATCATTTATTACATGCTCGCTTCTTTAAGGACTTGGATGGCATTAAGGAGCATATGAAGAAGCATGCAGCAATCTTAAGACCCAAATTTGAAACAGTCACCTCAATTCTGAAGAAAAATTTGGAGAACCTGAATATAGCCAAATGGACAACCCCACGAGGGGGATATTTCATCAGTTTGGATGTTCCGGAAGGCTGCGCACGGAAGGTGGTTACGAAAGCGAGGGAAGCCGGTGTTACCCTGACAAAAGCAGGCGCAACCTTTCCTTATGGCATAGAACCGGAAGATAAAAACATAAGACTTGCACCCTCGTTTCCAACACCTGCTGAGCTTGCCAGTGCAATTGAAATTGTGTGCACCTGCATTGAACTTGTGGCACTAGAGAAGATATTGTTAAATGAAGTAAACAGGTGAGTGTAAACCCAGCAATATATACAGAGCGAGAATAGAGATGCTTTCGAAGTAAACATGAGTGCATATGAACCATCCGCCACATTCGAGCCAAATCAATAGAGGTGATTATCGAAGTAAAACATGAATGCATATGAACCCCCCGCTACATTCGAGCCAAATCAATAGAGGTGATTATCGAAGTAAAACATGAATGCATATGAAGCACCCGCCACTTTCGAACGAAACCGATATTGGTAATTATCGAAGGAAATAATTCTATTTCCAGGTAGTGTCGGATGAACCAGTAAATGTCGGTTGCGAAAAATAGCATTGTCTGAAACAGGATGATGCTTTTTTGTTTGCATATAAGACGAGAATCAGAAATTTTAGTCATCAATTGTCCAAGAAAACGACGAAATACGTTAGGATTTATTATCCTCAAAAAAAACCTTCTTTTTGTCTGGATTTTTATGTGAAAAGAATATATAATAAGAATTGTTCACAGAATATCAATTAAGATGTGAGAACAACAAGCTGTCATTACAATACATATTCCAGTTTATTTTTCCCCGTGGAGGACATTGTCTTGCAGAAAAATACCTATGAAAGTCCTTTAAACGCTCGATATGCCAGTCCAGAGATGCAGGTTCTTTTTTCTCCGGATACAAAATTCAGAACCTGGCGGATCCTTTGGATTGCATTGGCAGAAGCGGAAAAAGAATTAGGAATCCCGATAACCCAGGAACAAATTGATGAGTTGAAGAGATTCCAAAATGATATCAATTATGAAGAAGCCGTAAAAAAGGAAAAGGAAGTGCGCCATGATGTCATGGCACATGTATATGCTTATGGGGCACAATGCCAAAAGGCGAAAGGGATCATCCACCTTGGCGCAACTTCTTGCTTCGTTTGTGACAATACAGATATTATCCTTTTTTCCAAAGCACTTCACCTGATCCGAACCAAAGTGCTGAATGTAATTTCGAAGCTGGCAATTTTCGCAGAGAAATATAAGAATATGCCAACGCTTGGTTTTACTCATTTTCAGCCTGCACAGTTGGTAACGGTAGGGAAACGAGCCTGTCTGTGGATACAGGATTTGCTTTTTGATATTGATGAGCTGGATTTTGTTTTGAACCATTTGTATCTGCTTGGTAACAAAGGAACAACAGGTACCCAAGCCAGTTTTTTAAGTCTTTTCAATGGTGACCATGACAAAGTAAAACAGCTTGAGCGTCTTATTGCAGAAAAAATTGGGTTTGAAAGAATTATACCTGTTTCCGGGCAAACCTATACCAGAAAGCAGGACTCCAGAATACTTAATGTTTTAAGCTCTATAGCACAAAGTGCGTATAAGTTCAGCAATGATTTAAGGCTTCTACAGAACTTAAAGGAACTGGAAGAACCTTTTGAGAGCAGTCAGATCGGCTCCTCCGCTATGGCTTATAAACGAAACCCTATGCGCAGCGAAAGAATATCTGCTCTGGCCAGATACGTGATTGTGGATGCACTGAACCCCGCAATCACGGCCTCAACTCAATGGCTTGAACGCACGCTGGATGATTCTGCAAATCGTCGCATAAGTATTCCAGAAGGTTTTCTGGCAGTTGATGCAATTTTGAATATCTATATCAATATTGCTGAAGGTCTGGTTGTTTATCCCGAAATGATTCGTAAACGGGTTATGGAGGAACTCCCTTTCATGGTCACTGAAGATATTTTGATGGCTGCAGTGAAAAAGGGTGGAGACCGACAAGCCCTTCACGAAAGAATACGAATACACTCCATGGCTGCTGCAAAAAGGGTTAAGCAGGAAGGTCTTACCAACGATCTTATCGAACGGATCTCTCGGGACGATGCCTTTGGAATGAGTTTGAACGATTTGAAGGAAATCCTTGATCCAAGACTGTACATCGGAAGAAGTACTGAGCAGGTGGAAGAATTCCTGCAGGGCTATGTGTTACCATTATTGGAAGAAGACAGCTTTCAGGACGTACATGTACAGCTGAATGTATGACAATCATAAGCAAATATATACAACCGAGAATAAAATCCCAATTAAATTATACTTGATTATTTTGCGAAAAATTGATATGATGTTAAAACATAATAACAACATTACAACATGATTCAGTGGAATCATTGTATTGGTGTATCAATAATCCACCTGTTACAAAAGACGAACCACGAAAGAGAGAAAAGCATCATAATTAAAACTGGGGGTAATGGTTGTGTCACGCATTAACAAGTACAGTACAGTACCTTTATACTGTCAGTTGAAACAAATTCTTCTCGAAAAAATTGAAACAGGGGAGTATGCTGAAGAATCCAAGATTCCTTCCGAACAGGATTTATGTGAACAGTATGGCATCAGCCGCCCCACGGTTCGACAAGCTATCAATGAACTGACAAACAACGGACAACTTTACAAACTGAAAGGGAAGGGCACCTTTGTATCCAAAAGGAAATCAAGTGTACACATCAATGATTACAGCGGGTTTACCGATTCTATTCTAGACAGCCTTGATCCAGAAAAGAAGGATGTATTATCGGTATCTTCCGTTACATCCGATGAATTTATCAAACTTAAGGAAGTCTTTGCTATAAAGAATGAGAATTACGATTTCACCTGTATTACTTATGTGAACAAAAGAAATGATGAAGTGTTCTCGGTCAATACCTCATATATTCCGAAAAGCCTCTTTCCGGAAATCGCTGACGACATCACAGGCAAGAAACCTTCATTTGAAATATTACGAGGTAAATATCCTTTGGTACCATGCAGCTCAAAAAGCACACTAGAGGTTATCTATACGGATCAGGTGGATGCAGGTCTTCTGCAAGTACAGCCAGGGCAAGCTCTTATCGAGGTATGTAATACTCTGTATTCGAAGAGCGGTCAAGCGGTTGAATATATTGTTTCAAAATACAGGGCAGACAAATGCAGATTAATGTTTGAAAATTATAAAAAGTAGCGCAGAAAATTTGCATTTTTTCTTTGCAAAAAGCAGATAATAACCCATTGATATGAAGGCGGTTGTGGAATGAGAAATAAACAGAAAATTTTACTGTGGCTTTCTAAAAGAAAAGAGAAAAAAATAGCCGCCTTGCTATACAGGTTTTATGAACCCATTACCTATCTGATATTTGGCATTCTCACCACAATTGTTAATGTTGTTGTTTTCACGCTTCTTGAAAATCTGCTGGGTCAGGAAAACTGGTATTTGTCTAATTTACCTGCTATTTTTTCTGCCATTCTGTTTGCGTACTTAACAAACCGCTCCTTTGTTTTTGATTCTGACGGCAACTTTTGGGTGGAAATGTACAGGTTCTTTTCTGCAAGAATTGTCGTTTCTCTTGTGTTTGAATATGGCACCACTTATGTTCTTTTCAATGTTCTGCATTTGGATTATCAACTCGATCTGCACTATGTCAAAGTATCCCTGTTTAAGATAATATCCTTGGTGTTGGTGCTCGTTGGAAACTATATCGCCAGTAAAATATTTGTTTTCAGAACCGAACAAACCAAAAATGTACTTTGATCAATAGCCCTTTTTTATGTATGATGGTACTATTGAATTTTGGTATATTTACAGGCAGGGTTTATGATGATATTGAAGGATTTTTATTATGAGCTTCCACATAATTTAATCGCGCAGAATCCAGCGCAAAAGAGAGACATGTCCAGGCTATTGGTATTAAGCAAGGAAACAGGTCAGATAACACATCTTCATTTTCAGGATATCAAAAACAGTCTGAAACCAGGGGATTGCCTGGTAATCAATAATACAAGGGTTATTCCTGCTCGGCTTTTGGGCCAAAGGGAGGATACGGGAGGAAAGATTGAATTTGTTCTTCTGAAGAAACATGGGGAAGATCTTTGGGAAGTTCTTCTGAAACCAGGCAAGAGAGCGAAGCAAGGATCCCGTTTTGTGTTTGGAGACGGCCTTCTGAAGGCAGAAGTTATCGATATCCTTGAAGAAGGAAACCGTCTCGTGAAATTCTATTATCAAGGAATTTTCGAACAAATTCTGGATCAGGTAGGCATCATGCCACTGCCTCCATATATATCCGCAAAACTTGAAGACAGGGAACGTTATCAAACCGTCTACTCCAAATGGAATGGTTCAGCGGCGGCGCCTACTGCGGGTCTTCATTTCACAAAGGAACTGATGGAAGAGCTAAGGCAAAGAGGCGTGATGTTCGCTGAACTTACGCTGCATGTTGGAATCGGTACTTTTAGACCTGTAAAAACCGAAAACATCCTGGAACATCATATGCATTCCGAATTTTATATGATCGACCAGAAGGCCTGTGATATCATTAATCAAACAAAAATAAGGCAGGGGAGAGTAATTGCAGTTGGAACAACAAGCTGCCGTGTTTTGGAAACCGTCAGTACCGAGGACGGTTTTGTTCACCCCAAAGCAGGAGATACGGATATTTTCATCTATCCAGGATATCGGTTTAAGTCAATCGATGGTCTGATCACGAATTTTCATTTACCCGAATCCACCCTTTTGATGCTGGTCAGTGCTTTTGCCGGTAGGAAGAATGTACTGTCTGCCTATGAAGAAGCTATCCGTTTACAGTACCGTTTTTTTAGCTTTGGAGATGCGATGCTGATTCTATAACGTGTTATGAAATACTTTTTCTTTTAATGAAATTCTAATGAAGAACTAAGAGGTTTTTCATAGTCACGTATTATAATGGACAATGTAAACTAGCTCTTATTAGGAGGAAGGAAAACATGAATAATAATTATAATCAAAGCAATAAATCCGGAAAAGTTGGTTGGGGAATCATCCTGGTAGGAATAGGGGCTTTCCTTTTATTAAGCAATATGGGCCTGGTGCCTAGTTTTGGGGAACTGATTGGAGCCTTCTGGCCTATGATTATTATTTTTGTAGCCTTGATGTTCCATGTTGGATTTTACTCAAACAAGAATCGTGTAGGTTTGCTGGTGCCCGGGGGGATACTTTTAACTATCGGAATTGTTTGTCAAAGCGCTACATTATGGAATTTGTGGCGGTTTATGTGGCCCGGTTTCATTCTTGCACCTGCAGTCGGGTTGTTTGAGCTTTATATCTTTGGAAAACGTAATAAAGGCCTGCTTATTCCGATTGGTATTCTTACGGGTTTGTCACTAATATTCTTCTCCATGTCTTTCCGCAGCCTTGGAGGAATGGCAAGATACATTGTTCCCGCAATGCTGATCTTAATTGGAATTGCTGTACTGGCTAAAGACAAAAAGCAGCAGAATGGATATGCCTACCATGAAAATCACCAAAGCAACGAACAACAGAATTATTACGATAACAGCAGCGATATATAATCCGACAAATGAAGGAAAGGACAGGGTTAAGACTCTGTCCTTTTTTCATGAATCACCTCTCGCAATGTCGTATCTGTCTTGACCACCGGGTAAAACTGGGTTAAGATAGTGCGGTAAGAATTCATCAGGGTGCATGGCGCATCGTCTGTCATATCAACGCAGATGATGTGCAAATCAGACATTATGTTAAAGGAAGTTGAAATATGACAGCGGTTACGTATGAGCTTATTCATGTTTGCAAACAAACAGGAGCCCGGCTTGGCAGGGTTCATACTCCTCATGGCAGCTTTGATACCCCGGCGTTCATGCCGGTGGGCACCCAGGCATCGGTGAAGGGAATGTCTCCGGATGAACTGAAGGAAGTGAAAGCTGGCATTATTTTGGGAAACACCTATCACCTGTACTTAAGGCCTGGGCATGAATTGATAAAAAGAGCAGGTGGGCTGCACAGGTTTATGAACTGGGATAGGCCGATTCTCACCGACAGCGGTGGGTTTCAGGTATTCAGTCTGGCCAAATTAAGGGATATCCAAGAGGAAGGTGTAACTTTCCAATCTCATATAGACGGTTCCAAGCATTTTATATCACCTGAAAAATCCATGGAAATTCAAAATGCTTTGGGTTCAGATATCATGATGGCTTTTGATGAATGCGCGCCATATCCATGTGATTATGATTACGCAAAAAAATCAATGGAGATGACAACACGTTGGGCAATACGATGTAAGCAGGCCCACAAAAACGTTGAAAAACAGTCTCTTTTCGGCATTGTCCAGGGAAGTACCTATGCAGATCTTCGCCAGGAGAGTGCAAAGCAACTAACCGAGCTGGATTTTCCGGGCTACGCCATCGGCGGATTGAGTGTGGGTGAACCGGGATATATCATGAATGACATTTTGGAAAAAACAACACCATTGCTTCCGACGCACAAGCCACGCTACCTGATGGGTGTTGGAAGTCCAGATTATCTGATCGATGGAAGCATCCGCGGGGTGGATATGTTCGACTGTGTTCTGCCTACACGTATCGGGAGAAATGGAACAGTATTTACGTCAAAGGGAAGAATTATTGTCAGGGACGCAAAATATGCTGAAGATTTCTCACCTATCGACACCGAATGTGACTGCTATGTATGCCGCAATTTTACAAGAGGATATATCCGACATCTATTTAAAAGCAAGGAAACGCTTGGGTTAAGGTTGGCCACATGGCATAACCTGCGCTTTTTGCTGAAGCTTATGGAAGATATTCGAAAGGCCATCCGCAATGACCGGTTAATGGACTTTAGAAATGATTTCTTCAGAAAATATGGATATGAAATGACAACCGGAGTGCCCTTGTCAGAAGAGGACAAACCATGACAGAATTCTGTTGTACGCTTTAATCATTCGATGTGTATCCTGGACAATCTTCAGCCCGAATCTTCAGCCCGAGTGAATACTAAGATACTCATCCTGTAACCCTTCAAAACCAGCTAGGAAACAGCTGTGATGAAAGAAATAAATGGGTTGAATTGGCTTGTTTTATTGTGTATAATGTTTCTATGCTTACAGGCAGGCAATATAGGTACTGGTTGCAGGGCAGAATGATAATGAATACGCTGTAAGGCGGTTATTATTGGTTTTGCATTTCAGCCTAATGGATATCCCGCCTTAGTGAATATATGTTTGAAATAAAATTAGCAATGCATTCAGATGATATACGTTTGTTGTAATTGCTTGCAATTTCGAAAGGAGAAAAAATATGAACTGGTTGTTAACTGCTTTTGCTGAGGGTACCACCCCAGTAGATCAAGCAACTGATGGAAATGGTCTTCTGGTTTTTTTGGTTCAGTTTGGACCTATTATTCTGCTGTTTGGGTTAATGTATGTCATTCTGATTTTACCGCAAAGGAAAAGGGAAAAAAAGACTCGTCAGATGATCGATTCTGCCATTGTTGGCGATAAGGTTATATCTATTGGCGGAATAAGCGGCAAAATCGTTAATATCAAGGATGATGAATTTACCATTGAAACCGGTAATGAAAGAACAAAGATAACCGTTAAGAAATGGGCCATTAAGGAAGTCGACAAACCAATTTCTGAATAATTTTAAGCCCCGGTTATACAGACCGGGGCTTTCTCAAATGCCCCGGGTTTAAACACTTGGTTCAGTTCGCGGTCATTGATTGATATATCACAGATGCCGGAGGATGATGTTTTGGAAGAGTACCTGGTAGTCGGAAAAATAGTGAATACTCATGGTGTTAACGGTGAGTTGAAAGTGCTCCCTTTAACCTCCGATGTTAGTCGTTTTGATTACCTGAAGCTTGCCTGGATTGAAGAGAAGGGAAAGCATACAGAGCACTATGTCGAAAAAGTACGCTATCACAAAAACTTTGTACTTCTTACACTACGAGGTATTGACACACTGGATAAAGCGTCTTTGTTAAAGGGTTGCGATTTGAAGGTGAGTCGGAAATATGCCCGCCCTTTGGAGGAAAATGAATACTTTATCGTTGATTTGATTGGCTGCAAGGTTTATGAAAATAATCTTCTTCTTGGGACAATCACCGATGTGCTGCAGACCAGTGGCAATGACGTGTATGTAACCACAGGCGGCAAGTATGGTGAAATCCTTATTCCTGCTGTAGAACACGTAGTCCGGGAGGTTGATATTGAAAACAAACGAGTGCAGGTGGTTCTACCAGAAGGGTTGATTGAAGGATGATTTTTGATGTGCTAACCCTTTTCCCGGAGGATGTTGACAGGTTCTTGTCCGGAAGTATTATCGGCCGTGCCAGGGAAAAAGGAATTCTAACCGTTCGTACCCATAATATCCGGGACTTTTCGCAGGATAAGCATAAAAAGGTGGATGATTACCCATACGGTGGAGGTGGCGGTATGGTCATGACTCCTCAACCCATCCACGATGCTTGGCTTCATGTGACCAGGGATTTGCCCTATAAACCGAAAACCATATACATGAGTCCCCAGGGAAAAGTGCTCAATCAAGATATAGCTAAGGAGCTTATGCAGGAAGAGCATATCATCATCCTGTGCGGACATTATGAGGGGGTTGATGAGCGTATTCTGGAAGAGATCGTGGATGAAGAGATTTCCATCGGGGATTATGTATTAACCGGTGGTGAGTTGCCAGCTATGGTGCTGATCGACTGTGTCAGCAGGATGGTTCAGGGTGTATTGCCGTCGGAAGAAGCGTTCTCAGACGAATCTCATTTTCATGGTCTGCTGGAGTATCCCCAGTACACCA
>LSQX01067491.1_pt3 | contig 12514 bp, 10 predicted proteins | sample 654561 | NCBI WGS metagenome assembly LSQX01 (sample SAMN04489861, study PRJNA283612) | anaerobic digester metagenome | isolation source: 4 biogas reactors fed with cattle manure at either 37C or 55C with and... | place: Denmark: Kongens Lyngby | collected 2014 | reverse complement strand
ACCATCTTCAATAGAGTATGGAATAGCAACAGTTTTATTTGATTCTTCATCCATAGCATAAATATAATCTTCATCGTAATCTCTCATCCAATATTTGCTACATTCCATATCTCCATTTTTGTATTTGACATCATTACAAGCAGATTGAAGAATGTTCCACATTTCATTTGCAGTAATGCCAAAGGTTTGAGCAAATTCTTCTTTATTGAATTTCATATCTTCACCATCCTTACATGAAAAGTTACTTGTATCCAAACCAAGTATTTTATAATATCTTTTTAATTTTGCTTTAGCAGATTTATAATAACTTTTGTCAGTGTTGTTTTCCAACATAGACAAAGCAGCTCTGCAACCTGATTTACACAACACTAATGTATTATCTTTTATTCTACATACAGGATATTTTAGCTTTAAACTTGGTGAATCTTCCCATCCTTCTTCAACAACCAAATAGCATTTCTTAACTAATGTTTTGTAATTTTTAGCTCTTAAAATTCTGTCTCTTAATTTTATTTTGTCAACACTACCCCAAGATGTAGTCATGTCTGCTGCTTCTTTAGATAAATCTATCTTTATAGGATCTGATTTACCCATTTCATCTTTAGGCACAGCAAACAACATTTTCTTCACTTCCTCAACCATTTCAGAAAACTTTAATACTTTTGCTTTTGCATTAGGGATAGCAGGGGAATCACCAATCAATGTTACACCCAAGAAAACAAACGATAAAATCTCTGTTTTATCGTCATTTTCTTTTGTTTCAACTAACTGAATTTCCATTGATATAGGCTTTTCACCATCGTGCTTTTCAAACACTTCCATTACTTCGGGACAATAATACTTCCATATGTAAGCAGTAGCTACAAGCCATAATTCTTCATTTTCATCATATTCAAATCTAATATCATCTTTAGATAATACAACCCCACATGGGATTTCATCTACTTCATGCCCCATGAAGTCTTTCGTGTATTTATTATATTTATAAAGTATCGGCTTACCAACGAGGGTATTTGCTGCTTGTCTTATAGCATCTTCGGATATAGGTAAGTTATGTTTGTTATCTCCACTTTTAACTATCCACATCTCAATTTTTGATAGTTGGCTATCACTGATATCCTGTATATTATATTTATTTACTGCAAAACTTAAAACATTATCCACATTTTCACCACCTTTCTATATAGTAGGGAAGAAGTGGTCATTTTTTAGGAAATGCCAAATTACCAGTTTCCTTATTTTTCTTCCATTCCAACAATGCTTTACTCAATTCTTCTGTTTTAAGAAAAATCCATACTATTTTCTTATCATTTTCATCTATTTGTCTTGATATATATTTTATATTTTTAATTTCACATAAAAATTTTTTTAAGTTTTTACTTTTACAATAAAACTTTTTTTCATTGATTACATCTGGATTACTTACAAACATTCCAAATTAACTTCCTTTCCATTAATCATAAGTTATGCGACAGGAAACCTCCTGACTTTAGTCATGGGGAGGAATGTTAATCCTCCTTTCTATTAAATAACTTTTTGCTTTTTCTATTAACTCTAATTTTTTATAATTTACACTTGCACTTATCTTTGTACCATCCAATTTTCTTACGTCAAAACTTCCACTTGCACGCCTGCCAAATATAAAACATTCTTGACCATTATATTTTACTTTGTCAAATAATTGATAACCAAATACATATTTTTCTGCTTTGTTTGCTTTTCTATATCCATCTTTTAATATTGTACGTTTATGAAGCTGTCTGTTTTGATTGCGGACTTTTTTAATATAATACCAATAATCCAACCTTTTAACTTGTGGATTACCAGTAATACATAAAGCATCTATTCTATGTTCTTTAGGCAAATTATTTTGTATTCTTGTATTTTTAGTTATATATCCATATGTCATTTTCACATTAGGATATAATTCTTTTAATCTATTATAAAATGTCCATCTCATAATACCCATAAAAGCTGCATCTCTAAACGATTGACCACGTTTTATGTTTAATTTTAATTTACCAGCATGATATTCTTTATGACAACCCTCACATAAAGTAATCAAATTATTTGGAGCATTTCCACCTGTTTTTCTACTTTCTATGTGATGCACATTTAATATTTTGTTTTTACAACCTTTTTTACCTTGACATTTATATCCATCTCTCCAAAGGACATATTCTCTTACATTCCAAAATCCCAATTGCTCTCCTTGTTGGTATTGTTCACCTTCTATATCGGGATTTTTAATCTTTTGTATATCAAAGGAAGCAACTTCTACTATTATTTTTGATATAGGTAAAATTCTGTGTATTTTACTTATAACATTTAAATGTGTTTGTATTTTATGTTCAATAGAAGGTGCTAACCAACCTTCTTCCTTTTTACGATTATTGAATCTATGCTTTCTATATCTTGTTTTTCTATTGCGTCTACTACGTCTTAATTCTCTGCGTGTTGCTAATAATTTTACTATGTCATTCCTTAATTCTACTTCTGCTGAAAACAATTCTTGTTTGTCTGTGGTTGCAGACAATCCTATTATTTTACTTCCTGCATCTACACCTAATGTTATATTTTGTTTTGTTTCTCCTGTTGCATACAACAATTGAATTGTAAAAGGTTCTCTTTTTACTACTTTTGCTTTGCCTTGTTTCAAAAGTTTTCTTGCTTTACAGGGTGTTGTTGGCATTAATGGTTCTTTTCTTTGATTAACAACGTATACTCTCAAGTTACGTTCTCCTTTCAGAGTTAGTTGTTCTTCGCCAATGTTATTGTGTGGTTTTATGATAGCAACACTGTTCCTACCCATCAGAACTGTTTAGTCACTATCCTTAGAGCTACAGACTAGAACACGCATCTGTAGGTAACTATATATTCACACATAACGTAGTCAGTTAAGACTTAGGCTATTCAACTAGAGATTGCTTTTACAATCCCACGACTTTAGTCGTTGGGTAGTTGATATTCGTCTATATCCTTGTCTATATTGCTTCCAGCCGTTTCCGTAATTTCACTAGCTTCAGTTTTAATGTCACCCTTTGGTCTACCACCTTTACTATCTTCTTTCGACATGGTATATGCTGTTTTAATAGGTGTTAATTTATCAGGAAAACCAAGCCACTTCATAAGAAGCATACCTGAATCCAATTCTTTTATACTCATACCTTCAGCAGAAGCAATCTTAGGTGTTATAAAGCCATTTTGTGCTAACTCCAAAGCATGTTTTTGTCTATCTTCTCTATCAAAAATAGTACCTTCAAACTTAATTTTAAATTTATATTTTCGTGTTAGTCTATTTACATGATAAGTACAGAAATCTTCAAATTGTTCATATATTGATTCCATAAAAGCAGAATCAATTAGTTTAGATAAATTCATTGTTGCTACATTAGGTCGTTCTGTATTAAAGCCATTCCTATCTATGCCTGCTTGTGCAAAAATATTATTTAATGCTTTTGACATAATGTCATCTTTAGTTTCTGAAGTATTATCAAATGAAAACATCTCCAAGTTTTCAAAAGGTAATGCAGCAATTTTAACGCCGGAAGGCAAATCACTTTGAGCAACTTGTATAAACTTTGCTAATGTATTAGGGTCGATTGCAAAATCATCTACTTTTGAACCCGTTTTATTTTCTTTGTTTCTAGGTACTGCACCAAGTATAACTTTTAAAACTTCTGAATCAGCCTTTATTTTTTGCAAATCTTTTAAATGCGGAATGTCTGCAAAATCAAGGAATATACCCATTAATGGTGGTACTAACCCTGCAAAATGAGTATGAAACTTAAATACCCATCCTTTTTCTGGACTTATTTGTTGCCAATAATTCCATTTACCATTCCTTAATTCTGGTCTTATATTAGGATAATATGTTTTGTTTTTCTGCATATCTAATGCATTTTTATAATATTTTTTAAATTCTGGTGCAAATCCGTTTATATCAACACCCATCTGCTGGAAATACATCAAATTAAACGAATACAAATATCCATATTCCCAATATGAATCAATTATACACCAATCAATAGGCATTTCTTGTAAAAACAAAACATTTTCTTTTTTATCTTCACGTAAATGTACAAAATATCCATCTTCCAAACACATTTTTAATACTGCTTTTTTAAATTCTTTTTTTGCATTAAATCTATCAAACCAATTGCACATGATTTCATAGTCTTTTTTGAATGTTGACTTATTCATATCTTCTTCAGTAGCATTAATGGGAATAGGAAACCAATCAAATGTTAATATGTCTGATAAATAATGTATCATTCGTTTATATGTAAGTTGAGTATTATATAAATATTGTGATAATCTTCTTAATGCTTGCTCATGCTCTCTAGGATTGGAAATAATTTGTTTCATATGTTCTCTAGTTTGACCAGCAGGTTGCATATTTATATTTTTAAGATAAACATTTGCAAGTAAAGGATTGAATAAATAAGAATTTACCTGCGTAAGACTTTTTGCAAATTCTAATGCATAATTAAAATCATTCTGAATATTATCCTGATTTTGAACACTTTTTTGGCGTGGCACTATTTCACCACCTTTCCTTATCCAATATAACTATATTTAAGAAGCGTTTCAAGTAAATCGGTTTCTTGATGATATACATTATCTTCATAAGTTTTAATGTACCACAACACATATGCTAATGCAGAAAAACGGTCTTTATTATATTTTTTTATTAATTTATCAACAGTTACTTTACCACTTGGTAAATGTTTTAATTGGAGATTAGCTATTTCTTCAATTAAAAAGTCTGTATGTAAAAACGGTAATATATTTGTAATATAATTTTCTTTATCATTAATGTCATAATCTGTATCTTGTTTTTTCTCTAATAATCTTAATTTTCCACTTTCAACCATATCCATAAAAGCAACTATTATTTCGCTGTTTGCTGATTGAGGTTTTAAATCGAACAAACATTTTTCTGCACCAGAAACTTCTGGTTGTGCATCTGTATTAATTGTATCCCAACATCCTAAACTTTCGCCTGTTTGTGGGTCAAAAGATTCCCTCATTAATTCATCAACAAGCCCTGCTCCTAATCCATTACTATCAACAATCACAACTTTAGCTTTAAAAGCATTTTTTATTTTTTTAACTTCAATAGCTTGTGCATTAAAACTTAATGCATTTGAAATAGTAAATATATTAGGTATCATTATATTTGTAATTTTTCCATTCTTATTTCTTTTTGCTTTAGCAACAACAACTGAACTTTGATTATTGCTACTATCTATTGACCTTGCTACGTCTACACCTAAATAATATTCACTACTTCCATCAAATTTATTTTCGGGTTTTGTTAATGTACGCAAACTCAATAATTTATTAATGTCAACTAATTGATTTTCACTCGCACCAACCCATCTACTACTATAGTTTAATGCAAACGCAATAGGACTCATTGTAGCTTTTTTACTTAAAATTTGCGAACGTGTTTCTCCACGTCCATAATGACACGCTAATTGCCAATCTGCACCTAAAACAATAACTCCTTCTAAATTAGCCATAGCATCTATCATTTTTATATTACGTTCAAATTCAGATGAACCTCTATACCATGATGTAGTATAAAAACAAATCTGTCCATTCATTTCTTCTGGGTTAACCAATCCTTCTTTACCTATAGTTCTTCTCGGTACAGTTACGATTGGTTGTAATGCATCTTGAAATAATTCATCATTTATTTGTGCGGCTTCTTCAACTGACATCCTATGCCTTCTCGCACCTTTTGAACTATGTGAATTAGCCATTATATCTATACGACCACCAGAAGTAAACAAGATTTCTGCTGAATCTTTAGAAAAACTTGCCTTTGTTATTTCATTAGCAAGTAACGGATAATATTTTATTATTTCAGCATGTTTTTCTTTTAATAGTTTAGCTGCATTTTCACGTGTTTGAGCAGTCATTGTTAGAAAAACATCAGGAAAGAATATAGCTGTATGATACATTGCTAAAACCTCAAGGAACGTTTTCCCGTAACCCCTCGGAAACACGCCATAAACACTAACAAACCTTACAACAGCACGTAAAAACACACGCTGGTCTAAATCTAACCTTATACCACCAGTTTCGGGCGTGATTAAATCAAAAAACAAATCAGGGTAGAATCTCGCCCAAGAAATAAAATCTACCCATTTAGGTAGATTTTTCATAAAGTTATCTTCTTCCATTTTCCCTTTGGCAGACACAGTTGGATTAAATTCTGGTTTAAAAATATTAGTACGTGTTTCTTTGTAATCATATTTCATATTATCAGATTGGAAATGTTTATAACTCGCCATTTTCATCTTCCTCTTCTTTTTCAAATATGTCTGCCGATTCCTGTTCTACATATTCTCTTTTTCTTTTTTCATAAAAAGCATAAATTTCTTCATATGATACTAAAGGTAACCCCTTTAAATCTCGAATATAATTTATATAGCACCACAAATTAAAATCTACGCTATCTTTCGGTTTTTTTTTAAAACGTGGTAATATTGGTATTATATCAACAGCTTGTTCTACTGCCCTAACCAATTGACCAAAAGTAGAAAGTCCGTTTTGTAAATCAGCAGCAGATAATTGTGAAGGATTTATTTTTGCATTAGTAGCAGCTTTAGTAGCCAATTCCGCCCATTTTGCTGCTTCTCCTATGTCGCCTCGTGCTGTAGCAAATTCTTCTTTTACTTTAAACCTTACATAAGTTTTAAGTGCTTCTATGTGCATATTGGTTTTTTCAGGGTAATTGTTCTTTAGAAAATTATATTTTCTATACATAGCACGATATTCATCTTCGGTGTATCCTTCACCAAAAAATTCAATAATATCATCGTTTATATCAATATTTTTATTATTTTTTTCTTGTAAAGCGCTATTGTCAGTATGTTGAGGATCATCTGGTTCAAAAATCGAATCTTTCCATCCTAAATACTTGTATTGCTTCATTGCTATATTTTTCATATACATACCAATGGGGTCTTTACCGCTTTTCATTGATGTTTTAAACAATTCATAGATAAATGGTCTGTCAATCAATTTAAGCATTTTCTTTACATTCTCTAAATTTATATTACCATTTTCATCTAAGCACATATCTTTTAAGCATTCTTTACAATACGGCAGTCTACCAACTTGATGTATTGGATTAAAACTTTGGAAAAAATCATTAAGTTTTTTTAACTTACCGCACATTACACAGGTTAAGTTACATACATCTATTTTTTTATTCGATGTATTTATTTTTTTACGAGACAATTCCACACCTTCTTTCAAATATCACCTTCTTCACAATCATCTAAAGTCCCGTTCTCATATAAACTATCTATTTTATTTTCTAACTGTACTGTATATTTTAAAAAATAATTACCTAATTCATTAGCCAATACACGCTGTCCTTCCAAATATGCTTCTTGTACTCTAAAATCAATTTCATCTTTCAATATCGCTAATGCTTCACTATCAGGAGATTGTCTTATTTCATTGATTAATTCAAGAAAATACTGGCATTCTTCGCAGTTACATATTTCTTCGTTATGGTCATCTTGTTTAAGTTTTGTGTTCTCGTATAATTCATCTGTTAGATTAAAATATACATCTTGTGTGACTTCTTTGTCGTCTATATAAAATTTTTTAATTATCTGTCCGTTTTCTTTAAAAGTTTCTTCACGAAATTTCATATTCACACATCCTTTTCAATTTTTTCTACAAACAAATTAATTTTGATTCATCATATATAAGATTACCTTGTTCATCCTGCACTAAATAGACAAAACCTTTATCTTGAGGTCTTATCATAGTACCTTCAGAAGCATAAGATGGCTCTTCACACAAACAACCGCTTTCATACATATATACTTTTCCATATCTACTAAACCCTTGATGATGAGTATGACTTAAACAAAGTGTATCAAATTTTTCTCCTAATTGAAGGAAATATGTATATGCTTTTTCTGTCGTAGCTAGTATGCCGCTACGAAAAGCTTTAGGGTGTGCAAAAACAGTATAGCCTACCTTGCACCACCAATTTTTCATATATTCAATATCAACTTTTCCATCAAACACTTTGGTTAACGGCTCATAAAATGTTTTACTTTTTGTTTGATGGTCATGTTTCCAAAATCCTAAATCTATAATAAAATCAAGATTAGTTTCGGGCATCAGAGTTAATAAATCTTCATGCACTTTTTCACTAAAATAATTAATTAAACGATAGTTATGATTGCCTGCTATTAATTTAACTTGTTTTGGTTTTATGTACTCAATAATATCTATAATCATTTGCCGAGTACCTATCATTTCATCTACAAATGGTACTCTGTATTTTTTCTTAAATCTGCTAACCGATTGACAATCTTGTTCATCTCCACCAAACACAAGTACATCAACCTTGCCAACATAATCTTTAAAAACTTCTTTTGGTAAATTAAACGGGTAATGATTATCTGAAATGTGTAATATTCTTGTTTTATTTTTATGTCCTATTTCTCCATTTTCTCTACGTATTCTTTTAAACCAACTGCGTAAACATTCACCTGAAGAAAACCCATATTGTTGTGCAAGTTGCTCCCAAGTTAAATCAATTTCTTTATTGTGCTTTTTATAGCATATATTCAATAATTCTTTATTCAAAAATTCTACCTCCCTAACTCTTTATATAAACGAAAGAGTAGGGAAGAGAAATCCCTACTCAATTAAACTAATTACTTATATTATTCCTTCATCGTTTTCGTTTTGTCTTTGCAAGGTATGGAAAATACCTACCTTACTAATTAATTTATTATTCTTTATATTTTATTTCGATTTTTGGCTTTTCAGGTTTTTTAAACTCGATTTCTACTATCACAAGACCATCTTTTACATACCATTCAATTCCTTTAATTTCATCTGCATTAATACTAAATCTTGAGTTAACCGAATATGTCTTGTTAGTTATTTCATTTTTAGTGTCACCAGATATTATTAGGTAATCTACATTACGAACTTTTTCTACAGTTACAGAAATATCATCTTTAGATATTCCAAGTGCATTATGGACTATAATCGCCTTATTTTCTTGTCTTACAATCTCATAAGGTTGCATATCTCTAATTGGTCTTGTGAAATTATAAAACTCCTTATCAAAATCAAAAATAAACATAAAACATTCCTCCTTTAAAAATAAATATAAATATTATATTAATAATTAACAATCCACAAACCTCATGCGGTTATAGGATTGGTATAGCCCAAGCCCCGAAGGAATCTTGAGAACAAACTGGAAAATAATTTAGATTGATAATAGGGAGTCTAGGTTATCCATTTTATTAAAATTCATAAAAATCATTATAAATTTTAATAAAATGATTTATCAGTCAACATAGCTTAAGCTACATTTACTCTGACTGGGTGTAACCCAACACCCTCTATTCCCTCTGCAAATGCTTCAGGAAATACTTTTTCATAATCTGATATGCCCCATTTAAGTCAACATTTATCAATTATTTTTATTAAAATTTTTAATTTTCTTTATCAATTTAATTAATTTTAATAACTATCCTAAACTCCCTGTTTTTGAAAATTATATTATTCACTTTTCTCAGAAAGTGAACGTTTTTGCAAAAACCGATTCTATGAACCTCTCCAACCTACACTTTGCTTAGAAGTCGGAGTTTCTTAGCATCGTGTATTACTACCTTTACAAATATATTATTACACATCTTCGTTGCAAGCAACGGAAGTATAGTCATACACTAACTAAGCAACTATCTTTCGATAGGGTGGGTTCACACCTTCTACTACTTCTTGCCTAAGCAATACGTAGATACTTTATTTCTTTTGTTTCTCCTAAGTACCTTATATCATTATATTTATACTTAGATAATATATTTTTACTTCCATGTATGTCTCTATGCTCTTTGTAACCACAGATACATACATAATTTCTTGTAGAAGTTTTCTTCCTTCTACCACAAACAGGACATGTTTGTGTTGTATATCCTTCATTTATTTTACTTATACTTATTCCTTCTGCTTTTAATTTGTACTCCAAATATTTATATAGTTTACCAAATTGCCATTGACTTAGTTTTTGATTAGTATTCTTATTTCTTTTCTTTTTAGTATTTCTTTGCACACCTTCAACATCACCCATTACTACTTCTTTTACTTTATTTTCAATACACCAATCAACATATTGCTTTGTAGTTTTATGAAGTATATCAGTTAATTGCTTATCTGATTTGGATAATATATATTGTTTTGCTTTATCGTACTTTTTCCATTTTCTACTGCCTTTCTTACATTTGCTCATTTTTCTTTGTAATTCTGCTATCTTTTTATTTCTTAATCTTTTTATACTTCTTGCTTTACGACCAGTTATTATAATTGCATTACCATTTTCGCAATACGAACTGATTGTGTGTATTTCTCCTACATCTATTCCTGCTACATTTTTATTATTGTTTACAGCTTCGACTAATCCATCTTCATAAGCTAATGATAATTTTAATCCTTTATCATATATTAATTCAATTTCTTTTATTTTACCAATCGGCAATTCTTTAACATACACTACAATAGGTTGTTGTCTTTTCCTATTCCATATTCCCATACTTAATTCAATTCTGCCATTATCATATATTTTGAAACCATCTTTAGCCCACTTAGTATTATAATTCTTTTTCTTTTTGTAAGGATACCTATTGTCTAATCCTTGCTGTTTAGCTTTGTGTGCTGCGTCTCTTGCAAATAAGTATTTATGACATACTGCCTGTACTGACTGGGAATGTAGTGGATATTTATTTTTTAGTGCTTTCCGTAATTCTGTTTTATTAATCCATTTACCATCATTAGCAAGAGAGTATTGTTTGGCAATATCTAAACAATCATTCCATATTTGTGCTGAAATTCGGTTACACTCATATAATCTATTTAGATTGGTTTTAGATGTTTTGAATGTAGTTTTTAAACAACGTATCACTTTTTCACATCCTAATCTAATTATAATATTATATTTATATGAAGATGGGAGAAGAATTGCCGATTCTCTAAAACATTGGTACATCAGCAAAAACCAATGCAAACTTGAATCGGATTGAGCAGTATAGTTGCTGTTACTACACTGCTAGTTTTACAATGACTTCGGCTCTCAAAGAACACCGAAGTACTGGTCACTTACGCAAAAAATATAATATTGTATTAATGATGCCTTATCGGCGGTTCTTATAAGAACATTGTTGTGACTTTGTACTACTGAAATTATATAATCCAACAATATCTTTTGCCAGTTGCCCAACAAAAGTACATTCCATATGAACAAAATGAAGGAATGCACACATATTATTGTTTTTACCTTTCGCCAATTTGAATATTATTATCCATTAGGTAGGTTGGCGACTCTACATCTCGTGAACTACCCCCACCTATAGAGGTGGNNTTTATTCAATATGAGTATCAACGTTTGCTGGATAATTATACAATATGAGTAGATTTATTAATTGTGAATCACCAATTTTTTTATCAATCTTATTATATTTTAAAAATCCATCTGTTGTAACATCTAATTTTATATTAGCAATTTCATCAATTAAATTATCGGTCTCTTTATGAAAATGCAATATTTCAGAATATCCTAAAAATGGTTTTTTATAATATGTTCTTGCTAATTCTACAGATTGCAAAAATCTCAACTTCCCATTTTGTAAATCTCTTTCTATATTTGAATATGCATTTGTAAATGTAAATTTAGTTTTTTCGTTGACTGCTATCATATGTATATCATTAGAGTCAATATTTTTTTTAAAACAATAAACAAATCCAATACCATATCCTAAGGTACCACATAGAACTTTATGTATATTAAATTCAATACAAATCCAATATACTTCTTCTACTAACTCTTCAATACTTTCCCCTGTTAAGGTTTTTACTATTAAAATGTCATTTGTATTATTTTTTGTATTTACTCCTAATATAAACACAATATGATTGTTTCTTTCAACATCTTTGCCGATGTTAACTACTAAATAATCACATTTGCGATTATTTGACATAGTAAGCACTCTACTTTTATTTAATAATTCTCTTGTTATCATATTTTACCTCCTGTGGTAAGACACAACCTAATATTTTAGTGGTAGGACACTACCCAATTTATATTACTAATCTATTTCTTCTCATAATCTTCACATAAATCCATTGTTATATCAATTCCTATAAATTTTTTATTATCATCATCGAATTTTTGTATTACATCATACTTCTTACAAACAGATACATGTTTACAATCATCACAAATTCTTACGCAAGGAAGCCACTGGCTTTAGCCACGTGGAGGAATTGCGTCTCTTACAAAGACGCTACATAAGATTTGCCACCTCCTTTCTATAGCTATACCCATCAAAGTGTTGTACAACTGAAAAATATTTATGATTTACACCTTGTACAACTCTTTGACCTTCCTTGCCTTTAATATCAAAACTACCTGATTTTCTACATGCAACTTCTCCGTACCAAATGCCTTTATATTTTCCTT
>LSQX01125263.1_pt1 | contig 12516 bp, 10 predicted proteins | sample 654561 | NCBI WGS metagenome assembly LSQX01 (sample SAMN04489861, study PRJNA283612) | anaerobic digester metagenome | isolation source: 4 biogas reactors fed with cattle manure at either 37C or 55C with and... | place: Denmark: Kongens Lyngby | collected 2014 | reverse complement strand
GTAAAACGCAGGGGGCCAGGCTGGATGCCTGACCCCCTGCGTTCCTGGTCCCCGTCTCGCTGCCATTCTTCTGCAGCTTTCGAGGCAATACATCTGACTCAACGGTTTGCTAGAAGGAATAACCTACTGAAAATGTAACCTCAGTCCTTTCCACACCTCCTGTAAGGCCCATGGATGCATCAACTCCCAAAAAGAACTAGTTCGAAAGGGCCATCCGGGCTCCCGCAGTAGCCACAAGCCCCCCTCCGGGAACATCAAGCCTCTGCCTGAACATCAGGCTCCCATGGAGCCCAAGGCTCGTCACTCCGATCTTCTCAGCGAAGATCCCTGCCGAAAGAGCCTGGGAAGTGTATACGTGGTCGCCAACGAGCTTGCCCTCGAAAACAGGGCCTGCCACTACAGAGCTTCTGTACAGGGCCATCTTGTACCTTCCAGCTACATCATAACCTCCGGGAAGCACTGTATAGGCTCCCTCAACGGATGAGCCGCGCCCCAGGTCATACCGTCCCCCGAGCGCAAAGTTGAGTTGGCCGTCACGGGATGCGTAGCCCAAAGAAAGGTGGGTCGCGGAGGCCAGCCCGCTTGCGATGACAAGGATCATGGCCGTAATCATCAAAACTGCATACTTCTTCATGATGTGTCCTCCTTTGTTGCGCGTATGCCAGCAGCCCACATTCCTGCCGCCTGCCTGACTGAGCTGGCAAGCCCTACCACATTGAACTGGGCCGCCCGACCGGGCGGCCCAGCAACTGCCTGAAAATAGCTGCTCTCGAGAGTAGCCCTTTCCCGGGCCTTTAGAACGTGTATCCGACGCCGATCGAGAAGAGAGGCTGCTTCTTGACGTACTCAATCTGGCCCTTAACCGCGATCTTGTCGGTGAGCTTAAAGTTGATTCCGCCAAGTCCGCCTACGCCCTTCTCCTGCATCCAATACATGGCCTGTCCGTAGATAGTTCCTGTCTCGCCCAGAGGCTGCTCGGCAAAGATGCCTGCACCGTAATCGAGTTTGCTGGGCTCAGCAGGTTCGTCGGCCGCAGGCCCTGCTTCCGCGGGAATGATGAAGCCATTGTTGTAGTTGACGCCCGCAACTGCCCCGAGCTTCAGCGCATCAAAGCTCGTGAGAGCGTACTTGCCGTAAACGCCCGCGAAGTAAGCGGTGTCGAATTCGGGAATGGCAAACGCCGTTTCCCCTGCATCGCCCCCATCGTCTTCGGCCTTCTTTGTGAACTCGATGTAACCATTTGCGGAGAGCGTAAGCTTCTCCATGACGTCAAAATCGAGGCTGAGTGTGCCGATTATCCCCTTGGGAGCTCCCTCACCTGCTGCAGCCTTGATTCCCAGCCCGCCCCCGACGTAGTTTGCCGCAGAAGCGAACGTGCTGGCCGCCAGGACCAGTATCAGAGCTAGTCCTAGAACTGAAACCTTCTTCATGTATACCCCTCCTCAGTGACAAGGTCTTGCCTTCATATTCTAGCCAGCAAGGCAAACTCCTTCGAACAAACGCAAAGAAAGTGTGCTAAAGTCGGAGTTTTTGCTATGGGATGGTAGAAAACTCCTGTACCACAGCCCAGCATCCTCACGTCCTTGCCATTTGATGCATAGAGAGGAATTCGCTCATCCATAAAGAAACTTCCAATTAGCATGTGGCACACGTGTGCCCTAAAAAAGGAGGATCAACATGCCCAGAAAGTCCAGACTGAATCTGTCCCTAGCCGTCATCCTTATCGCTCTTGTGGCCGTAATGGGGCTATGCGGCTCTGCATTTGCAGCTGATGGCAGGACGAATATCACCATACTCCATGTAAACGACGTGCATGGGCGCATGGAAGCATTCGTTCCCTCAGACGGAACAGACAAGATCGGCGGCATGACGAAAGTTGCCGCATATGTTGAAGAGCTTCGCAAGGATCCTGAAGCCAATTTGCTTCTGCTTTCAGCAGGCGACATGGTCCACGGAACCAACATAGTGAACCTTTTCAGCGGAATTCCCATGATCGAAGCTATGAACGAGATGGGCTTTGCAGCCATCGCTCTCGGGAACCACGAATTCAACTACGGGCAGGAGCCCCTCAAGGCCCTCGAGGCGGCAGCAAGCTTTCCGTTTTTGGCTGCAAATGTGGTACACGCAGATTCGGGCGAGGCATTTGTACAGGAGTCATTCGTCACTGAACTCGATGGCGTGAAGATAGGCATCTTCGGCCTTAGCCCGCTTGAAACCCCTATCGTAACTCATCCGAAGAATGTGATAGGCCTCAAGTTTGCCGATCCAATTGAGACTGCCAGGGCTATCGTTCCCAGGCTGCGGGCGGAGGCCGACATAGTCCTTTGCCTCTCCCACCTTGGATATGCTGCCGACCTGGATCTCGCCACGGCAGTTCCTGGCATAGACATAATCGTAGGCGGACACTCACATACCGAGATCCCCGTGCCTGAGCTTGCAGGAGAGAGCATACTGGTGCAGGCAGGCGAGTGGGCGAAATACCTCGGGGTACTGGAGATCGAAGTAGTGGACGGGAAGATTGAAAGCTACAGCGGCGAGCTTGTGGCGATGGACGCTACCGTTCCAGACTCAGCTCCTGACTCCGCAATCGAGGCAATCATAGGCAAGTACAACCAGGCGCTCGAAGAAAAGATGGCCGTAGTCGTAGGGCACACCGAGGTCGCCCTAGACGGCGAGCGCGCCCATGTCCGAACTGGCACAACCAACATGGCCAACTTGATTACTGACGCCATGAGGGGAGCATCCGGCGCCGACATCGTCATCACTAACGGTGGCGGAATCAGAGCCAGCATCCCTGCGGGCGACATAACGATGGGCAGCATCTACACTGTTCTGCCCTTCGACAACTCCCTGGTAGTGATAGAGCTGAGCGGCAAGGATCTCCTGGCCGCACTGGAGCATGGAATAGGAAACTATCCGAGCCAGGCTGGCTCTTTTGCACAGGTTTCAGGGCTCACCTTCACATTCGACCCATCCAAACCTGCGGGATCCCGCATTCTGGAGGTGCTGGTGGCCGGCGAACCTCTCGAGGCCGACAGGCTGTACGCCGTGGCAACGAATGACTTCATGGCGGCAGGCGGCGACGGCTATGTCTGGTTCGCAGAGGCAAACATTCTCTTCGACAGCGGCGAAATGCTCCGTGACGTCGTCGCAGGATACCTTTCAGAGCAAGAGAGTGTCGAGGCATCTAGTGAAATAAGGATCGTGTCGGTTCAGTAGCAATTACACGAATTGCCCTGCGGCCGAATGGGCCTGGCAGTCATAAGAAACAAGAATAGCCCGGGGGGACACAATCTCCCCGGGCTCAATTATCACACCGCTCCCACAGAACTATCTGTTTGCGCTCAGGCTCCCCAGAATCTCTCGGTACCTCTGCGAAAGCGTGGAGACTGACACCTTGTACTTCTGGGCAACACTGGCCTGAGTCACCGGTTCGTCCTCCGACACAGCTTGAGCATACTCCACAGCCGCAGCCCAGGTTTTCGCATGAACCACATTCGGGCTGGCCGACAGAACATAGTCGTACCACATCTTTGCAGTGGCAAATATCTGGTCCTCAGTATAGCCGTCCATCCTCATCATCTCGTCAAGCAAGCCCACAACAGAATGCTCCCTGGCCGTCAACTTGCCGTCGCTCCCCTGGGCAGAGAGCACCTGATGCCACAATCCTTCAACATCAACCCAGGGCAGGCCAATGCACCTCTTGAAGTTCTCATGATACTCGATGTCCTTTAGTAGCCCCTCCACAACCTTCTGTCCAATGCCAGCAGCAAGAGCATTCCTGGGGCTTTCGCCCTTCAGAACCGAGAGCGGAGAGTCGGCCCAATCACGGTAATGCTCCATGATTGCCTCGCGGACAATGCGGTCAATCCTGGCGTGCGCATGCGACCTCTCGCCTTCGCCGGGACCCCTGCTCGATCCCACCCTCTCCCCTCGCTGCCTGGGGATTAGATATCCAGCCGCATTCTTGCGGATGACGCTTGCACACGTGCCCAGAGCGCTTCGCGTTTCTGCGTACACTGTAAACGCGTCGCCCTCCAGCATAATAAGGGCCACGTCGTTGGTGCTGTATGGAGCTACGCCAGACAGATCGCTCTCCTCTAGCTGCCTGATCCACGCAAGCTCAGCCATGGTCGACCCGCCTTCTGCGCCACTGCCTATTACCCGGATCCCCGAACCTCCACGGATGACGGCGTCAAGGGCCCTCTCTCCGTCCGAGACTCGAATCACTGACCTGTAGAGCTTGCGCGCGCGGGCTGCCTGAGCCTGGCTCTCGGAACCGCTCCCGTCAGAGGGCCCGACGTAGCCCCGGTAATATGTTTCGGCGCCATCGTCGCTCTCCTGCATGCCCCATGCCATCATCATCACTCGAACCAGCTTGCGAAGACTGAGCGTTGAGGCTTTCAGGAAGCTCTGCCAGTCGCCATCATATCCTTGGAAGCGGAGCGTCCTGTATACATGACCCATGATCCTCAGCACGTACCTGAGTAGAGGCCTTGGTATGATGAGCGTTGCAGCGCCCAGAGTGTACAGATCGTCGACTGCCAGAAGGCGGGTGAGCATTGCAGACCACCTGAGCAATCCGACTCCTATGCCCGGAGCAATAACATGGTAGACGTCTCCTCCGACCATGTCGCGGAGGATCACCCTGTCATCGGAAACGATCTCCTGAACCTCATAGACAGCCAGAACAGATCTCGCCCACTGTTCCAGTGAACGCATCTCCCAATCCTCCAGCTCCCATTCATCAGCAGAGTCCAGGTAGGTCTGGGCTATGGAAACGCCTGCGATGTCATCCTCATAGTCAAGAATCAGCCATTCCATAAACTCATTTTCGAGCCCATGCGGATTCTCCTCGAACTCCGTCCATGCTTCCTCGAGGACCTCTGACATGAACTTCTGAAGCCCATTGGCGGTAATACCATTAAATTCAGGAAGGCTCACGAAATCGACGACGTTCTGAGCAAGCCGCCTGAACCTTATCTCCGTCTTCTTTTTTTCAAAATCAAGCACCACGGATTGCATTAGTATACGGGACCTCCCGTCAGATAAGCCCTGGGCAGACACAGCGCCTGCACTTCATATTAGAGTATTCTGCACCCCGCAGAAATCTCCTTGAAGATCCCCGTCAAAGAGACGAACTCCTTCTGTACCGCCCAGACTCTCTAGCCTCCGGGCTAAGCTGGCGCCTTCCGGCGTAATCATGTCGGGGGCCAGATCCATGAGGGGTATGAGAACGAAGGCCCGTTCCCACATGCGCGGGTGCGGAATGACAAGCTCCTCGGTTTCCACTGTTAGGTCGTCCACGATGAGAATGTCTATGTCTATGGTCCGCGGCCCCCATCTTACAGACCTCTCTCGGCCAAGAGCGTCCTCCACGGATCTCGCCGTTCGAAGAATCTCGGCTGGTTCGAGGATGGTAGAAGCACGGATGACGCAATTGAGGAAGGGGGGCTGATCAACCAGGCCCCAGGGCTCCGTCTCGTAGACGCGTGATGCCTCAAAGTCTGACAATCCATGGGCCTCGGCCAGCATTGCCGCTGCCCGCTTTAGGTTCTCAAGCCTGTTCCCGAGGTTCGAGCCCAGCCCAAAGTAGGCTGGCACAGGGTCGCGGCCCGGTTGCTCCGGGCTCGAGCCGCCAATCATTCTTCGGCCTCCCATGTGACTCCTGTAGTAGCCAGAGAGAGAGCCATCGTGTTGCTGACGCTCACCCGTGAACGGCGGAAAGCCTCGGCTATCGCACGGGCAATGGGCTCATGATCAGTCTCTGGCCCCATTAGTGCGAGTATGGAGGGGCCCGCGCCGCTCATGTAAGCACCCAGTGCTCCGGCGTCACAAGCCGAACGTATGGCATCGAGCATCCCCGGCACCAGCGGAGAACGGTACGGCTGATGCAGCTTGTCCTCTGTCGCATATCGCAGATTTTCATACACCCCGGTGCACAGAGAAGCCACCAAAAGCGCGACCCTGCTCACGTTGAATGTTGCATCTGCATGGAGCACACTTCCCGGCAACACGTTTCGGGCAACGCCGGTCGGAACCCCGAAGCCCGGAACGACTACCAAAGCCCGCAGCTCCCTGGGAAGAGGAACCTTCGCCCACATAACTCTCGAGCCCACCAGCGACGACACCGTCACTCCCCCAAGAGTGCAGGCGGCAGTATTGTCTGGATGCCCCTCTATCCTCGCCGCCAGATTGAGGCGGCCCTGCATGTCGAGGTGCCCCCCGCAGAAGAGATTCCCGGCCGCAACCCCCGCAACTATTGCCGCCGCGCTGCTTCCAAGCCCGCGGGCTATGGGAATTCGGTTTACAGTTGTCACCCTTACAGACGGCGGCCTCTTCCCCACTTCTAGGAAGACAGCTTCAAAAGCCCGTATCGCCAGATTGGTCCGCCCCGTAGGCAGGTCCTCTCCGGAAGGGCTGCCGTCCTCAGTCAGAGTGATCGCTTCAGACTCTCCTTCAGCAAGAACCTCGAATATTATGTCATCTCTCAACTCCAGCGCCATAGCCAGGGAGTCATGTCCCGGCCCAAGATTCGCCGAGCTGGCGGGAGCATGCACGATTACCTTATTTGCAGACATAGGAACACACCTTCTTATGATGACTGATCAAACACCCAAAACCCGTCTGACCGACTCCACATCGGCATCAATGGCGCCGCCTGCGCCCGGGTTCTCATCGCCGCCTGACATGGCAGACTCCGAATCCTTCAGGCCATGCCCCGTCAGAACCAACACGATCTTCTGCCCCGCACAAAGCCGGCCCAGCCGGGCCATTTTGATGAGCCCGGCCACTGACGCGCACGACGACGGCTCAGCGTAAACCCCTTCGACCCGGGCAATAAGGCGATAGGCCTCCATGATCTCACGGTCAGATACTGAATCTATGAATCCCCCTGAATCTACAGCAGCCTCCCTGGCCCCTTTCCAACTGGCAGGGTTGCCTATCCTGATGGCACTGGCAAGTGTTTCAGGATTCTCCACAGGCCTTCCGAGCACAATTGGAGCAGCCCCTGCCGCCTGGAATCCTGCCATCCGAGGCCGCCGTGACCCGTACTGGACGAATCCCTTCCAGTAGGCAGTGATGTTCCCCGCATTTCCCACAGGGAGCACGAGCCAGTCGGGAGCCCCGCCAAGCTCGTCCACTATCTCGAAAGCCGCAGTTTTCTGGCCTTCAATCCGCCACGGGTTGACAGAGTTGACCAGAGCAATATCCCCTTCACCGGCCAATTCCCTGACTATGGAGAGCGCAGCATCGAAGTTGCCCCTGATGGAGACTATCTGCGCCCCGTGGACTTTGGCCTGGGCAAGTTTCCCGGTGGCAACTGCGCCGTGCGGGATCACAACCACGCACCTTTTCCCGGCTCTGGCAGCATAGGCCGCAGCCGAAGCCGCAGTATTCCCAGTGGAAGCGCAGACGACAGCATCCGCCCCGTCGTGCACGGCCTTTGACACTGCCAGGGTCATGCCGCGGTCCTTAAACGAACCAGTGGGGTTCAAGCCTTCGAGCTTTAAGTATACCTCAATCTCCCCGCCGAGTCGCTGGGCCAGATTTCCAGCCCTCACAAGGGGCGTATTCCCCTCCAGCAACGTGACGACGGGCATGTCCTGCTCAACCAGGAAAAACTCCCTGTACTCCTCAATAACCCCTCTCCACGCTCTCAAACAGAACGCATCCTTTCCAGCAGCCCATGGCTACAACTCCATTCGGTGATAGGCACTCGCAGACTGGCGCACGAGCAGTACGTACCAGATCACTGTCAAGACTGAGATAACCCCTGTAACCACTCCGCAGATGGCCACATGGCCATAGCCCGCAGAGTTCATGAAAACCGCCATGGCACCAAGCCCGGCAATGACCAGACTGACTATGATCCAGCCCATCAGGCCATTGATGTTGTTCTTCAATGCCCTCTGGGGATTGTCCCAAGTCAGATACGGCCTCCACATGTCGATTTGCACATTGAGAAAGACAGTCCACACCGTGCCGAGAAGCCCCAGCAATATGCTGAAGACCAGCCATAGCCAGCTCAGCCTCAAGATCAGCTGAAGGACTACTATCATAGGCACAGCCGCCACTACATTAAAGGCCAGGGCAAACAGAGCCTTGCCCAGCACCTGTCGCGCAGGCTCCACAGGCACTATCTTGAGCATCCATAGTTGCGAACCTTCCCGTGAAAACGCCGACGCCCCAACCATGTTACTCCCTGCGGACCACATTATCATGCCTGCCAAAACCAAAGCGTGGAAGGACGCAAACTCAGGAGCGGCCATGAATGCGGCGAACTCCGGAATGCTGGAAAACGGATTCTGCCCTCCACCAGCCAAGAACCAGACAGCCATTAGGCCAGGGAAGATAATGGCGTTTGCGACACCATTCAACGCGAACGTGGGGGTGCGCAGAAAGACCCACATGTCCTTGAGGGCTATTGCAACCTCAGGAGAGCGTCGCGTCCATGCCAACGTGCTTGCCGGCCTGGCCCCGTCCCTACTTCGGCCCTTGCGCGCAACCACCTCACCCCCGGAGGTGAGCCCCGCATAGAAAAGCTTGGATGCGACCGCCAATAGAACAACGAGAGCCCCAAGTGACACCGCAGCAAGAAGAAGGAAGTTCAATGTGCCTGCCAGCGTGCCGGCTTTCGATACGGCCGTAGATGCCCACAAGCCGGGCGGAAACTTCGTCGCAAGAGTCTTGGAGAGGCTGTCTTGGACTGTCATGATGTACTGCGCAATACCCTCCTGGGTTTGGGGCATCGTGTGCATCGTGTAATACTGAAACCAGAAGTAGGCGCCAAAAAAGAGCACCGACCCCAGCACCATGAAGAAAGTGCGGCTCTTGCGGACATTTACAAAACGCATCAGGATTACAGAGACTATGGAGGAGACTGCCAGCGGCAGCATCGGGACTATCAGGAAGACGACAACCGCTGCTATCCAATAGAGCGCACCCGCCGCCGTCCTGATCCCGTACACAGCGAATGCCGGAATCAAGAAGAAAGCCAATGTAATGTATTCGTTCACCATGAGGACGCCAAATTTGGCAAGGATCACGGTGCTGGCCGGAATCGGCAGCGGCGTCAGGATCGCGCTGTCATCTGAGAAGTAGAAGACGCTGATTACCCAGAACAAGCCCAACAGGAGGACGATGACCTGGCCAAGCACTATTGCAAGAGTCAGGATCATGTTTCCTTGCCCCAGCGCAGCGGCGTTATCATACATCATGTTCAAGAGCTTGACATAGGCCGTTATCAGCATCGCTCCCGCCACGCCAAGGGTAACCACTATGAGAATCGGCTCCCAGAGCCGCTTCTTCTGAACCAAATACGTCTCTCGTGAGTGCGAGATGCTGAAATTGAGATTCAGCAAAGTCCGATACACAGCCCGAAACTGATTCCAGCCACTCATCTTCGCTCACCCTCCGTGAGCTCAAGGAAGAGATCCTCCAGCGATTTGCCAAAAGCACTGTCGGCTCCTGCAACAGCCCGGCTCCTCAGCTCTTCCATGGTTCCACAGGCAATCAGCCTGCCGTGGTCTATGATGCCGACCCTGTGGCAGATCCTTTCGGCGACCTCCAGAATATGTGTGGAGAAAAAGACAGTGCCGCCTTCCTGGCAATGCCTGTTCATCAGCTCTTTGAACAGATGCGAGCTCTTGGGATCTAGGCCTACCATTGGCTCATCAAGCATCAAGAGCTTAGGCTTAGACAGAAGCGCACCTGTGAGCGCAAGCTTCTGCTTCATTCCATGGGAGTAGCTCCCCACAAGATCGGGAACGGCATCCTCCAGTTCAAACATGCCCAACAGCCGTTCCAGTCGTTCCTTCCTGACATCTGTCGGAACACCGTAGACATCGCCCATGAAATTCAGGTATTCCACACCAGTAAGCTTGTCGAAAAGGTCGGGATTGTCTGGGACATATCCTATGCAGGCCTTTGCCGCAACAGGTTCCTTAGAAACGTCATGGCCATTGACGACAATGCGACCGTCATCCGGATTCAAGAGGCCGACAATCATCTTGATCATAGTAGTCTTGCCTGCGCCGTTGGGCCCTAGAAATCCAAAGATCTCTCCTGCTTTGACGTGAATCGTAAGGTCGTCAACAGCACGAACTCCACCCTTGCTGTACGTTTTCGACAGATTGCTTATCCTGAGCATCGTAGGCCTCCTTGAAATTGTGTGTAGATAGGTCAGTCGAATTGTACTTCGCCCTGGGTCCCCACGTCAAACAGCCACTTAGGAAGTCCCCTGCCGAAGCAGGGGACTTGAAGCATAGAGGAAGCTGAACCTCGATCACTACCTCCGGCAACAGTAGAAAGCCCCTCTACGTGCAGCACTGTCCGATCTGCTCTCTCAGGGCTTCAGCCGCATCTTCCGGGGTGGCCACATTAATGTAGAATCCCGAACCCCATTCAAAACCGGCCACCTTCGTCAACCGCGGCACTACTTCGAAGTGCCAGTGGTTGTATCGCTCGTCCCCGGCTGACGCAGGCGGAGTCGTATGAAGCACACAGTTGAACGGAGGATCGCCAAGGACCTCTGATAGACTCCGGAACACCTTCCTGAAAAGCATTGAGAGATCCATTACCTCCGATTTCTCTACCCTTTCAAAGAAAGGCCTGTGCATCTTGGGCAGGATCAACATCTGGAACGGAAGATACGAGGCGTAGGGCGCCAATGCAATGTGATGCTCCGTCTCACATATGACCCTCTTCCCATCCGAAGTCTCTTGCCTGATTATGTCGCACATGGGGCAACGCTCTTTAATCCGGTAGTAATCAGCCGAGCTCTCCTGCTCTTCCAGTACTCGTTTGGGCACCACCGGCAAGGCTATGAGCTGCGAATGCCCGTGGGGCTGGGATGCGCCTGCCTCGCGTCCGTAATTCTTGAAAATCAAGACGTATTTCAGGGCCGGATTTCGAGTCAGGTGTATCAGCCTGTCCCGATACGCCCAGAAGATCTCCTCGAACTCTCTTTCAGTAGCATCGCCCCACGTAAGGTTGTGTTCTGTTGATTCGACAATGACCTCATGAACTCCAAACCCGGTGGCCATGTCGTACATCCCCTCGCCCATTCGTTCAAGGGGCGTGGAGGGGTCTACCGCCGAATACTTGTTAGGGATCACCCTGACCCACCATCCAGCCGTATCCCGCCCTGTGCCAGCATGCCTGTACGCCATCACCTCAGGCGGCGTCATCTTCTCGTTGCCTTCACAGAACACGCATTTCGGGTCGTATTCCGGAATATCGTCAGGCGTAACGGGGCTTGGCGCATGGAGCTGGTTCGGCCTCGCTGCACGTTCAGTAGCAATTATTACCCATCTTCGGGTAATGGGGTCTTTCCTCAGCTCCGACATTTCTTCACCCCTGATCAGAGTATTCGATCATTGCCCCGGGGCCGCGCCTGGCTATCGTCCTGGCGCAATCTGTCTGTAAAGCGACACATATTCATCCCGAGACCGTCCCCAGGAGTAGTCTGCCGTCATGCAGCGAACGCGCATCGCCAGATAAGCCTCGGGATCATGGTACACGGCCAATGCCCTCTCCATGGCGGCGTGCAACTCCCGTGCTGAATACTCCCAGAACACGAAGCCGGTCACGGGTTCCGTTACAGTGTCGCGCAGACCGCCCACGGCTCTGACTATCGGGATAGCTCCGTATCTCATGGCAATCAGCTGGCCCAGCCCGCATGGCTCGAATTTCGAAGGCATCAGGAAGAAATCCGCGCCCGCGTAGATCTCGTGGGCCAGCAAGTTGCTAAACGCCAGTTTGGCTCCAACTTTACCGGGATGGGCATGGGAGAGATTCCTCAGCGCCTCTTCGTACCTGGCAGAGCCTGTTCCCAGGATCACAATCTGAACATCCTGCTCTACAAGGCGCTTTGTGGCTTCTATCAGTATGTCCACGCCCTTCTGCTCGAAAAGCCGGCCCACAAACCCGAAGACGGGAACCTCGGGCCGCCAGTCCAATCCGAATCTGGCCACAAGGGACCTCTTGTTCTCCATTCTCTTTCCGAGGCTCTCTACATCATAGTTTGATGTAATCAGAGCATCGGTCATCGGGTTCCATTCATTGTAGTCTATGCCATTGAGTATCCCCCGGATCGCATCGCGTCTGCCCGCAAGGACACTGTCCAGCCCCATGCCGAACTCGGGAGTCTGTATCTCCCGGGAATACGTGGGAGATACCGTAGTTATCCTGTCGGCATACATTGTCGCAGCCTTCAAGATGTTGAACTTCCCATAGTATTCAGCGCCGCCCGGAACGAACGTCTCCCACGGCAGGGATGAATATAGAAAATCGTCCCAGTCGCCTTCGCCTTGAAACGCCAGGTTGTGGATGGTAATCACAGTTCCGGGATCATTCGGGCAACCGTACACTCTGCAAAAGACGGGCAAAAGTCCGGTATGCCAGTCATTTGCATGTACTGTGTCGACGTCAAGAGCCCTCGCCAGTTCATAACAGGCTTTTGCGAAAAACATGAACCTTCTCATATCGTCAGGGAAATCGTAAGGCCTCTCG
>LSQX01345248.1_pt1 | contig 12518 bp, 11 predicted proteins | sample 654561 | NCBI WGS metagenome assembly LSQX01 (sample SAMN04489861, study PRJNA283612) | anaerobic digester metagenome | isolation source: 4 biogas reactors fed with cattle manure at either 37C or 55C with and... | place: Denmark: Kongens Lyngby | collected 2014 | reverse complement strand
AGGTGTAAATGTAGGGAATCTCCGAAATTATTACCTAACCAAAATAAAATAGTTTATAAATCTCAATACCCATTTCTTAAATGATAATCTTATTACAAAGCAGTTTTCAGAACTATTTATAGCTAGAATCAAATTGCTTAATTTAATATAATAGACCCTTGAAAAACACCTAAAACATTGTTATTATGTTTTTAACAAGTAATAAATATAAAATACAGACAGCAAATCAGTATCAAAAAATAATATTTTTATGCCAAAAAATTCAAAAACATAGTTGAGAAATTTCCCAAAACAAACCAGTTAAAATTCTTTAAGACACCACTGGTTAATCTCATAGACATGGATCATTAATTCGTCCGCTCATTCCAAGCATAAACAATCCGTAGATTCAACTGAGACTGAAGAAATTAAAAACAAATAAACCATTGGAATTATGAAAGTCTCGGCAATCCGTAGATTCAATTGAGACTGAAGTTCTTGTTTTTCAGTGATTTACAATAGCAATAGTAAAGATCCAATGTGTAATATGTTAGTTATAAGCAAAATATACATTTTCTTAATATAATCGAAAATCATCATTTCAATATATGCCACATATACCTTGTAAATATAATAAATAATTCTAATTTACAGTAAATAAATGCCTTACAAATATAAATATTTCGCAAGTCGCATTTAGAATTGTAAATCTAATTGATTTTCGAATTATTACGAATAATTGCCAATGTAATTGACTATTTATTAACTCATTAAGATTACAAATGAATATTATTACGAAAATGTCTGGATATTCATTATATTTTTGCAGCATTTTCGAAAATAATTTAGTAAATGAAAATCATACTATTAATTCAACATGTTAATCAACAAGATGTTACCAAAATAAACCATGCTCGAAAATAGGTTAAGCCCATATAATATCTTCTACATTTGTTGATTTTTTTCCAAAGAATTCTGCTTTTCTTATGCAAGTCTTACATAAATAATAGTACAATATGGAATCTTCTTTTGAATCCGCCACAACACTTAATTTCTTTTGCATGGCTATGATCATTGATTTGGAAAGAAAGCATTCAAAGACACTATAGTTACAGCGACAACCGAATTCTTCCATGATTTTTGCAATTTGTTGCCGTCTTCTATCATCGGCAATATCATAGGCTACCACAATAAGTTGTTTCACCATTTCTTTATATAAGGTTTGTATGTTTTGATTTTTCCTGTAAGGTATTTTGCCAAAGAATTTGCTTGATATTGAATTATTTCACCGAAGCGCATCTCGTGTCCCCTGAAAATTTCAATAGAATTTATCCTTGCTAAAATTTTATCGACAACTATATTTCTGGTTTTGTTATCCATCTGCCCATTAATAATTGTCAGCTTATTATTTTTTGCCAGAATAGCAAAAACAACGCGATCAACCCCCTGATTTCTAAATTCTTCAATAAGATCATACACGAGAGAAGGTCTATTAGCTTCCGGTTTATGTAAATAACTTAATTCAGGATTCAAATGTGCTTTAATAATGGCTTCGCTAATTTTTGAATATAGTATTCCATATCCATAATTTAACATACAATTTGCAATATCAGAAGCTCCTTGTCTCACTCGACTTTTAAAGTCAACATGCATTCCTATCACGAATCCAATGGTATCCCAATAAACAGAAGACGCCAGACCTTCAATTCCAAACATACTTTGTCTAAATTGTTCTAAATCTGATCTTTCTAAAGATAATGCCGATTTTGCATATTTTTCAAGAATTGCAATATTTCGACTATAATTCTCTTTAAAAAGCGTGTTCTTCTTTAAATGATATTTGCCGTAACACTTAATAAGATTTATCTGGTTTGATATTTTCCCATATATAAAACGCCTAACCAATTCATAACATTGTTCGTTCTTGTATGCACCTAATTGGGCAAGTCCAACTTCATTATCTATATATTCGGGAGTATAAAGCATTGCGTAAGGCAATCCGTCATAATCAAGAAAATCAACAGAAATTTTGTGTTTTGCACAAGCTTGTATTGCGTTAGATGAGAGTGCCACTCCATGACTTAAAATGGTTATGTTTTTTAAATTAACTAATGGCACCTCCTGGAGAATCCTTCCTTGTCTCTTTACCGTAAGACAATTTATTTTTTTACCAAGTAAAAGGCCTGGCGTTGATAAAACAATATTAAATCCCTTTGCAGCAAGTTTATTATATTCAAATTTTCTTTTTGCTATTGCTTTATTAGTTTTTATTTGAGTAACTGACTTTGCTTCTGAAATTCCCTTGATTGTATCAGAATTGGAAAAAAAAGAATTTATATAATTCAGCTTATTCATATTATTGGCCTTACAACTAAATTCTAATTGTGAGATTTCCCTGATTATGTTATTAAGTTGCGTTTTATTTGGCGTCATTTCTTCCGCTTTCAGCGATAAAACACCCATCATCTTATTGTCAAGATTCATCAAAATGTCTTGTGGTAACAATTTACCGTAATATTTAGTAACGCCCTGTACTACTTCTCTAAATTTTGGCGTTATAAAACCTCTTCCTGTTTTTGAGGCATTTTTAATTTTATGAATAATTCGATCCACTTTGTATTCTGATAATAATATTTTATTATCAACAAATGTAATTCCTAAGAAATCAAACCCTCTTGACACAGATACAACGTCACTTCCTTCATTCAGTGATAAATGCAACTCATTGGTTATATGATCTGTCGCGCACATTAGTGCTTCGGTTGCCTCTGTTTTCGTCTTGCCCATTAAAACAAAATCATCTGCATAGCGTATATAACCATAATTGTTCTTTGTAATTAACTTATCAAGAGAGTGAAGGTAAAAATTAGACAGCAATGGTGAAATGATTCCGCCTTGCGGAATTCCCATATGTGTATCTTTCCAGATCATCTGATTGTTTACCCGGCCCATACATACAAACATCTTTAGCAACTCTACAATTGAAGAATCATTTATAAAAGCAGATAACTTTCGAAAAAGAACATTATGAGGTATCGTATTAAAATAATTATCAATATCACATGAAGCCAACCAGCAATACTTTTCCTGGCAAATGAGTTGTCTTAGTTTATTTACAGCTTTTACCGCTCCTTTCCCAGGACGATATCCATAACTCACCTTTAGAAATTCTTTTTCAAAATAAGGATTCAGTAATTCTGCAACAGCAGTCTGAACAATTTTATCATCAACTGTCAGTAAACCCAATCTCCTTTTTTCATTTTTTTCTTTAGGTATAAAGATTTCTTTATAAGGTTGTTGGACATATTTTCCGGATTGTAACCGTGATAATAAATTATTAAGATTCTTATCGATGTTCCACGCGTATTCTTCCACTGTCTTACGATCCACACCACCTGCCGTGTTCTTTTCTTTTACTCGTTGCCATGCAATATAAAGACGTTCCTTACTGCAAAGCTGATTGTATAAAGGATTATTCATCCAGAATAGAGTATTTTCCCAATCCGAATGTTGCCACCGATCCTGTATGCAGCCAGGCTCCTATTGTTAACAAATTGCTCCATTGCTCCAAATTACCTATATACGTTATATCACCTACATAGCCATCGAAACACATATTCATATCTTTTGAACCTGAATGCCTTATCCAATTTTGGCGCGTCAGATTATCTGATTCAATAGTAACATCTTGAGCAACTTCACGTACAAAATCAGTAGATAGCCAATCTGTGTTACAATATAAATGTCCCAATAACACAATCCTTCTGGCAAGATTATCTGCCAAAACAGCAAAGGAGGGCTTGGTTTCTACAAATCCACGTTTTTGTGAGTCACTATTATAGCCTTGAAGACGTACCGGATCTTTAAATGCCAGTTTTATTCGGTTTTTAACTGCTACAGATGGTAATTGATCAAAAGATATTATTTGTGGATCTGGGGATACTTGATCTATAACTGAGACAAATTCCGCTTTTAGAAATTTACATCTTGTTTTACGTGTTCCCAAACCTATTTCAGACATCTTGTTAAATGCCTGAATTAAAGGATCGTAAAAACCAGTATATCCATTCCCAATTAGTATTATCTCAAATGAAAATCTCTGATCTTTTACCATCATTCTTTCTCTACTATTTGAAGGAATAATAATATATGGCCTTGGAGGATAAGTGTACTTCCCATAAAGGTGATGATCATCTTTTAAAGGGGATTCGAATAAAAGTGAACACAAGCAGTTCTGGACGCTAGAACATGCGTCACTCTTTTGTGTCTTTTTACATTTTGTATGGTGATCCTGATCACAATACATTCTTCGAAATGCATCAAAAAGCCATCCTCTATAAGCAGATCCTTTGTATTCAGACAAATACAATGGCCTCAATGTTTTAAATGTGACCTTAATCCGATAAAAAAAGATTTTCTTAATAATTTTGTCCAGGTTCTCCATATTAGTTGTAAGTGAAGTTTTCATGTTATTAACTAAATTGTCCGTAACCCACATTGGTTTTTGCACCCACTCCCCAAGTTTTTAGTATTTGAATAAATAGCATTTTTTTTAAATCTCGAGTCAATTTTATATCCTCATTGATAATTGAATCATAAAGTCTGAACTCCACAGTAAAAGTAACCCCCGAACGTACCTTAAGGAAACGAATCATATTAATATCCTCAATTACTTTATTTGGTTTAGTCCAATCCTGATGACAAGCGCTTACATCATCTGCAAGTATCTTTTTATTGTAAGTCGCTGAAATGAAGGCATCAAAAAAAACATCTGATTGATAAGGGCTCTTGTTTTCTCCATTAACATAGCTGATTCCTTCAAAAATGTCTTTTTCCATAAGGCCCCAATCGATGTTTTCTATAATTTTTTTAAGGGAATCCTTTTTATCCTTGGATAATTCTTTCTTATTCAAAAGTGTATTGATCGCCATTATAACAAATTCATTATTTCTAAATGCATATCTCAAAACACCTTTTATAGAAGATCCGGGTATATAAGGTTGCCCCGTAGTGAAATCGAAGGATAGACCGTGTTTCAATTCATCCTTGATTTCCGGGATATTCATTTCATGATCGTATCCTATACCACAGACAAGGCCCTGATATGTTGTAGTTATTTCTTGATTGTGAGTGGCTTTTGGGTTTTTTAAAATAGCATTTCCTGATAATGGATCAATTGGACCCTTTTCCCATTCTGCGTTCAAGAAAAGGTTACATAGCGTCCAGTGCTTTTTTTGAATCAACTTTTGACCCTTTTCCCATTCTGCGTTCAAGAAAAGGTTACATTCTTCGCTAAACTTTTCAAAGAATGTTTTATAATACCATAAGCCGAGGTTTTGTGTGTTCGTGTTCATGTTAATCATATGTATCATCATTCACATTAATAATAAACAGTCTAAACGCTAATTTCAGGGCTATGGATGCATCCAGAATCTTGCTCTTTATCAGGGGATTTGATTTGTTTGCTTTACACCAGTCATATAACGTGTCATTAGCATTGCATGGAGTGCATTCATCGGTTAAAATAATTCTCAACAAACAGTGCGTCAACAAAATATTTGAAATTTTAGATGCTTTAGAAACCTTATTGTATTTTGCAATAGCAGGCATTAATCCCACTTGGCATACCAGTATACCAAATTTGGACACTAGGTTGTCCCATTCAGCATCAACACTATCATATTTATGTAGTATTAAATCTTCTACTACATCAATCGCAATAGGCATATATCTTTCCAGTCGCTTCATATAATTCACATTTTTTTAATGATACAATAACCATAACCGATACTTGCATTTGCACCAATTTGTACCGGGTTTTCCTGTATTGAATTATTACAAATCATTGTCATACTGCAATCCTCTTCTTTATCAGGAGTCAAGTACATAAAAAAGAAATCCGTCTGCCTGGGGACAACCTCTTCATACCAAAGATTGCGTTCGTCATCCAGCCTGTTCCTGGCAATGATGGGTAAAGAATCACATAACTCCATAAATACATCATCTCTTATAATAAGAAAATTCTCAATACAAGCATCGAATTGGGTCTTCAGTGTATCTTGCATGGGTTTTTCAAGTTCCATATATTGATAATTATCTTTTAGAGGGACCTCTTCTAGTGCACCATCTCGTATTGAATCTGTGAAAACAACAACTTGTTTTCCAGAAGTAAATGATATATTTAGCATATATTCCAGCAATTCATCCAACTTGTTCTTTTTCAAACCAAAAGCCCGTGTCATCTTTTGAAGATTTTTTAATATTTCGGGACAAGTTGCCCTAAAATATGGCCGTTTGTTACTTCTCACAGGAAGTGTCAATAAATTGGCAGTGAAAAAAACATCTTTCCCCGGATTATTCTCGGTTCCGAAGACGTCATTCAGTTTATCTTTCCACCCCAGTACATCCTTTGAATAAACCCTCAAGGCCCCTTTTAAACTTGAAGCATGAATTTCAGGCATTTTTGTTATTGGATCCCTCTGTACCAATTTGTCTACAATGCTGTAATTACGATCACCAGTGCCCACATGAAGGTTTGTCATTGCAGTGATCTTGAATAATAAATTATTAAGTCCCATATTTCTTTAGATTGCATAATTATAACCTATCCTTCTAAAGGATTCCTCGTTTTCTATTTCAGAAATTACCCTCATTTTTTTATCTGAATCAACATAAAAGACACTACCTTTTTTTAGTAACACATAGTGACAACTGGATTTTTTCAAATGTACGCCAGCCTTTTTAAGTAAATAAGTTCCTCCTGAGGAAACAGTTTGTATAAACCTAAAAACAGTAGTATCTGCCGAAACAAATGGCAGTTGATCGTATGTATTTCTCTTAATATAAGTATCACTTAGTAAAACAATTTTTTCTTCAGTTTTGTTTACTTCTGTGAATAAATGATTGACAATCGATTTATTTCCCCGCACAAATAAACCATCCAGGTTTTCTTCTTTTGAAATGATGTCAATTTTAAAGTATGATTTGTCGGCTCCCATTTTAACATAGCCACCTTCTAGCTCAGTTCCGTTGTAATTGGCCAACTCCGCATAAAATACAAAACCATAATCCGGAGGAAATCTATACCCCACCTGACGGTAGTAGGACTTCTCAATAGTTGTTTCTTCAGAACGATCAGGAATCTTTATACCTGGTTGTTCATCTTCAACAAAAATTTCCTTCATGGAACACATACTTCCGGTTATTGCATTCACCAACAGTTCTGGAAAATCAATCTTTTGTGTGCCAATTAAATAATGATATTGATTATTTCTTTTAACTATACAAAGTGGGTTTAGCATTCGTTTCTTTTGTCGGGTAATCTCATCCTCAAGATCAATATATGCGAACTCCCTGCTTTGAACAAACAAAGGACCTTCTGGCCCTATCAAGAATACCGGAGATATTTTTTTTATTATGCCGTAAGATTGACCCTTATTATCTGGATTAAAACCAGAAGGCCCAATCAATGACTCAACTTTCTCTTTTGATTCAGTTTTAATTTTACCGTCTTTATCCAGGATATCATGCTGTTGTAAAAGATAAAACCTTAGCATTCCCAATAATGTGGTCTGCTGTGGATATGTCATCGAGCGGACAAAATAATTCTCATTCTTTTTCCCAAAAGTCAACTCACCGCCAAAAAAGAATCGGCCTAAAGGTGTAAGTTTTATCAAATATGTACCCATGATCAAAAATTCTCTTCTTGATTACCTTTTTGATTAATAAACTGAATGAAACGCAAAACGGCATAAAGATTATTTATTGCCATAACAGCCGTTGCACTATTGTTTCCGTATTTGTCCTCCAATTCTCTATATACATTTAATAAATAGTTGAAAGAATTTTTTATAAACGACTTCTTCTCTTTATCATGAACGAGTTCATTAAAAAAATTCTCGGTAAGATTATTGAAAAATAATACTCGTTGCTCCTCGTTAGGAAGGTTCTCATACAATGCATCATCAAATGCAGCTATCCCTGGATCAACTTTTCTGCCGACAAGAATTCTTGAAATCAATGGCTCCAAGGGTTTTAATTTGTATTGTATCGAAGTCAGAAATACGGAATCATACAATGGTGCCTCCTTTTCGAGTATTTCTAAAAAAAAACAATAGGATCCTCGATCCACATTATTCTTGTTCCAGAAGGTTTCTATACATTGACCGCTATGCTTAAGCATAGTGAAATAAACCGAGTTCTTCCCGGGAATGGATTTGGCCTTATAGAATAGTTGTTCCCTTACTGACAGCAACGACTCTTTCATTGGATATTTGTGATAAGCGACAAAAACACTAAAAGATATCCCGGTATGTACCGGCTCCCGTTTGTTGTCTCTGGTTATACTTGAATTCCATTTGCTAATACATTCCTGTAAATCATCATTTTCACGTATATTATCCCAAAATTTACGGTCTAATTGATCAATCAGGTTGAATATCGTTTTGTTATTATATTTAACAGGAGCAATAAATAACATATCATCCCCACCCATGTAAATTGGTTTTCCTCCAAATTCAATAATCTCAGTTGCAGCCTGTGAACCAAAGTCAAACAAGAACCGAGAAAATTTCTGTAAAGCTTCTTCACCCCCTGTTTCATACAAGATATGCAACAATTTCCCTATACCATCCCCATCTGCCTGAACATAAGCAAGATAATTATGGTATTTCCTGTTTGCGGGATTTTCCGTATTACATTCACATTCTGCTATATCTTTTAATGTTGGTATAGACTTACTATTAAAGATCTTCACATATCTATCCACCCGGCCAGGATCTTTTAGCAGGTTATATACTGCATGCTTATTCATCTCATAGTTTTCTACATAAGTAGGCCGTTGTTCCATCGATTCCAATATCGGAAAAATCACATCAACCGGATTATCCTTGTCATTCAATTGGATAAACGTATGATGGACCAGTATATATTTTTTAAAGAAATCCTTGTCCTCTTTGGTTGTAAAAAAATCATCTGCAACCTTTTTTACAGAATCGTGAATGATTTGTGTTATGTCTTTGACAATATCCTTTTTTGGTTGATACGACATAATCAGCCTGTCCGGGTATAGGCCTGCCTGACAAGCACTATAATCAATATTTGTATTCGGAATAATCAATTCGCCTTTGTCTTTCAACGCTTCGCATATCTTTTCCATTAAATAGGAAAAAAAATAACTGGACATCCAGATCTCTTTGGTGTGCCGGGCCAGTCCCATTGTTTTGTAAATTGGCCCAATTGTTAAAGCAAAAAAAAGTTTCATATTCATTCCTGTTGTAAGGCAAATTTTCCAACTCCCTTCGTTTTGCCCTTGCCAAATCTTATTTTATTATCTTCAAAGAATTGACTCATTAAATCATTATTGATGAAGTTAGATAATGCGTCGTTCCTTATTGTAAGTATTATTTGCGCTTCTGTTTTGTTTTGATCAGTGTTGACCTGCCTTACAATCCTCATCTTGTAATCCAAAGCAGGATGGGGAGCGTTATTTATCAGCCATTTATTAGCACTGGCAATGGAAACTCCTTTGTTGTAATTATTATGTTCCCCCAGTTTATTAAAAATAAACCGGTCCAATCTGGCTTTAACATCAGATGCTCGCAGGGTTGCCCCCCATTGATCCTTCTGGAATACCAATTGAAAATCGGTAGAGAATACCTTAAAAGTGCGCACTTTCATGATTCATGTCTTTTTATGTGAGAATGATAGAATAAAAATAATGACTAGAAGCAACACCATCCCGGTAATTATCGACAGATTCATCTTATATACAAAAAATAACAGGAAAAGGATTGCTGAACATATAGCAGAAATCAGATATATCCACCTTATTTTTCTCCAATTCTTATTTTTCCAATAGAACACAGTTGTCACAGCTAAAACAGACACAATAGCCAGCCCAAGAACCGTATATAAAAAACCAAAATTAAGAGTTCCGGAAGTCATGTTCTTTAACTCAGCCGGTATAAAGTCCTTGAAATAGTGACTGTTCATCAAGCCAAAAAACAGAGAGAAAATGGCGAACAAGCTGCTCATAACAGTAATTGTACTCATCCTTCGGTTTCTTCTGTTATTAGAAACCATATCCTGAAGCTTAAACATCTCCTGTATTCGTTTTTCCAGATCTTGTGCCATAATCTTTACCCGGGTATGCTCCATAAGCATGTCATATAGCTCAATTCCCTGATCTTCACTGCTTATCTCAATATTTTGCATCTTATTAACAAATATTTTGTAATCCCTATATATGCTTTCAATTTCAGAGAACTCAATTTCTTCTTCTATATCAATTGCGGCTATTCTTGTATAAAATTGAATGATGATAGCCCTCTGAGCTAAAACATGAGAAACCATATAATAGTATAGTGTTCTCATATGGTCAATAAGAAAAAGAGCATTGGGATAAAACTTTCCTAATTCGTTAGCAGGCTGTGTCAACCCGACAAATGAATACCTGGAAATTCCATAGAGTGTACTGTATTCAACCCATCTGGAATAGGTATGTTCTTCTATCATCTTTGATTTCATTATTGAATCGGTGCATGAAGGTGAATAGGGATCAATAAAAACATACTGATACCAGAAATCGTTTGACTCATAGCCATAACTACCCGCTGAACTACTCAAGTTCAAAACACGTTTATTGTTTTTATCTCTGCCAAATCCTGATATTTCACAACCTCCATCATTCACCTTACACAAATCCGACAAAACATATAGTTTATCTTTCAACTCTTCTTTATATGTTTTCTTTCGTTTCCTGTAATTATAAGTAAGTTGCTCTGCTCCATACCAGCTAATAACAAACATTCTGTCATTTAATATTGTTTGGAACTTATATTTTTCTAAATCCTCATTAAAAAAACAAGCAACATGAGCAGGTAAATACTTTTTACTCTTATCTATGTTTGAATTAACATCATCCCAAAATTTGGAATAATCTTCTTTTACAAAAATTCCGGAATCATTTCTGATAGAAATTGATAATGGAAAAATTCGTTCCTGAACCCCTTTAAGAGGATTTTCCTTTGATTCGATATCAAGAAACGGCGGATACAACCTTCGAGCATATTGATTTATCAGTAAAATATCCTCAGGATTTGATTTATCATAATTACATACATGAAATCCAAAAACACAAACTCCAAATTTTTTATACCAGGTTAGTGAAATCTTTTGGATGTTTAATTCATATCTAACCTCTTCATATTCTGTCTTATAGTCTGGGCCCCTCTCCTCTGCATACAACAATGGCTCGGGAAATTTTTTTTTGATTTGTTTTTTCAAATTCAATTCGTAAATCAAATTTTTTCCTTCAACGTCACCATAAGTATAATTGCTGATAAAATCTTCATCATAACGGAAAATCGCATTCTGCGTGTATGAATGAAAATATTGACTGGCATTATATTCATTTATTATTTCATGATCATCACCGGGTTCATTCTTATTTTTTATCCAGCGGCTTTCTTTAAGAAATTGATGAAATGCTTCAATTTTTCCCTTGTCATCAGTAACATTTTCCACTGAAAAAGGGCATAAAAAAATGTGAATACTGTGTTCTTCCATAACTGTATCAATAATTCTACTTTTAATTTTATCAATTTCTTCCAAAGAAAAAGAGTTCTTGTTCAAGCCAAAAAAACCGTTAGTTGAATTGCTCCTGTAAAATGCTTTTTTTGCTTTTATATATGATCTAAAACAACGCACAAGTTTTTCAATATAACAACCGTAATATACTAGTGTTTCGTTGTCATAGATCAACAATTTATTATAGGGATACAAACGATCTGTAATACATGAATAAAAATGGGTAAGAGCCCTAACGGTGGTCACGCCTTTGATAATCTTAAGATTTTTCTCAATGGATGTCTGTGCCTTTTCCTCATCACCCTCTTCTGCTCCCTGTGCAACCCTGTCTCGTTTCCTTATTGACTCTACTTCCTTATCTGAAGCCCCCATTTCTTTCATGGCAAAGATGTGACCCTTATCATTTGCAGCAATCAATTCTTGTTCACGAGTCAATTTGACATTCAGCAAATCGGCTACCTGCTCAAGTGCAGACTTTTCTGTAGATCTTTCATTATGATGGTCAATGGAGATGTAACGACAATCAGTCTCGATGTCTTTTCTTAACTCAACACCATAATATGTTTTCCCTTTAACTAAACATTCATTGTATTGACTCAAAAAAGCATTATCCCATTTCAATTTTTTATCTACATAGTGAATACGTTTGCTAGTGAGCAAATTTCGTATTTCACACATCTCCAAATCGTTACCCCCGAGCAAGAAAACAATATTATTCAATTCAAGCATTTCGTAATTGTTATATTACGAGGATAATAACAAAAGGAAAGAATAAAATTTGGAGCTATGATTTGGTATGTAAAAGTGCGATATGAGAAACGTTTTCTATTTGATCTATGGTTGTCGTTTTACTACCTTTTATCATTCCCATTGTAACAATCAAATTTAATATTTTTATTTACATATTATTAAGTCCTACGGTCAATTATTTCCACTCAATATTCAACCCT
>LSQX01057316.1_pt1 | contig 12520 bp, 9 predicted proteins | sample 654561 | NCBI WGS metagenome assembly LSQX01 (sample SAMN04489861, study PRJNA283612) | anaerobic digester metagenome | isolation source: 4 biogas reactors fed with cattle manure at either 37C or 55C with and... | place: Denmark: Kongens Lyngby | collected 2014 | reverse complement strand
ACAATGTAGCCACCGTTGAACTGAGAAGCTGTGGCAGCAACAACATAGCTTAGCTTCATGTCTTTTCTCCTTTATATATATTTTTAATTTTTGTCTAAGGCTTCTACATAGGAGTTTTGGTGAACGATTTAAGGATAAATAGCCAATAGTAAATGACATAGGAGGATACAGATAAGATATAGCGATGTAATGAAGTTGCTTTATACTAATTTTCGCTTTTTATTATTCGTTAGCAGCATTTATGGCATGCACTATAAGCTTTACTCCCTCGATGCGTATGACTTTTACGGATGCACCCTCCGGTATAATTGAACCATCGTCGCTCCTTGCTGCCCAGCGTTGCCACCCAACAAGAACTTCTCCGCTTGGTTGCTCATTATTGATTGTAGCAGTGACGAGCGCTGTCTGACCGATAAAGCGGTCAGCATTTGTTGGTGTTTTTTTCGTTTTCCGTAGAAACTTCTTAAACGCTGTTCTTGATAGTATGAGCATAAGCGCACCGATGGCAATAAAAAGAATTATCTGCACACCAATGCCGATATTGATGATGGAGAGAATGAGGCATATAAGCGCGGCGGGCATAAACCAGATCGCCGTTAGTCCTGCAGTAGCAGCTTCCACAAGGACACATAGGATAAGCACCGCCGTCCATATGTATGGCATATACTCGAGCATACAGTCCTCCTTATTGTTGTTTCTGTCACGTTATTAAAGCATCATCTTGTGCGGTTAAGAAAGGAAAGGGCGATATGATGCAGTGAATGCATTGCTGCAAAACAAAAACTTTTGCGTGTAATTTTACCTGTTATCAATATATCTATAATATCATATGCAGGTAAAGTTTACAACAGAAATGAAATCAACGCCTATCCATATCCTTTACCATGATTATAACACACGGTCTAATGAATGTCAATATCAATCTTAAGATAATTTTTAACAAAATATAAACATTTTAGGTGAATTAACTTGTATTTTTTTACTATAACACAATAAATGGCGTAACATTTGAAAAAGTATAATGTAGGTATTGATTAAGTAAAGAATTGATGCGCAAAAAAACGCCCGCACGACATCATTTTTTAGGAGATAATGTCGTGCGGGCGGGAGGCATGAGAAAAGTATATAGCCAGCTGACAGTATATTGAAATTTGACAATGCGAGCATCAGTTTAAATAAGAATTAGCCACAGTGTATAATTACTCGTTTAGTACAAATACGGCAAGCGCCATGGGGGTGTCTGTTTCATCACCGATAAGATCCGTTGAGAAAGAAATGCCGTTTTTGCGGAAACAATAGAAGATGTCTTTCGCCAAATCTTCGTCATAATCGGTAATAATGTATTCACCATTTGTGGATGAGAGGCCAAATTCATTACAGATATTGTCGATTAGATCAAGAGAAGCGTCAGCAACATAAGCAATAAAGCAATAGCTTGCAGCGTAGTTACCACCGTGAGCTTCAAACTGTACGGCAGCGTAATGATTTAAGCTGTCGACAAACTCGCTGACCTGGGACTGGTCATTTGTATCAATTAATGTGTCAGTACCAAAATATACATCATTCAGTAGAAGCATTTTTGACGGATCATCTATTTCTTCAAGTTCGTATGAATCTTCATTTGAAATATTTTGGTTATTATCGATAACATTAATGTCATCAGCTACGCCAGTTGTGGCACATTCATCGTCTACTTCACAGCTGTCGGAACAAGGCGAACTGTATGTTTCTTGATTTATGGGCGTCTCAAGGGCATGTTCATATTGATAATCATCAAATCCCTCATCATCATGTCCGCCGAGGTAATTATTTGAAGTACGCAGTGAATCTTCTTTACTTTTATTAATTGAAAGATTATTGGTGTTGAGTAAGTTTGTCATACGGACTGCCGCATAAACGCCAAATATGACTGCAATAGCAGCAGCTGCTTGTGCCACATAACGAAGGGTGCCAAATCGAGCAGCGCGGCGTCTTGCGGGCGCTTCAGCTTTTACCGTGGACATGATATTATTGTAAAGTTCCGGGGGCGGGACTAAAGCAGCATTTGGTATTGACGTGACAAGGCACCTGCAAGCATTAAGTTCATCATGACATGCAGGGCATGAAGCGATATGCTCCTCAAGTTCACCCCATTTTTCTTTATATTGATCAGTTCCGCGCAACTCATCGTCGCCTATATAATCAAATAGTTGTTCGCGGTATTTATCGCAGCCATTACTGCGGAGTTTTTCTTCCATGATACCAGCCGCCTTTGGTAATAATTCAAATAGTTGCGATTCGGTGTCACTCATAACAGCTTATGTTCCCACATGCGCCGAACGCGAGCTATTCCGACATATTGTTTGACGTAATATAATTACGGAAAGTTCCGTCCTCTAATAATTTTTTTAAATTTTGCCTTGCTCTTGAAAGTCGGCTTTTTACGGTTCCTTCGTTAATTCCGAGAACATCAGCTATCTCGGCATATGTAAGCTGGTTGAGATCTCGAAGGATTATTACCTCTCTGTGATCATCTGGCAGACGCATGATAGCTGCACGCACAGCATGAGCAAGCTCACGCCGTTCCACCTCACATTCCGGAAGTGATGTTATATCATCCTCCGGAATTTCCGTTTCACGATCGTCGTCATCGTCTTGCCGCTGTGTGAGGGAAATTGTTGTCTTGCCATGACGTTTTCGTGCGAAGTCGGCGCAGTTGTTGCGTGTTATGCGGAAAATCCATGACGAAACAGAGCAATCACCTCTATAAGCTGAAGCGAAACGCCAGAGCTTTATAAATGTCTCCTGTGAAACATCAAGAGCGTCTTGTTTGTCGCGCAAGCTCATATAAGCTATATTGTAAACATATTTCTCATAACGGCGGACAAGAGTGCTGAATGCGTCTGCATCACCCTTCGCGGCAGCACGTAGGAGGTAAACATCACCTTCATTTGTGTTTACAGCACAATCAGCGTTTGATTTTTCTGCTATATTATTATCAATATCATGCTCTCGTCCAATTTTATGGCCGTGCTCCTGCAAATCATTTAATTTCATAATGTTGGAGATGGCTTTCCCCTTTCCGAAAGTGTTAAATTAAAAGATGGGTTTTGGACGAGAGGTCAGCGGTTTTTCGCAAACTCAAGTATAAGAGCGCGCATTTCATCGAAATCGCTTGATTTCATTATAGCGGCGCGCAATGCTGCCGAACCGTGTCCACCACGAATATAATAACATAAATGACGACGCGCCTCAAGCATCGCTGTACGGGAACCCTTTAATTTAATCATTAAATCCAAGTGACGTAATGCCACTTCAGCACGCTGCATAGCGGTTGGCGGCTCATATGGCACGCCAGACATCGCAGCACGTATTTCCTCAAAAATCCACGGATTTCCGAGCGCTCCTCGTCCGATAGCAACGCCGTCACAGCCTGTATATACGATCATGCGGAGCGCGTCATCGGCCGACCTAATATCACCATTTCCGATTACAGGAATACTGACTGACTCTTTTACAGTTTTTATAATGTCAAGGTCAACTGGCGGGGCGTACATAGCTTCACGCGTCCTGCCGTGAACACATATCATGGCAGCGCCGGCAGCTTCGGCTATTTTTGCAATCTCATCTGCGTTGCGGTTATTATTCCATCCTGCCCTGATTTTTACGGTAAGCGGGACGTTCGTTCCGGACGAGTCCAGAGCGCGGACACAAGCTGATATAATATTGTAAACAAGCAACGGTTCGCGCATAAGAGCGCTGCCTTCGCCGTTTTTTACTATTTTAGGGACAGGGCAGCCCATATTTATATCTATTGCAGCAGGTTTTATTTGTGTTTTACATCCGTTGTAATCGCAAGTGGCTATTCTAAGTGCAGCTTCAGCCATATCAGCGGGATCACGACCGAATATTTGGACTGCAATTGGCGAGTCGCCCTCGTGTATAGCAGCAATTTCTGCTGTTTTTTTATCATGCCGTACAAGAGCTTTCGCGGATACCATCTCTGTGACAGCGTACGGTGCGCCGTGACTACGGCATACAAGGCGCATCGAACAGTCAGTGGCACCTGCCATCGGAGCAAGCATAAGACCGCTTCGCATGACAGTTTCACCTAATACTATATCATTCAACGGTGCTCCTCCGTGGATATTATTTCGTGAATATTATTTATTAGTAAAACAATATAATATAACAAAAATATTTCGCATATGTGAACAGGACACCGCAATATATAGTAAAAAAATACCGAAGAGCGTTTGCTCCCCGGTATTTATTTTGATAGTTTATGCGGTGCTTTTTTATATGATTGGAATTCTGAAGATGTTGACAGAGTGTGCAGGGAACTCATACACAAAAGGAATTCCGTCAATGTTAAAACTTGAATATTTTGTTGCAACGCGCTCTGGCTCTTCAAATGTGTTTGTATCGTCAAGGCTTGATGCAGTCAGTGTTTCAAGCTTTACAGTTCTGGGGCCGACTCCTGCCCCCTCGACGACTATATCCATGGTGACCGGTGTTTCGCGTACATTTACAGCTTTGATGATGACTTCGTTATTCTTTTCATCAAGTGTAGAGGAGACGTAAATGCGCCTCGGAGGTTGTGGCTTATACTCAATTTCATGGATGACAGTGCCGTCAATAGAGCAGGTTATACTTGCGCCGTTCTTTTCAATCTTAACAGAGTACTCATGATCGTACTGTAATTCAAACGGTGCTGTTGCAAGACGGCTACTGTATGTATTTTCCACAACATCAACCATCGATTCATTGTTGCGACTTCCGCCAATGCGCCATATAAACTTATCTTTACCACTATCACAGAAGGTAATAATCATGCCACGGCGGAATCTTGGCCTGCGTTCGCCGGCAGGTGGCGGCTCGGGGAGTTTTTCTGACAATTTTGCAGTGAATTCAAGTGTAAAGTCCTCGCAAGTGCAGCGAAGCATTACATCAGCCTCAACACGGCGCCGCCTTGGCGGGAATGTAGGGGTTGTCTGAGCTTCATCGTGAGGTATGCGACAAAGGTTTCCATCCTCAAACTTCCAGTCGCCATCAATAACCTCAACAACTGATGCGTCAACCTGCGTGCCATCAATTTTTATTTTGCCAAATATGGCTTCACCGGCCGCACCAAAGCCAAAGTCGCCTTTTATACGCTTAGGCTCAACGTATGCGTCAGCACGGGTAATATCTGCCGATACTTCAAGTGTGACATCACCCTGATTGACGGAGTACATTTTTTGAACATAATAGCTTGGTTTTCCATAGACACGGTGATTGTCAAACCAGATAAGGTTAGGCTGCCAGTTTACATAATCAGCATTGCAGAGCAGGGGAGCATAACATGTCAGGGCTACGACATCAGCATTTAGCTCAAAGCTTGTCATGTAGGCAGCTTCGCAGAGAGCGTTATAAAATGTGCTGTTGCGCGATGCGTATTCACCAAGAAAAACTTTAGTAGAACCTTTTCTATAAAAATCGCTTGCGTAACGGTCATAATTCTTAATAAGCCAATCGGGAGAGACATAATAGTGCTCGTCGGCAGCGTATGAGTTCCATTTACGGGAGCTTTCCCAGCCGCGATCGAAACCTATGCCTTCTGCCCATGGGCCTGCTGTGTTGATAATTTTTACATTAGGGTATTTTTCAGCTATCGCTTTATGGAAGAGAGGATAACGGTCAAAGAATTCTACGTCAACTTCTTCGTTACCTATTGCAATGTATTCGACGTTAAACGGCTCCGGATGGCCGAGCGATGCGCGGTATGCGCCCCATTTCGTATCTGTGCTGCCATTTGCAAACTCAAGCAGATCAAGAGCATCGTCGACCCAAGCTTGCATTTCGTCCATTGGTACGGCGAGCTGACGGTGCGGGTTAAAAGCGCCCGGAAGCACAGGCAGTGGTTTTGCGTCTATATCTTCACAGAAAAGGAAGAATTCATAATACCCAAAACCGTATGTCTGGTTATACTGCCAGTTATTACGCTTTGTCGGGCGTGACTCAAGCGGGCCGATAGTGTTTTTCCAGCGATACATCGAGTCACGGGCGTGCATGTCAAGCGTGCCGTCATGTGTTAGGCAGCCGCCGGGGAAGCGAACAAACGTCGGCTTCATATCGGCAAGAAACTTCGCTATATCGGGGCGAAGACCGTTTTCCCGGCCCATGAACGTATCTTTGGGGAATAGAGATACCATATCAAGATAAAGCGTACCAGCACCGCGCAAAAGAATCACAAGCCTGCCTGAAAAATCCTCAGCTGATGAGGTAAGTGTAGCCTCATACTTTTTCCATTCTGGGCTGTCGACTACGATCTCATCCCCTCCAAGACGCTTGCCATCGATACTCTCAAGAATAATCTCAACGGGGGATTTTAAGTTGATGTCGCGACGCGCAAACATGGAAAATTTATATGTAGCGCCTGCGCGAAGCGGAAGCCCCGTGTTGTAGCCTTCGTTCAAGACACCGACGGCGCCGACGGCTCCCTCGGAGATATTTCTTATACGAAAATAATGCGTGTTATTGACGTTGAGCGGGTATTCGCTCTCGATGTACCCCTCAGCGCGGCCGCCGTCGCGTTCGACTATCTGCCATGCCGTCATATTATTATACGAGCGGTTGTCGATTGGCGAAAACTCAAAGGAGCGGTTCTGGATCATCTCCGCGTAAAGACCGCCATCTGCTGCATGGTTGATATCTTCGAAAAAAATGCCGTAAAGGTCACCGGTAGGAAACTTACGCTTATTAGCGTCCACTATGATGCGCGATCTGTCTGCCATTTTTTTATTCCTTTCTGTTTAAATTTATGCAGTGTGTATAAAAATCGCATAATAGTTCGCAGCAACATTATACCAATATGCAGAAACCTTTGTCAACATAATGGGAGGAGTATAAAACGATTATGAAGAAGTTGTAGCACGCCACTTACCCCTTGCTTGATTTAGCTTTTTCTATATGATATACTACTTTTGTTTATTAAAATAGCTTAACCGATGTGTCCAGGGCTACATCTACGTGAAAGATATATCAAAAATAAATAATTAAATAAAATTTAATTTAGTTCAGGAGACGTTGTTTTGCATAACGGAAATATTAATTATTTGCGCGATAGCTCGCGGAAAAGTAAAAAAAATACACGCAGAAAAAATAAAGACACTGTGGGCGGTCTTCTGTACAGGCGCAGGCGCGGTTTTTTGAGCAGGTCCGGAATCTCTGCAGGTGCGGCGGCGCTTTTTGTGTTTATTATTACGCTTATTATTTTGACTGTGTATTTTTTTATAAACTCAGAGCCTCGCTCTCCCATTGATACAAGTGATACAGAAAACGTCAGCACAAGCGGTGTGGGCGATAGCGAGGGTGATGGCAGCGGCACTGGTGATGAGACTCAAGCGGATGAAGATAAATATGAGTTAATCTCTGTCGATAACAGCATTGTAAATAAAGGATATTTGATTTTAGTTAATCCTTGGTGCGAATATGTTTTTGACGATGATGAAAACATAGTTCTGCTTTATAAAAATAAGGATAAATCCCCGCATTACGGGCTTGCAACAGCATCTATTTCATGTGATGCGTATATTTTTGGCCGCTTAAACGAGTTTGTCAATGCGTATTACGAAGCTACCGGGGACGACGGTACAATAATCAACAGCGGTCATAGAACTTATGAAGAGCAAGAAGCCCTCCTTACTTCACGCATTGAAAGCGTTGGTGAGGAGGAGGCGTATAAATACGTTGCAATACCCGGTTATAGCGAGCATCATACCGGATATGCACTTGACATTGTTTCATACGAAAACAGTGAAGCGGCTGGATGGTATGTGGATAACTGCTGGCTTTACGGTTTTATACATCGTTATCCTGAGGACAAGCAGGACATAACGGGCATACATTATGAATATTGGCATTTCCGTTATGTCGGAGAGCCTCACGCGGAGATAATAATGTTAAATGATATTGTTTTGGAAGAGTATATAGAAATGCTTTATTTATACAGTTATGATTCACCGCTGATATTTGAGGCACATGACGGTGTAACATATCAAATTTATTATGCTGCATGTGACGGTGAGCCAACAGATGGCGGCAAAACGGATATATACGTTCCCATCGGTGTCGAGCATGACATTTCGGGCAACAATGTAGATGGTTTCGTTATAACAACAGTTATGGATAGTGCTAACACAGCACAGTGACATAAATATAGGTGTTTCATTCTTTATTAATTCTAAAATCGTTCTGTCGTGCGGAGATATTATGAGCATGAGGATAAGACGGGATAAAAACGATACCATATGTATGGCAACGGAAACGACAATAAACAAAAAGACAAATGTAAAAATAGAAGCGAATATGAAGCGTAAAAATATGTTGCGCCCCAAAATGAGCGCACGTTTTACAGCTGTTATTTCGCTTTTAATTTTTATATGCGTGTTTCTGACACTCCCTGGCTGCTCTTTTATCATATTAAATGAAGATAAAATACCATATCTCAAGGATAAAATAAGCGACACATCGGCTGATACTGAAACTGACGACACCGGTGACACTGACAGTACGACTACCACGGAGAATGGAAACGATAAAACGGATGATAAGGAGAAAAACATTATAAAATACGAATATGATGGGGAGGCAATAGCTGATAAATACCTTGAAACAGCTGTTAAATATAATTTCGGCGGCAATACGGTCATTGTTGCGGTGACAGCAGCGTCACGTATGAATATTGAATCCGGCGGGGAAGAAGACACGGCGTCGTATTCTTATGCCCTATATAAGCGAAATTTAAAGGTCGAAGAGAAGCTGAACTGCAAGCTTCGTTATTTTGAGTCTGATGAAGAAACGCTTTATAATGAACTCAGCGACGCGGTAAAAAGCGGGCTTTATTACGCAGACCTTCTTGCCACGCCGCAACACATAACGGCGCGGCTTGCTGTCGACGGGTACCTATTCAACCTAAGATCGCTTCCGTTTATCGACCTGACAAAAGAATACTTTGATGCAGCGGCGATATCACAGTTAACTGGAGGTCACTATATTTATGCACTTGCGGGTGATGCTGTCCGTTCACCCGAAGATTTTGCATGCGTTTATTTCAACTCTAATATTGTCAAGGCATCAAACTACAGCGGCAATTTATACGCGCTTGCCAAATCAGGAGGATGGGACTGGGATACTCTTCTCAAGATAGCGCTTGCGTCGGAGCGCTTGGTATCCCTTGATGAAAGATATGCCGGTACAATAGATGACGAGGCACGGTATGAATTTGCATACCTTCTTTCTGGCTCGTCAGGCAATCATTTTGTTGTTAATACTGTTGATACAGTGCCACAGGCTTCGCTGCCGCAGTCAGCATCTGGGTTAGCGGAGCTTTGTTATAGTATTTTTTATGAATCAAACTTTAATTTCGCGTATGGATCCACCGATACGGAAGAAAAAGCGGATGAAAACATTAGCTTACGCAATCTAACTGACTTCATATCGGGCAAATCCGTCTTTCACATCGGGACGCTTGCTGATCTTGAGTCGCTTTCAGAATGCAACGTCAACTGGGGTGTGTTGCCCATCCCGAAATATGATGTAAAGCAAGAGGGATACTACACAGCGATGCCAAAAGATGCTTTTCTTGCCGCAGTTCCGGCAAAAACCACCAACCCAGATGGCATGGCGGCTCTGCTTGATACGCTTTTTGCGGCTTCTGCTGGTTATCTGCGTGACGTTTTCGTTGAATACCAGCTTTACAATACCGTGCGGGACAACTCATCTCTTGATATGATTGATATAATATGGCAGTCTGCGTATTACGATTTCACATACATCTTCGGAATTGAATCAAGGCCGATCCGGAATATTGGATATAATTTAATCAGTGACGCAGCGACGGCTGCCGGTACTCGAGAGGAAGCAGCAGCTAACATTGAAAAGTTATACGCACGTCGAAGTAAAGATGCGGACAAAACTCTTAGTAATAATTTTGGCATCAGGTAAAAAATGAGCCCAGCACTACGATAACGTGGTACGCAGTGCTGGGTATATTTTTGCGAAAAACAAGAGTTTATGATAGATAAAACATGCTTGTAGAACAAGACAGTGTTCTTCTTTATGGCTATTATGTCGAAATTACTTGAAAAATGTCTGAATATTAAATAAGATAATAATATGTTATTATTTAATTAAAATATATCAAGCATAATCGGGGGCATAACGAAATAATGTCAAGTGATGATAACAACCACAGCAAAAAAGTAAATAAAACACGCACTGTTGTGTTGTCGGTATTAATAGATTTTATTATAGCGGGTTTACTGCTCATTGTTTTTGTGTATTATCATCATGTACGCCATATGCGTGTTGATGATGGCGGCATTATAACAACAGATAGACCGAAGAGTAATGAGGACACAAATAAAGACACGGACAGCGAAGATTTACCGGATGATTCGGATATAGTCGATTATGGCGATTTCTGCGAATCATTTCCCGATGTTTTTGCGCCTGCCGGTACAGTCGAGATTGACGATGTCCATTATAAAAGCGAGGATATTAGCATTACAATAACGGAAAATTACTCCGAGTATGATGATTATGTTGCGAAATGCTACGTATTCGATGTGTATATCCGCAATATCGAAAACCTTTATACTGTCGCATCAACTTCGCGCAGACCATTTACTGAGCTTGTCGAAAACAGCTGTGCGATAGCTGCCATAAGTGGCGACTACTGGAAAACAAACGCGAAAGCAGCAGTCCGCAACTCGGACTGGATTCTTGAAGCGGAATATATTGATAATGATATATGTGTTCTTTATGAAAACGGAGTAATGGAAATAATCAGTCCTTATGAATACGACCCGGAATATTTCAAGGATCCCGCCACAGGAGTTTATCAGATATGGGACTTTGGCCCGACCCTTGTTGAGGACGGGAAAGCAGTGACAGATTTCAGAGATCATTCCGATATATCCGGACGCAATCCGCGCTCTGCAATAGGGTACATCGAGCCCGGGCATTATATTTTAATTGTTGCTGAGGGGCGCTGCGATATAACGTATAAAGGAGAGAAAGTTTACAGCAAGGGAATACGCCTTATCGACTTTGCCCGCATATTTAAGGAGCTTGGATGTAAGGTTGCGTACAATCTTGACGGCGGCGATTCGGCATATGCCTATTATGATGACGAGGTGCTAAGGCAGGATTACGAGCGTGCGAATACACCCGGACAATCTCCCCGTGAGATATACGATATTGTCTGTATAGGCGAGGTCGAATAAAAAGGGAGTATATGATGAACCATGCTTAAAATAAAATCTTTGGCAATCTCAGCGCTTGCTCATATAGTGGGTATAGCTTCATTTTATCTCATATTTCTTTATCTTACCGACCTTGAATATCCAAAACTCCTTTTAATATCAGCAAAAACGGGGAAAATACTGTTTCCTTTCTGCATTTTATCATTTACAGCGGGAATTGTTTATCTTCTTATCAGAATTGATGGAAATGGCGGGGAAGCAAGCAAAGGAGGGTTATTGCTTGCGTCGCTGCCGCACCTATCAATGATTTTTTCCTTCCTTGAGATAACGCTTGTCATCACAAACCATCATAATCACGCGATGAATTTTCTTACCGATGACCTTTCTAAGGTTGTCATGTTGTTTTTAGTAATAATATCTCTTATGACCGCTGTTTGCTTGCACGAATGTGCTGTATTTATGAACGTGCAAAGCCGTCGTCAATAGCGATGAAAGCATAGATTAAAACAAATTATTATAAATAACTCCGAATTGATATAAAAAAGCGAAGCATTCTTGGTTTTATCAAGAATGCTTCGCTTTTTGCTTTATTGGGGGATAGTTTTATTTTGCGTAGTTGATATGGAAGATGGTTAAGCCCTTCGCTGCCTCAGCGCGTGATGAAACACTTGTCGGCTCAAGCATTCCATTCTCTCTTTCACCAATTATATTTTTCGAGTATGCCCATTTGAAAGCATCAAGTGCGTATGAGCTTATCTTGCCGGCATCCGGGAACTTGGAGAGGGATGTTCCGTCGGACACATCGTATCCGTAATATTTTGCGAAACGGTAGGTGAATGTTACCATCTGCTCACGTGTGAGGGCCATGCTCGGCGAGAACTGTGTTGCAGATGTACCGGTTGTGATTCCGACTGAATATGCCCATTCAATGGCTTTCGCGTAGTAATCGTTCTTCGATACGTCTTTGAATATACCCTTATATGTGATTGACGGGGATTCTGCAATACGGTAAAGCATTGTAACAAACATACCGCGTGTGAGCGTTTCTGTCGGTGAAAACTTCGTTGTTGAAGTGCCGTTCATAACACCGATGCAGTTCATGTATGCAGCATACTGATAATACCAGTCGCTTTGCTTTATGTCCGTAAATGGATTATTCCAGCCGTTTATTACGTCATAAATTTTAGGTGCGTAAACGTAGATGTCAATTTTCACGGACATTGTGATACCGGTAGGATCGGTGAAGTAAGCTGTTACGTATTTATTTGACTCATTCAGTGCGGCAATCGGAC
>LSQX01388687.1_pt1 | contig 12521 bp, 8 predicted proteins | sample 654561 | NCBI WGS metagenome assembly LSQX01 (sample SAMN04489861, study PRJNA283612) | anaerobic digester metagenome | isolation source: 4 biogas reactors fed with cattle manure at either 37C or 55C with and... | place: Denmark: Kongens Lyngby | collected 2014 | reverse complement strand
CTTCTTCTTTCTTAGCCATCTTTATTTCAACCAAATGCTCAATGCATTCGTCTCCTGAGTATACAGCCTTTGCTGATGGATTATTCCATCCAAAGGTACGATATCCTGATAATGTACAAGCATACCCATCATCCACATATAGTACTACACTGCCCTCACTTAGATTACTTGATTCCTTATATATTATAAATAAATGCTTAAAGCTTAACTTAAACTGAAAAGGCGAATTTTCTAACTGTGTATCACGAATCCACCCATTAGGAAAATCTAAAATTGTATCAAAACTCATAAACCCTCCAAGAGATAATGGTTTGAAGTTGCTTGAATCCAAGAGCTTCATATCTTTAAATGAAGTACCATAAAAGGGTTTCTGGGGAAGCTTAGGCATTTCGTGTTCAGCTTCCTTTTCAACAGAATCATAATAATGTGAAATGAATCCGGCTATCAAATCATTACCTACTGCATGGGGATGTATGTTATCTCCCGCATATTCCGACCACTTCATTCTTCCTGTGGCTATCTCTGGTTGGATTGCATCACAGACGCTAATCATTGGAAGATGATAATGCTCTCCTATAACCTGCATATGCCCTTGACATGAATATCCGCCCTCAGACCGCAAAAACAAAAGCACAAGAGCCGGTTTACTTTCTGATTCTAGTAGACGAGCGATCATACTTTCAAAGGCTTCTCTATGTATACTGTCCTTAGAATCATTTACTGAGAACTCTACGAATATAATGTCAGGATTATATTGCAATACATCTCTTTCTAGCCTTATGAGTCCAATCAAAGAGGATGTACCGTTCATTCCTGAATTGATATAGGTAAGCTTACCATTAGGTGCGAATTTTTCCCTAAAATATTTAAACGAGGCATCAGCATATCCCCTGCCTGCAAGTCCTTTCCTTCTCATTGTAATAGAGCCTCCCAGATACACTATTGTAGTGCTTATGCCATGCTGTGCCTTTCGGATTGCTCTCTTCATTCTTAGATTATTGCCACTACTAATTAGGGACCTCTCAGCCATATCTTTATAACAATCTACTGCCATTTGCCTTCTCCTGCACCCTTTTTATAAGAAATGAGTCTGTTCCAAGGGCATATGCCCTTGGAATCGACTCATTTAATAATATACTTCTACTTCTTAATCAGTATAAAAATCGTTAATAAGTGCATCGTATTGAGCAGACGCCTCTTCTGCTATCTCTATAGCGGATATTCCTTCATAGCCACCGCCATCCATGTTGCCACCCCATCTAAAGGATAGTTTAGGTACCGAATAAACCATTGACCTCATTCCCTGTCCATTTATCATAGGAATTATGGTTTCCTCGACAGCTCTTGAATCTCTAACTAGAGTATAATAGGATGTATAATCATCTTCATCATCCTCATATCCTGGAGGTGAGGATATCCAATTAGTATATGCAAATATAACATCATCTGCACGCTGTGCATCAAGAGTAGAGGGAACAACTCTTACATTTCCAACGAACAATGTTTGCATCTTAGCGTCTGGAGCGGGTCCCTTGGGGAAGAAGCAGAACCCAAAATCATCTGACATATCCTGTAAGGTTGGATTCTCGTACCACTCGCCAACCATCATAGCAGCTTGACCTTCAGCAAATGTTCCAACCCACCATTTGTGAGCAGCACCTTCCGGAGCAGGCTGCATATAGCCCTTATTAAATAAATCAACTCCAAATTTTATACCTTCAAGGTATTCATCGGCCATTTGGTTATTCTCGTACTTTTGTGTCTCATCATTAAATCTTACATAATCAGAACCGTTGCTAAATACTGCTGCCTTTGAAAACTCAACTGACCAACAGGTAACACCATATACATCTGTAATACCATCGGAGTCCCTGTCTATTGTAAGCTTCTTACACAGCTCTTCGAATTTTTCCCATGTCCATGCACTCTCGTCCTGTTGTAAATCATATAATAGATCCGGATCAAGACCGGCCTCTTCGAATATTCTCTTATTCCAGAATACACCAAGTCCAGGATTGTTGCTCTCCTCAGTAAAGCCGTAAACCTTATTATTCTGCGTCATGAATTCAACGACCGGTTGGTTCCATCTCTCGTCCTTAGGATCAAAGCTTGGCAAATCACTGATAGGATACATAAGTCCCTGCTTTAATGGCTCGGGTACAAAACCCTGATCCATAATAAATATGTCTGCTATCGGAGCTTCTGCCATAGTTGATGTGATAAACAACTCCTGATATTCATTCCATGTCCCTATATTCTCTTGAACCAGAGTAAAATTATGGGTTTCCTGAAGCTCTTCTCTATAGACCTCTGTATCTATCTCCCTAGCTGTAGTCGGCTCGGTTGTACCTGTAGTATACCAGTCTGCAACCTTAATGTCGATTCCGCCCAAATCTCTAATCGGTTCTGGGGTAGGTGTAGGTGACGGTGTGGGATCTGCCTCATCATCTTTATCGTCATCTGCTACTGGTGCCACTGTAGGCTCAGGTGTATCTACTTCTTTTTCGGTTTTACCGCATGCCCCAAGAGTAAATGCAAGAACCATAAGTAATGTAAAAATCGCGCTTATTCTTTTAATTTTAATCATAACCCTCTCCTTCTTTTTCTTGTTTTTTATAACACAAATGCCGTGTTAACAAAATATAACCTTGAGTAAAATATTATAATATATAACATATGCTGTTCACCTTAGAGTTGTCAGTTTATTGTCAATATCTTCCCCTCCTTTTTGATTATGTAACGAGTCACCATTTCATAAGAATATAAAAAAGAGGAAAATTCAAAAAGAAAGGGGAAATATACAAGTTTATTTTAACAAATTACCAAGGCATAAGCCAATTGTTATTGACTTATCAAACTTATAAGCATATGCTTATGTTATTAATAATTAATGATTTTAAGTAATATTTCATACTATTTATTACTTTAATTGTAAAAACATCAAATGGATCGATGGAGGTGGCTTATGACATCGCAGCAAATTGAATATGTTCTTACTCTTGCAGAAGAAAAAAGCTTTTCAAAGGCAGCGCAAAGACTCTATGTAACTCAGCCGTCTCTAAGCCAATTTATTAAGAACCTAGAGAATGAACTACATACTCAGATTTTTGACAGAAGCACCTCTCCAATACGACTTACGGGAGCTGGAGAAGTATTTATAAATGCGGCTCGTAAAATCAAGGCTATTGAGGAGGAGTTAAATCAACAGATTGCAGATTTGACAAATTTAAAAACAGGTGAACTAAGAATTGGAACAAGTCCATTTCGTGCATCCTGTCTTTTATCCAAAAGTATTGCTAAGTTCCATGAGCTGTATCCCGGTGTAACGATACATATATTGGAGGATATAACCCATAAGTTAGAGGAAGCAGCCATGGAGGGTAGAATTGATCTGTATATGGGAACTGGTTCCTTCAATAAATCTGTATTCCATGCTGAAGAACTGGCTTTAGAACAGCTTTATCTTGCAGTTCCTCCCGATAGTCAGCTTAATAGCGGTATGGAAGCCTATCAGGTTTCTGATAATGATATTAAGCTAGATACTGCTAAGCTTCATAAGACTCCTGCGGTTGATTTATCCGCATTTAAGTCAGCTCAGTTCATATTCCTTAAGCAAAACCAAAAATTATATTCAACCGCTTCAGAATTTTGTCTATCGGCTGGCTTTAACCCCATTGTCATATTATACAGCGAGCGAATAGAAACTTCATTTTCATGGGTATTAGCAGAAATCGGATGTAGCTTTATACCTGATTTTCTCATAAAGTTCGGTAATCATGAAAAGCATCCTATATATTATAAGCTAAGTCATCCAAAGGCTACCCGCAGCCTATATATTGCCTATAGAAAAAACCGCTATCTATCCCGAGTAGCCATAGAATATATTGCACTTTTAAAACAGCTTATCGGTTACGGAACCTGGTTTTATCCTCAATAAATAAATTTATATGACAATGCCAAGGGCGTTACTTTTTTATTCCTGTGAATATGTTCAGCGGGAAAGCCTGGCTAATACTCAGATAATAAGAAGCTCTGCGACTTTATCCAACTCAGTCTCAGTTTGAATACCTGTGTCCATATTTTTTATATTAACCCTACCTGCTGCCAATTCATCGTCACCAATAATCATTGTATTCTTTGCACCAATTTTATTGGCATATTTCATTTGGGCTTTTACACTCCTATCCATATAATCTGTCTCTACTATGAGGCCAGCTTGTCGTAAGCTCTTAACCAATCTATATGCCGCAGCCTTTGATTCCTTGCCCAATATCCCAATATATAAATCCACAGCCGGCTCGTCGGCAAGCTTGACTCCCTCTGCATCAAGCTCTTTAATGATTCTTTCGATACCAAACCCAAAGCCTACCGCAGGAATGTCCTGCTTTTCCTCTATCTCATGTACCAGATTATCGTATCTGCCACCACCGCACAGAGTAAGTCCTTCACTATTAATGAATTCAAATACCGTCTTGGTATAATAATCTAATCCTCTGACAATCCCTGTATCAACCTTAAAAGGAATGTTCATTTCACTAAGCAAGCCCTGCAATTCATCAAAATGCTCCTTGCATTCTTCATCTAAATAATCAATAGTCCTCGGAGCGCCCTTCATGATATCGTGGCATGTCGGCACCTTACAATCAAGAACACGTAGAGGGTTCTTTAGCATCCTTTCTTTACATGTACCACATAGCTCTGTTTCATGCTTTTCAAGAAATCTAAGCAGTGCCTTGTTATAGGTTCTTCTGCAGTTTTTACAGCCGATACTGTTTATATAGAGCTTTACTCCCATTAGCCCAAGCTTGTCCATAAATTCAGTTAAAAGCGTAATAATCTCTATCTCAGCTAAAGGATTTGCCGAACCCAAAAATTCCACGCCAAACTGATGATGCTGTCTAAGCCTTCCACTTTGCGGATTCTCGTAGCGAAATGCCTGTGTGATATAAAACAGCTTGGTTGGCTGGCTCTCATTATATAGACTGTTCTCAATATATGCGCGAACAGCCCCAGCTGTCCCCTCGGGCTTAAGGGTAATGCTACGATCTCCTTTATCATGAAATGTATACATCTCTTTTTGCACTACATCTGTTGTTTCCCCTACGCCTCTCTGAAAAAGGACTGTATGCTCGAAAACAGGGGTAATGATCTCCTTAATATTGTATATCTTGCATAGCTTTCGTGCAATTTCCTCAATAATGGTTCTTTTGTGCATATCTAAGCCATGCCAATCCTGCGTTCCCTTCGGTCTCTGTGTTATCATTCCAAACCTCCTCAACATTTTTTAAAAAAACAAAGTGTATAACGGAGGTTTTACCTCCTCAACAAATAATTCTCTTTTCTTTCTATCATTTCATTTATTCTACTGATGTAGTCTATTGGGCTCTTAACATTATCAATTCGGTCAATTTGCTTTCTGTCTTGAAATACGAATTTGCTCATTGCAGCAGCGCCGAGTGCTAGGATGGTCTGCTTTTCCTCCATAATCAAAATATTATAAAGCCCTTCCTTCCCATATTTTGCATACCCGATATTCTCAAGATTATCTGCCATATTCTTCTGTCTATAAAGATAATATGGGAGATAATCATTGGCCTTTGCAAAGTCCATTGACATCCTAAGCATTTCAGGTACATCCTCTGCCTTTAGCCCTTTATAATGCTCTTTTTCAGCATTAAGCCTGGCTGCACGCTTTATAGCAAGAGTATGAACTGTAAGGCCATCTGGGTTAAGCCCTTTAATCTTTTCAAGTGTATCTGCCAGGTCCTTGGGGCTTTCTCCGGGTAGTCCTATGATTATGTCCATATTAATGTTCTCATGACCAGTGTCCCTTGCCATATGGAAGGCTTCGTATATTTGGGTGCTAGTATGTCTTCTTCCTATTAGATCCAGTGTTCTCTGCTGCATAGTCTGAGGATTGATGGAGATTCTATTCACTCCCCATTTCTTCAAAACCTCTAGCTTCTCCTTAGTAATACTGTCAGGGCGACCTGCTTCTACGCAGAATTCACTTACATGGGTAAAATCATACAGCTCTCTTATAAGTCCTAGTAAACGGTTCAGCTGTTTAGCTGATAGAGTGGTTGGAGTACCGCCTCCCAAATATACTGTAGATAGCTTTTTATTAGGAAAGCAGGTTGCACCGTATCTGATTTCTGCCTCCAGAGCATTTAGATAGCCCTCCATAATATCCCCATATCTTTCTATTGAAAAGGAAGGAAATGAGCAATATAGGCAGGTGCTTGGACAAAAGGGTATGCCGATATACAGGCTATATCCGTTACGATAATCTAGCTCCTTAAGAAGCTGTCTTTCTGTATTTGCAATACGAATACTTGTGCTTATTTTATCCTTGGAGCACAGATATTCCTCCTCCATCCTCTTATATATCGCACACTCATCAAACCCCCTCTCAAGCATATCATATACCAGCTTTGTTGGTCTGATGCCGGTTAATATACCCCAGGGTAGTTGTTTCTTGCTTATGTTAGAAAGCATACTATATAGTAAACGCTTCATAGCATTCTTGTAAGCAGACTTTTTTTCTACAGGGTTAGGTGTATGGGTAAAAGAATTATGCCTTTCACCCCTAGCATCCTCTATTTCTATATTAACCCTGCTGCAGTAAAAGTCAATTACTATGGCTCTTGTTATGATGTCTGCTTCGGTAGCATAATTTTCAATGTAAGAACTTATGCATTTCTCAGTTGAATGGACTTTATCTGAAACCTTTAATTCTTCCTCAGGATAAAATGCCTTTACAATTGGATAAACATCATTATCATACGCCCTATCTGATAGAATAATTTGTATCATGTTAGTACCTCTATAAATACTGATTATTATGCCTCTCATGACCAATGGTTGTCGGCCTTCCATGACCGGGATAAACCTCTATATTATCTTCAAGTACCATAAGCTGATTCTGAATAGACTCTATCAGCATTTGGTGATTACCTGTGGGCAAATCTGTCCTTCCTATGCTCTCATAGAAGAGGGTGTCCCCACTAAATACTATCCCCTGGTTGGGGAGATAGAAGCACACTCCTCCCCTGGTATGTCCAGGTGTATATATTACCCTCCAGGATAATCCTGCTATTTGAACTTCTTCCTTATCCTTTAGTAAAATATCAGGACTGACGCTTACCTCTTCTCCCATATATACTGATGCATTCATATTTGGGTTAGCCAAAAGCTCTTTTTCTGCTACATGAGCATAAATAGGGGCCTTGGTTAGATTTTTAAGCCCCAATGCGGCCGTTATATGGTCAAAATGACCATGGGTAAGGAATATTGCCTTACACTCTAGGTCATTATCTTTAAGATAATTTTCTATTTTATATAGCTCATCACCGGGGTCAATCACAAGGACTTCCTGTGATTCCCGGCTTCTAACAATGTAACAGTTATTTTGTACACTTCCCAGTACAAGTGCCTTTATATGAATTTCTCTCACAATAAAACCTCGTTTCATTATTAACCCGCGGTACGTTCAATATCCAGTACGCTTTCAACAATACGAATTTTTGAAATAATCTCATTTAGCTGCTCCACTCCATTTATTTCGAAGCCGATGCTTATGGAGGCGGTACCCTGTTTACTAGTTCTAACATTCATAGATGTTACATCTATTTTGTTCTCAGTCAATACCTTAGATATATCTACAAGGACACCGGTTCTGTTATTGGCATAGATCTTAATCTCCACTGGATATACTCCTGAATTCTTTCCATCCTGGACATCCCATTCGGCATCTATAAGCCTTACTCTGTCATCCTCAGGCAGGTTAATAATATTTATACAATCTGTTCGATGTATAGAGACTCCTCTTCCTCTTGTTACAAATCCAATTATTTCGTCTCCTGGAACAGGGCTACAGCATTTCGTAAAGCGTACTGCCAAATCATGAATTCCCTTTACAACAATACCACTTTTAGATTTCTTGTCAGTTGGCCTATACTCCTTGTTCTCAGATATGTTCTCAAGTACATTCTCATCAGTTATATCCAACTTGTTCTTCTTACGATATTCCTCATAAAGCCGGTTAACAACCTGGCTTTCCTTTAAGCCTCCATGCCCTATAGCTGCAAGTATTGATTCCCAGTCCTTAAACCCATATTTTCTCATTATTACACGGGTATATTCAGACTTCAATAAATCGCTAAGCGTGATGTTTTTCTGCTTGCAATAGCTGGAAACTAATTCCTTACCTCTACTTATATTATCTTCCTTTAATATTGATTTAAACCATTGATTAATTTTGTTCTTTGCTTGGGTACTCTTAACAATGGATAACCAGTCACGACTAGGCCCCTTGGAGTTCTGCGACGTCATAATCTCAATTCTATCACCATTTTGAATAACATAATCAATCGGTACAAGCTTACCGTTTACCCTAGCTCCTACCATCTTATTTCCAACAGCACTGTGAATACTGTATGCAAAATCAACAGTATTAGAGCCTGTCGGTAATGTCTTAACATCTCCTGTAGGTGTAAATGCATATACACTATCTGAGAACAAATCAAAATCATTTTTCAGTAAACTTAAGAATTCCTTATTATCAGAAAGGTCTCTCTGCCATTCTAGAACCTGACGTAACCAAGTAAGCTTCTCTTCCTCAGCGTTACTGGTTCCCTTTCCATCGCTTCCTTCCTTGTACTTCCAATGAGCCGCAATACCATACTCTGCTGTCCTGTGCATATCGTAGGTTCTTATCTGTATCTCGAATGGCTGTCCCTTAGGTCCAATCAGGGTTGTATGAAGAGATTGGTACATGTTGGGCTTAGGCATAGCAATATAATCCTTAAATCTGCCAGGAATAGGCTTATACATCTCATGAATAACACCCAATGCCGCATAGCAGTCCTTTAGGGAATCCACAACGATACGTACAGCAAATAAATCATAGATCTGATCTAAAGTCTTATTTTGATTCACCATCTTCTTATATATACTAAAAAAATGCTTGATTCTGCCGTCTATTTTTGCAGAAATTTCAGATTCATCTATGTGGGATCTAACATCATCAACTATACTATCAATATAAGCCTGGCGCTCACTCTTTTTAGAGGATATCTTATCCGCAAGCTCCTTATAAATTTCGGGTTCAAGATATTTTAATGATAAATCATCCAGCTCTACCTTTATTTTGGAAATACCAAGTCTTTGAGCAATCGGAGCATAGATATCCATGGTCTCTCTGGCAATTTCCTTCTGCTTATCCTCAGTCATATACTTAAGTGTGCGCATGTTATGGAGTCTATCAGCAAGCTTTATGAGTATAACACGGATATCCTTGGCCATGGCTAAGAACATCTTTCTTAGATTTTCTGCCTGAACCTCCACTTTATCCTTAGAATATTTAAGCTGTGTCAGCTTAGTAACACCATCCACAAGAAGGGCAATTTCTTCAGAGAACATCTCCGAAACCTGTGAAGTCGTAATATCTGTGTCCTCCACTACATCGTGAAGAATTCCAGCTACAATACTTTCCTTATCAAGCTCTAGCTCAGCTATAATATTTGCTACGCACAATGGATGTACGATATATGGCTCTCCTGATTTTCTTAACTGATCCTTATGGGCGGACAAGGCAAGATTATATGCCTTTTCAATCATGGAAATATCTGCAGAAGGATGGTATGAAATAACCTTGTCAATCAACTTCTTATACAGCTGCTCGGGTGAAGTAAAATCAGCTGGCACCGAAGTGGCTGCTGGCCTATTTAATATACCCTGATTCATAATATCATCCATATCCATAGTATCACCACCTGAATTTATAATAAGATAGCAAATAAAAATCATCCGATATATGCTATGCTTTTCTAATTATTAATTACCTTCATATTGAATAACAGCTTCCACATCATAACCAGTTAATCTTTTCCTACCGTTTAAGCCCTTCAGCTCCATTAAGAAGATTATCTTTATGACCTCTCCTCCAAGCATCTCAATAAGTTTGGTAATAGCTTCGATAGTACCACCGGTAGCAATCAAATCATCGACTATAACCACCTTTTGTCCGGGTTTTATGGCATCCTTATGAATCTCTATAGTAGCCTTACCATACTCAAGCTCATAACTCATTGATATGGTTTCACAAGGTAATTTTCCTTCCTTCCTTATAGGAATAAATGCTTTATTTAAATTATAAGCAATAGGTACTCCAAAGATAAATCCTCTGGATTCTGGACCTACTACTAGATCAAAATCTATGTCTTTAATTAGGTCCTGCATTTGATCAATGGCAAGCTTAAGTCCATCCTTGTTCTGTAATACAGTTGTCACATCTCGAAATATAATCCCGGGCTCGGGAAAATCCGGAATGCTTCTTACATAATCTTCAATTTTATTCATTTTATACCCAAACCTTTCTCTTAGGCTTCAGCCCTCTTATCGTGGATATTATATCACTTACGACAATTCTTAGCAAAGCTTTATTGATTTTTATGAAAAAAACATCATTTAAGAATGCCTATCTATAGTTTTGAATCATTATTTGCACACTTTTATAGCCCCTATATTCATTAATTTGGGGATAATATGTAATAGTGAGTTTAAGATTAGTTCTTCTTCCTGTCTTTAGGCGATTTGCCTCCTCAACTCCGTATACTTTGCTTATATAATTAAAGAAGCCATTCACATCTCCAAAGTATAGAGCGTCCATTTCTCTACCATATGTATTTTTAACACGAAGCCTTATCCCCTTTGAATTCCTTCCTATTACCAAAAGAGATTCTATAGCTAAATCTCTTTCTGCAAACAAGGGCTTTTCATTTCCGTTTCCAAAGGGCTCTAAAAGTCTTAGCTCATTCACCAGCTTCTCCGAAAGATGTCCTAGGGGAAGAAGTAGATCGATGGTAACCTTATTCTTTAGCATCTCCTCTGTTATAGGAGGATTATTATTCAAGGCACTTCTTAAGAGCTCAATATTTTCAGGCGTGATTGACAATCCCGCTGCCATGGGATGGCCACCAAGCTTAAGCATAAGCTCTTTATGCTTAGACAACTCCTCTATCATATTGTAATTAGCTATGGATCTTCCGGAGCCCTTAACGTATTCCAAGGAATCTGTCAGAATTAGTGATGGTCTATTATATTTTTCACGTACTCGTCCTGCGATTATTCCAGCTATACTTTCATGGCAATCAGGAAGATACACTAGCAGAACCTTATCCTTAAGCATATCTCCTTCTTCTATGGTCATTACAGCTTTATCTACATACTCCGCTGTCATTTCCTTTCGTTCTTCGTTAAGGCTTTTTAGCTCTGTAGCAAGCTCCATGGCTTCTGTCTTGGTCTCTGACAGTAATAGCTTAAGACCTCTCTTAGCCGTATCAAGCCTTCCTGAAGCATTAAGGCAGGGACCAATTATAAATCCAAGATGGTAGGACGAAAGCTTTTTCTTATTTATCTGGCATACATCCATCAGCGCCAGTAATCCAATGTTCTGAGTATTCATTAGTAATGACAGTCCATGCTTTACAATAATACGGTTCTCATCTACTAATTCCATTACATCACAGACTGTAGCAATGGCTGCATAGGATAAAAGCTCCTCTTTATAGCTTGATATGTAAGCTAACTCGTACCTGCTAAGCAATGCCATAGCCAGCTTATAAGCAATGGCGCCACCACATAAGCCTGAGAATGGATATGAGCAATCCGGCTGCTTTGGATTGATTATGGCGTCTGCTTGGGGAAGAATTACTGCCGTATCATCTGTCTCTTTAAGGTTATGATGATCTGTAACTATTACAGTCATTCCATATTCCTTAGCTCTTTTTATCTCATCTAATGCAGCAATTCCGTTATCGCAGGTAAGAAGCGTATCAATTTGTTTCTCCCTTGCTTCATCTACCATTCTTATATTAACACCGTAGCCATCATTAACTCGGTCAGGTATATCGTAGTCTACATCTGCGCCTATCACTTTCAGCGTACGATATAGTATATAGGTTGACATCACACCATCAACATCATAATCCCCGATAATGCGTATGCTCTTTTTTTCACTTATCTTTTCCTGTAAAATATCGCAGGCTTTTTCCATATCCTTAAGAAGAAATGGGTCGTAGAGCTTATCGAGGCTTGGATGAAGAAAGTCATTTATTTGGTCAGGACACAAAAGTCCTCTATTGACCAGACACCTCGTCAACACCTCACTAATCTCGCATTCTTCCATTATTTGAATAAAATCCGCTTTAATATTCTTTATCACCCAGTTTTCCAAATCATCCTCCTATGTATGTGCCACAGGTATTGTAATCTTAAAAGCACATGATGCTCTTATATAGTCCTCTATCCTTCTACGATTTCAATACTTTACTTACTCCTCATATACTAGCATAATATAAATAGTTTGTTAATATATGAGCCCTAGAAATTTATTTTATTGATAAATAGTTTTCAAATAACAATAAATAGTTAATACTTCAAATTAGTATTGAAATAATTAGTTTTTATGTTAAAATATATTGTATCTGCTTTGTATGGTATGTTATAATATATCATAT
>LSQX01312288.1_pt1 | contig 12521 bp, 12 predicted proteins | sample 654561 | NCBI WGS metagenome assembly LSQX01 (sample SAMN04489861, study PRJNA283612) | anaerobic digester metagenome | isolation source: 4 biogas reactors fed with cattle manure at either 37C or 55C with and... | place: Denmark: Kongens Lyngby | collected 2014 | reverse complement strand
CAGCATGTATCTGGACAGCTTCCATTGGCCGGACCTGATTTCGATTGCAGTCAACCCGGGCTGGCAGATGCAGGCGGCCTATGACTGCCTCAGTGGACAGAGCTACTCGCTACGGACAGACGGTGTGTGGACCGACTTCACCATACCGGGCATCCGTTGAGACGCTGATCGTACGTCTCGAGCGCTGACCGCGGGACATGCAGAGAAAACGTACTCAGAGCGCGAGTGATGGGTGATAGGTTACGGAGCGGTCCCCTGTGGCAAGCACTATCTACTGCTGCGGTGAGTTGCTGTTGCGTCGCATGTATCGTGACGCGGCGAAAAGTACCACAACCATAGCTGCCATGAGCGAAGGCAGGACCAAGATACCCGCCCGCAGTCCCGACAGATTACCGAGTGCCCCGATAGCCCATGGTACTAAAACCGCCCCGAGGACCCCTGCTGCAGCCATCAGCGAGAAAAGCGATGTGGAGCCGATGCTGATGTGGTCTGAGGCCATGGCTAGCAGAGTGGGCCAGAAACAGGCTATGAAAAGCCCACCCAGCGCGAAGAGCACCCAGGCAGTCGTGAGAGTAGACACGAAATACAACCCCAGCATCACTGCGCCGCAGAGTACCGCTGAGACTACCATCAGCCTGAACGGTTTGATCCTGGTCACCAACGCACCGGTGCCGAAGCGGCCTGCGGCCATCAGACTGCCGTAGAGGATTGTTGTCCATGCACCACCTCTGGCCGATGCACCCAACTCTTCAGCGGCAAAATTAGGCGCCCATGAGGTCAGTCCGGCCTCACAGCCGCCAGCCAGGACCATACCAGCAGATAGCAACCAGAAAAGTGGACTGGCCAGAAAGCCTTTCACATCCGGTGTCACGTGAAAGCTGTCTGCGTGTGGCGACGGAGTCGGATAGCGTGGCGTCATGTACAGAAAAGCGCACACTGTTGGTGGGAGTATCCATAGCCAGAACGAAATGCGCCAACCGTACCCTGCTTGCAACAGTTCTCCTGCACTGAGCGCTCCGATTACCATACCCAGTGCGAAGACGGCGTTGATGATGTTGAGCGCCCACGCTGAACGCTTGGGATACAGTTGTGCGACCAGAGGTGCCACGATGGCCTCAACCACTCCGAAGCCCACTCCTGAGATGGCCATCGCCGACAACAGCGGCCCATATGCGACTGCTTCGGCAGTAAGGATCTGTCCCAATACAAGCGCCATCAGTCCCCAGAACAGGATATGGCGCTTGTACGGTCGCTCCGCATAGTGCCCGATGAGCAGAAGGATGGGTATAGCCGTGAAGATTCGCAGGCTGAACATGAGCCCTTTTTGCTGGAAATCGAGGCCGAGATTTTCGCCCATCATCTCCAGAGCTACCGCAGGTAGCACTTGCACTGCGCCAAGCGTGGTCATACCCAGCAGCGAGGCGATCATCAACCGCCGACGCGCCACTGGTTTTCGTGCGATTGGGCTTTTTACTGTCGTATCCTGCATATCGGTTTCCATAAGAGATCGGTTCATCTGAATCCTCTGCGGCACTTGAACACACGCTTATCTGAGACGCGCACAGCTGCTCCACGTTCTCACCAGAAGCGGTGCATTTTGGGTGTATGGGACAGTGCAACTGCTGAACGACTTGAACACAGGCAGGGTTATCGCCCGCATGCTCCTCGTACTGCGTCATCCGGGAGGGGAGGCAGGTTTGGCTTCAGTGATCGAAGATGAAGCCGAGACGAGAATCGGCAGTCGAGGTGGAGCCTCTGATGTGCGAAAAGCAGGGACTGGGCAATTGCATCACAAATCGTGCTTGCTGCTCTGCGATATCGCAGAGCAGCAGTGAACGTACTACGTAGAGGCCCATCACTATGCCGATTACTCTAGGTGAGCTGTGGGAGAGCGCTAGCTAAAAGTTATCGCACTGGCCTCCGGACTTTTGCCAAGTCCTGACTGGCGGTGGCTCACTTCCCTGATTGGGTCGAGATTACCAGCAAGGCGTTAGCGATCCGGCGCTGGCCTCCATCGGATGGGCGGTTGACTACCTCGCCATCAACCCATGCAGTGGTAGAGCCGCCGCCATCGAGGTTCAGCGCCTCTGTACAGCCCAGTTCTGCCATCAGCCTGGCTAACTCCACCATGGTCATGCCCACACTCCAATCCTTCTGGCGGCCATCCACGGTGACCAGCAGGATCTCATCAGCGTTGAAGCCCACTGCTGTTCGCGGATGGCGAGGACTCTCTGCGGCTACTATCTCGCCTTCACGCACTAGCGTGGGCCCTCCGCCGATTGCCGTTACAACTGGCTCAGTGAAAGGTTCGGTGGCCAGTTCGATTTTGACCTGTTGGCCTGCGGTCAGGCCAAGCAGTGCCTTTCGTGTCGCTTCCCCTGTGGAAGTCAGCAGTATCTCTTCACCTGCTGCCTGGCGGGGCTGTTCCGCCGGGACAACCTCGGACACCGTTCCAGTCCAGGTGCCCTGCGTGCGCAAAGGACCGTCCTGAAGTGTCACTGCCAGGCAGCCTTCGGTGAGTGTCCAGCCGCCGCTAGTGGTGAACAGCTGTAACTCGTCCTCGGTTCCCTGGAGCGGAGTGTTGATCGGCCCGACCGGCCAGGTGGTGTCGCCTACTGTCACCGTGCCCCTGGTTTGGGCTGCCTCGATGTGCAGCGTTCCGTCGGCACACAGGTAGAAACTTGGGCGTCCACGGGGGGTGCTGATCAGCTCCCAGCCGCGCACCATCACACCGCTGACGGCACCCGGGTATGGCCGATGGCCCATCTGGAAGAAGTCTCCATTTACCGCGGCGACCACTCTAGCGTCATCACGGCTCTCCCGCGCGATGATGCCGGAAAGTGCCTCGACACCGCTGACTAACCCCATCCCCATGGCCGTCTCCAGGTGCCAGTTGGGCTCGTTGCGCTGCAACCGCACCACCCTGACCTCCCACGGGCCCTCAGGCTTGCTGATCTGCTCGTAGGTAACGCCTGGCGCTACTGCCTTTAGAGGGCGTTGGGCGGTTGCAATTGTCGGCAGAAACACTGCGCACATCACTGCTGCCAACAGTACACCTATAGTCAGCGGCAGCCTTCTGGCCTGCCACAGGTTCCTACCGAGTTTGCCGTTTGGATATCGCCGGGACGACTGTATATTTTTCATACTTGCCATCTCCTCAGTTAGCCACGTTGTGCTTTAGCAATCTGGCAGACTAAGTCCGAACGGATGCTCTTTTGCACTTCAAATCGTGTGGCCGTGCAGGCCCTGCAGAAAACGCTCGCGTTTCTGTTTGTGGAGAACTTCAGGAGCACACATGTAGATGGTGCTCCAGGCGATTCTCTGTAGGAGTCCATCATGCGCTCTGCTATGACTTCGATGTCCACATGGTGCCGACAATCAAATCTTTGACCGTCTGCACTCGCCGCAGTGGCCTGCGCCCGTGCTGTCTAGCCCCAGCTTCACACCGTGATCAATCGGTCAGAATCGCGTACTACTTCATAGTGGTCTTTCAGGGTCGAAAGCGGACATAGTTCTGAGCCGTCGGAGTTACGCAGCTTCAGACACGTGCCGCAGGCCAGGAATTCTCCGCCCGCCTCCAGCACCTTTTGTGCTTCGGCCTTCACGTCAAATCTGGCGTCCTCTATCTGGTCAATCTCAACGCCTTTACCGGACAGGAAAATTTGCACCTGGTCTCCGTTTTCCAGGCTGTACAGTGCCAGTCGCAAGACGTTGAAGACAGTTTCTGGGTCCGTCCGAGTGATGACTATTCCCAGCTTCATAGGGCAACTCCTGTGTTTCGCATTAAGAGTACGGATACTCTACAGTCCAACCTTGCGACTGTCAAATCGGGCACACGATGCGACTGCAAACCTGTGAGGTTTGGGCGACTGAAGTTGGCTGAACTCCGGCGAGATGCCACTGTGTTATGCTTGACCATTCCAAGAGGTATTCTGTAGACTGTCCTCTGTACAGAACACTCAGGCATCCAAGCATCCCGGAACGTAGGCTATGCACCGCCCCTCATGACAGGTGAAGGCCGGTCAACTTCTGGTCCATCATCTCGATCCGCAGATTATCGTCGTTTGTGGCTTCTGGTTTTCGTCTTCTGTGTAGTAATCTACACGGTAAATCTAGAGTCTCTCCAAATCGGCCAGCATGTGGATGATGGTGTCTATGTAAGTCTGGGACGTTCACTTATCTCCGGCCTGGGCTACGTTCGTTTTGAGGACCCGGCACATCCGGCCGAGCCTCAGTATCCCCCTGCTCTGGCATACCTGATTGCTGTAGTGCTGGCCCTGTCTGGCGGAAGCGTCAGGGCCCTGCGTCTGATACCGCTTCTGTTCTCGCTTGCATCCCTGCCTCTAGCATACCGCTTCTTTGTTCGGCGCATTCCCTCCCAACTCGGTGCCGTTCGCCATACCTGGGCTGCAGTGCTGCTGGCACTGTTCGGGTTGAACCACCTGATCGTCGGCTATGCCGGCATGATCATGACTGAAGCGCCATTTGTATTTCTCACTCTCGCTGCCATAGTCTGGCTGGACCGCCTTGATGGCTGTAGCCGAAGCATTGATGGTCGGCTGCAGGCAGGCAGTAGTCGGCCAGCTCCGTCAGTGGGCTGGAGTCTGGGTATGGCGGCACTACTGGCACTCTGCTGTCTGATGCGCACCGCCGCCTACGCATACGTCATCGCAGTGGCACTGTGGCTATGGTTTACTCGGCGTCGGCAGGCTGCAGTCGCAGTGACGGCACTGACCTCACTTATGCTGATACCCTGGCTGGTAGCTCAGCACCAGAGTACCGGTGCGTGGTTCGGGGGCGGCTATGTGGCGGACATCCTCGGTCAGGGCCATACCTTCTGGCACCCGCTGATGCGTCCAGTCGAAAACCTCGTGGTGTACTGCATAGAATTGCTGCCTGCTGCGCTGCTGCCGTTTTTCGGTGACCAGGTAGCTGCAGTTGCGGGCCGTCTTCACATATCGTGGCTGCCGCCTGTGATGGGGCTGTCGGTGACGGGGCTTGTCATAGCCGGTGCATGGTGGCGCCGGTCCGTGAAATCCGACCCAGCAGTATACCTTTGCGGCGCCCTTGGTGTGGTGCTTCTTGTCTGGTCGTATCGCTACACGCGCTTCTGTCTGCCGCTTGTGCCGCTGTGCCTCATCTATCTGCTCACATCCGCAGCGCACCTGAGCCGGCCTCTGGCGCCCCGTGGCGCAACGCCTTCTCGCCCTGTCTGGCCCTGGCTACTGGCAGCCATCACTCTGCTCGGCTTTGTCGCTCGTGATGTGCACATGCTGTATCGTCCGCCCAGACGCAACTACACTGACTTACAGGCGGTGGCCCGTTTCGTGGAGATTCATACTCCGGCGGAGGCGACCATCATCACCCCGGCCCCGTGCTCTCTGGCGGTCTACACCGAGCGTTCCTTTGTGGATCTGCTGCCTCCCAAGCACCCGAGCTCACTTTCGGTACCCGAACCATCAGAACTGCTATCTCGTACTGCTGCGTACCTCCCCCGCTATGTTTGCATCTATCCATTTAGAGTAGATGAGCCGCTGGACGCGCCCGATTTCTTAGGCCATCCCCCCTTTCGGCTGCGTGCGAGAGATGATCAGCTTGGCGCAGTGATCTATGCTGTACAGCCCTGACATCACGATGATGCTCACATGCATCCACCCGGAAGTCTTGCAGATTCCTCCCAACTGAGTTCTCCCAACAGGACACTTGTGACAGGACACTTGCAGGTAGGACACCTGTGACAGGACACTTGCGACAGAGTACTCGCAGGCAGGAAGGCCGGGCGTTTCCGCGAATATCTCTTGAGGGAAAAGATGACTCACAGACAGTATGCGTTCAGGTGAGTGGTGCTTCCCCATACCAGACGCTTCGTACGGCTTGTAATGCCTGAGAGAAAGTGAAACTGATATCGTCAAGGAGGGGTGCATGATGCAACAGGGTGCACAAGAGGGGCCTCTGGCCGGTAAGGTAGTTGCTATTCTCGTCGAAGAAGGCTTCCATGATCAGGAGTTGGACGTACCTCGTCAACGATTGCTCGATGAAGGCGCACAAGTCGTGCTGGTCGGTACAGAGGCGGGCAAGACCTATGAGGACTACAGGGGCCAGAAATTTTTCGTCACGGCTGACATCTCAGCACAGGATGCTGATCCTGGCCAGTTTCATGGTCTGGTCATACCTGGGGGGAAGGCACCTGGTCTTATGCGAGAGAACCAGGCTATGCTGGACCTGACCGGCCGTCTCGATGCAGCCGGCAAACCGATCGCCGCTATCTGCCATGGGCCGTGGGTTGTGGTCGCTGCCGAGATAGTCCGCCGCCGTCCCATGACCAGTGTGGCGAGCATTGCCGAAGACCTCGTGCAGGCTGGAGCGCAATACCGTGATGAGCCTGTGGTGATCGCCGACAATCTGATTACCTCGCGAACACCGGCTGATTTACAGCCCTTCTGCGATGCTCTGGTTGAGGCACTGAAATCCTGATAGCGCACCTGACCTGTGCGCGGCTGGTCGATTCTGTAGGCATGGATAGGTTGCTTTTTGCCCAGGGCATGTATCGTGTTTTCTGCATTTGGCCATAAAGCAGATGATAGCCGCGTATCAGGAGATTGATGCTGGGCATCCATCCGGGCGACGGCGATGCCGCGCCCGGCATGAGGCAACAAGTGACGGGCAATGCCAGGATATGCGTGGCTGATTGCTCGACGCCGCAGTCATGCTGAGCAATTGCCGCGCCCGACTCTGGACATGTGGCCCCCCGTGAGAGGGGCGGACCCTTGATGCATTTCAGCAGATGACAGGCGGTAGCGTCAATTCGAGGGAGGTTTGTGATGAGCGAGCAGGTTGTCTTCACGCCGAACGATTTTCAAGGCTCAGATGCTGAACGGATCAATGCAGCGGTCAACGCGGCAGCAGAGGCTCGTGGGCGTGTTGTCATCCCCCGTGACAATCATGCACAGGATGGACATCGCGAGATCTGGCTGCTCGACTCCGCCATCCTCGTACATAGCAACACCACTCTGGAGCTGAACAACTGCCACATCAAACTCTCCGACAGGTGCCGAGACAACATGATCCGCAGCGCCAATTGCGGCCTTGGCATAACCGAAATCGAACCTATGCAGCGGATCCGCATCTATGGCGTCGGAGATGCAGTTCTGGAAGGCGCCGACCTCCCCCGCGCCACTGGCGACAGCGGCAAGGCACTGGGACTGAACACCCGCGCAACCGACGCCGGAACGGCTGGGGAAAGCAAGCAGCAGTCTACGACGATGGGGCACAAACGCCGTTGCAGTTACGGAACCGATGCCGAAGTGGCGGACGAAAGCCAGATCAGTGACTGGCGCAACATCGGAATACTGATGGCCTTCGTCGAAGACTTCAGCATCAGCAACCTGACCATCAGGGAGTCGCACTGCTGGGCCATATCACTGGAGCGCTGCGCTCACGGGACACTTCGTGATCTGGATTTTGCTTCCACCGGCGTGAAGATGATAGATGGCACTGAACAGGAAATACTCAACCAGGACGGGATAGACCTGCGCATCGGCTGCCACGATATCCTCATCGAAAACATCACCGGCTACAGCGGGGACGATCTGATCGCCCTGACTGCTCTGGGGAGCCCCGATAGCGTCGCGGGCGCCCTGGCCTCTACCCAGGTGAGCGGTGGAATTGGCCGCAGCGATGGCTGCGATGATATCCGCAATGTCATCATCAGAAATGTCAGAGGCTACAGCGCGGGAGCCTGCAGTATCATCAGACTGCTCAACAGCTCAGGTCTGAAATTGCATGGCGTGCTCATAGATGGGCTGGTTGACACCGCACCACCGGGAAAACAATCGAGAGCTGCTGTGAGGCTGGGTGACTATCGATATGGCACCGGAAACCCTCCTGTGGGGGACGCCAGAGCGATCATCGTGACCAACATATCCAGTCGAGCGCGCCAGGCCATACTGATAGGCGGTTCGCTGTGCGATTCTGTCATCCACAACGTCATCTCTCACGGGGTTGACAGCCAGGCAGTGACCATCGAGTCCGATGAAGTGGTGGTGCGCGATGTCACCATGACGAACATAGTCTCGTGCGCTGACGAGCAGTGATCGGCCCACCACGCCTTGATTGCGGCATCTCAGGATTGTTTCTGGAGCCATGCTCTAGCATTAGCAGGTGAACTCGGTGCACTGGTAGAAAGCTGCATACGGCTTGCATGTGGCCTGACATAATCGCATATAGCGCGGTGTAGCTGCATGGGGCCGGACATAGCCGCATGTGGGCGGATATAGTTGTTTGTGACGCTACGATACTATCGGGCTGGTGTACGGCCAGGTAGGACAGTATGCGAGCGAACTCAGTCGCCGATTGGGAGGCCTTGATGGCAGTTGGTATCAAATCTTTGGAAGTGACGGTTGGGCCGGAGAAAGCAGATTTTGTAGGTGCCGATCATCTCGTCTTGCAGGCGGCAGTTGATTACGTGACCGCTATGGGCGGTGGCACAGTTCGAATTCTGCCTGGCACTTACGAGATGGGCAACTCCGTGTTTCTGCGCAGCAACCTGCGCCTGATCGGCAGCGGTGAAGACACTGTCCTTCGCAAGTGCGAATCTGTATGTGAGCTGCTGACCGAGGACACAGACTGGTACTCGAACCGTGTGATGGTGAAAAACGCATCGGCATTTTCCGTGGGCGGCGGTGTTTTTATACGTGGCAAATGCCCGCACTCGGGCAAGCCCCAGTTCGTCAAGCGCACGGTTGTTGCCGTAGATGGCAATGCATTGTATCTGAACCAGGAACTACGCATGAATTTCTGGCTGGAGACAGCACCGGAAGCGGCCACGCTGTTCCCGGTCATCACAGGCGATTATGTCAACGACATAGCCGTCGAAAACCTGATCATAGACGGCAACCGCGCCAACAACGAAAACCTGAACGGCAACTACGGCGGCTGTGTTTTCATCCAGGACTGCAACCGAGTAGTCATGCGCCATGTCACGGCCCGCGACTACAACGGCGATGGCTTCAGTTGGCAGATATGTCACGATGTGACGGTAGACAAGTGTCAATCTGTGAACAATTCCGACCTCGGCCTGCATCCGGGTAGTGGGTCACAACGCCCTATCATAACCGACAACACAATCATCGGCTCCAGCCAGGGGTTGTTCTTCTGCTGGGGTGTCAAACACGGTGTTGCAGAAGGCAATATAATCGAGGATTGTGACAAGTACGGCATCTCCATCGGCCATCACGACACCGACAATCTGGTGCGAAATAACTGTGTCCGACGCAGCGGTTTGCATGGTGTATGGTTCCGTCAGCATCCCAACCCGGCCCGTGACTCGCACAGAAATGTTTTTGAAGGCAACCTGATTGTTGACAGCGGTGTTCGCGACGAGTGTGTGGCCATCGAGATGCTCGGGACGGCCACCGGTGTGGTGCTGCGCAATAACCGTATCGTTGACACCCGCCGCAAACACGCCAGTCGCAACCGGATAGGCCTGCGAATTGGCGAGCAGATCCAGGACCTGGTGACAGAGGGCAATTCTTACTCAGGCATGGAGACCGACATCGTGGATCTGCGTTGACTGAAACGATGATACGGCTTTGCGCCGAAGCCGGGGTAGTGTCACGCACCACACCGGGCACTCATGCGCAAGCCCTCGTTTGCTCCAGAACACGCAGTACAGAACCCCGATGACTGATAGGCATCTATGAGACAGCGGGAGGTGACTTGAGTGCAAATCTATCTGCTACGACACGCTGATGCGGCCGAACAGGGACCTGGGCAAAGTGATGCCGAGCGTCCGTTGACCGATAGAGGTATCAAGCAGACCGCCGAGGTAGTTGCCTGGATGACAGGTCATAGAGTCCGGGCAGAGTATGTGGTTGCCAGCCCTCGGTTGCGCGCTATGCAGACCGCCGAACCGGTTGCTGATGGACTTGGGGTGCCGATGTTGACCGACTATCGGCTCGATGGCGGCAGACTCACCGCACAGGCGGTGGTCGACTTGGTGGACGAATTGGGCAGCCCGGAGACCGTTGTGTTGGTGGGACATGAGCCGGACTTGAGTGGTTTAGTCGAGGAGCTGACCGGAGGCCACGTACAGATGCGGAAATCTTCAGTGGCCGCTATCTGGTGCGAGCGTATCCGTGCGGGGCGCTGTACACTGACGCTGCTGGTGCCGCCTCGGGGGACCTGAGGTCACAAGTAAGTGGCGCCATGCTAGTACCTGCAGCAGATCTCGAGGATTATTTTGCAGGTCAAAGCTGCAGTGCGCTTGCATTGTTATGCGGCTTGCATACTGCATGCTTTCTGTTGAGGACAGAGGCAGCAAGTGATGATGCCAGTTGTCCTGTGCAGTACGTTGACGAACGGTTCAACCGGTGGCTACCGGTCCTGGCATACGCATGCACCAGGGTGCGCACGGTAACTGCCAGCATAGTGCAGGTTGTACTCACGAAGTAGTCTTCTCCTCGCAGTTTGTAGTCAACTGCGGCAATTTGTGTTACCATAAGCCACTGGCCGTCACAGTCAGCCCGGCCGTCGGTCTTCGGCCGGGACTTTCTTTTATCGGGAGCAAACGCCGTGACAATGCGGGCCATTCTCATCGCCATGATCCTGTCAGTAGTTTCGATATACTGGCAGCATCTGTCCAGTGTCATCGAAGGGGGCAGCACACTATACGCGCTGTCCACACCACCAGTGCCGGCCATATTCTGTATTTTACTTCTGATCGGTGCGGCTCCGTTGCTGGGCAAGGTGCTGGGAAAGCCGCTTAGTAAGCAAGAACTCATCGTCATTTTCATGTTCCTGGTCCTGGCCATTCCGCAGGTCACCTGGGGCGTCACTGAAATCCTCCTCCCGTGGATGACCACCCACGTGTATTTCGCCACTCCGCAAAATGATCTTCACAAGATCACTGAGTTGCTGCCCAAATGGTACTACCCGTCCGATCCGGACCTGATCCGCGAGATGTATGAGGGCAGTGCCGATGGCTCTGTGCCCTGGAAGCCATGGCTCTACCCGCTAGGCATGTGGACCATCCTGATGACTCTGATGTTTTTCACGGGGATGTGCCTGGTAAGCATGTTTCGCAAGCAGTGGGCGGATCGAGAACGGCTCCGTTTTCCTCTGCTGCTGCTGCCTATCAGTCTGGTGGAAAAGGAGTCTCCGGGCTCACATGTGCCGTTTTTCCGCAATCCACTGGTGTGGATTGCCTTCGTACTCGTGTTCACTCACCACATTCTGAACGTGATGAACGCCTACAACCCTTCAGTCGCAGCGCTCAAGGACTTCTACAGAATCGGCGCGATTTTCACCGAAGAGCCCTGGACTGCATACCACAACGTACGTTTCTTTTACCGCCCTCAAGTGCTTGGCCTGGCTTATTTCGTATCACCCGATCTGCTGTTTTCCACCTGGTTTTCTTTCCTGATGCAGCCGACCAGCACAGTCATCGCCGATGTTTTCGGTCTGCGTCAGGACCCCAGCTTCCCGTTTTCAGTCGAGCAGGGTTCGGGTGCGTTTTTGGCCATGCTTTTCGTGCTGTTCTGGGTGGGTAGAGGCCAATTGGCTCTCATCGCCCGCAAAGCTCTCACAGGTGACCCCAGCATAGATGATAGTGATGAGCGCATACCATATCGCTGGTCTTTTTTCGGTGCGATTGGTGGATTTACAGCCATCATCATATGGTCACATTTCTCGGGCTTCTCACCAGTTTTTAGCATACCGTATGTCTTCTTGCTTCTCGGGTTCGGCCTGGTATACTCGCGGGTGCGTGCTGAAGGTGGCATACCTGCGGTGTGGGCGTTTCCCTTCAACGAACACAAACGGATGATGTTCCAGCTCCTGGGGACACGTCGATTCATCCGCAGTGGCGACGCATCCGACCTGGTAATGCTGGCTTCATACTCATGGATGGGGCGCGGCTATTTCACTTCCCAGATGGGCTATCAGATCGAAAACGAGGCACTGTCAGACCGCTTCGACATCCGGACGCGACGTTACGGACTGATGGCGGTGCTCGCTTTTGTGGTCGGAGCTGCGGTAGCGTACTATGCAACACTGAGCAGCTACTATAAGTTTGGAGCTGTCACTCTGGGGGGCGGCACCACCGCCGGTGGGGGAAACGTATCCAACGCGCGCACCCAGTGGGAAGAGATTGTCGGCTACATAAACAATCCCACCGGTCCCAGTCGGAACCGCAACATCGCAATCTCCGTCGGTGCGGTAGTCACCCTCGCCATGGTCGCGCTGCGATTTTTCTGGCTACAGTCCCCGTTCCATCCACTAGGCTACGCGATATCGCTCAACTACGGTTATGCGCTATGGTCCAACTTCATGCTGGTGTGGATCGTCAAGTTGGCAGTACAACGTCTCGGTGGCGCGCGTCTATACAGGCAACTGATGCCGTTCTTCCTCGGATTGGTCATCGCAGACCTGGTGGCAGGGGGGCTCAGTTGGCTGATCCTCCTGGCTTTCGGCCCGCGAGCGCTGGCAGGTTATGTGGTGCAGTTCTAATCGACTGTGTGCCT
>LSQX01296910.1_pt2 | contig 12522 bp, 8 predicted proteins | sample 654561 | NCBI WGS metagenome assembly LSQX01 (sample SAMN04489861, study PRJNA283612) | anaerobic digester metagenome | isolation source: 4 biogas reactors fed with cattle manure at either 37C or 55C with and... | place: Denmark: Kongens Lyngby | collected 2014 | reverse complement strand
CCCTTGTTGTCTAGAGTTTTATCATAGCCACTGTCCTCAATAGTTGGCACCAAAGGCAATCCAGTCATCATATCATTGTTGATATGACCTTTGCCAAAGGCCAACATGGCATATAAATCGCTATTCTCAGTCATGAAATTCTCGTAGTTTTGTTTTTTTAGCTGAGACAAAGAAAAGCTTTGAGAAGCACCCTCCGAATCATAGATTGTGACATCACCAGCATTGTTTTTAATGCCGATTTCAGTAAATAAATCATAAAGGGCAAGGCCACGATAACGCGCTTGACTTAAAACTCCTTGGGAATTTAAGAGGCTAAAATCTAAAGTATCTACTTGAGTTTGTTTGCTTTCCAAATCTTTCACCGTAAAGCTGTGTTCTTTTTCCAGCCCATCGCCATAAAAACGAATGGTGTTTTGATCAAATTCTTGATAAGGCGCTTCGATATGGGCATAGGAATCAGGAACCAACTGTATCGTCATTGAAGTAAGATTCCTTAGGGTTTTTGCATCGCTTGTATCGGGATTTGAACTAGGAATAATTAATTGAAGAGGTCCACCATCATTATCTACCTTGTAATCGGCCGGATCGCTGTCAAGGAATGGATTTAAGGGACGACTTTCTAGAAATCCATCCGACGATTTATTTGGAACTAGGGGAGCTCCGTTTTTTGAAAAAGCTAAAAGAGAGGACATGCTATCTCTTTGCAGCTCATTGTTATAGCCCAAAGCAAAGAGTGATTCAAGGGTTACTGTGACCTCTTCATCTCCATTGGAAAAAGTTGCTGTACCATTTGTACCGGGAATGCCCAAATGCTCCATTAATAGGTAGTTAAAATCGACCCCTTCATAGAAGTCGGAAACCATGCCCTTTTCAGAATCAACTTGATAGATATCTTTGACTTGGGCCGCTTTTTTATTGAGGCTAGTCACTGTTTCGTCATAGATGAGGGATTCAAGATCTCCCACAGTGAACTGCTGATTGATCAGCAGCTGCTGACTTTCACTAAATACCTTTATGGTGAAAGGATCCTCTGCCAATTGATTAGCCCATGAATCGCTGGAATACCTATGGGTGTTATATAAAACATCCTGTCCTACAATCACATCTTTTAAATACTGCACTTGGTGAGATCCGTTTGGATGGTGATATTGAGTTTTACCAAAAACAACTCGCATGGGTCCACCATTGTTGGATAAGCCTGACAAATAGGGATCATCGGTTTTGTGAATGGTATAAGGATAATTGTTTACTCCATAAGCAAGGAGGACTGGATAGCCAGTTTCCACAAGATCTGCATTGGTAGACTGGTAATCCCCATCATTTAAATCCCCAGCATTTTTATTATAAAAGCCAAAACCATCTGGATAGGAAAGAGTGTCGACGGAAAAAGTTTCTTGTGCTGGCATTCCATCGGCAGCAATAAAATTAACCAAGGTGGTTCGAGCATCAGCTAGACCCATGGTTTGAGCATCATCCATGCCCAAATATAAAAGCATTTTATAAAGATCCAGCCCCTCATATTCATTCACATACCAATAAGTAGAATTGGCTAAACTGTAATGATCACTATAGCCAATTCCTCCTGGCTTAATTTGACCATCCTTATCGTAAACAACGAGGCTTTCTAAGTCTTCAACTGTAAAGTTCATTTCATACCCTAGGGCTGAGCCGCGAAAAGTGACGATATAATCCATGTAGCCAGACTTGGCAAATTCTTCTACAGGGCTTTCAGTATGTTTAAAGCCAGGTTCAGTTTCTTCTGCAATGTATATGTAAGCAACATTGGTAAATCGTTCATACTCAGGATTGTTTCCATAATTTTCTACATCATAGACAAGGCGAGTACAGCCATCTTGATTGTCTAGTTCTTTGACGTAGCCAAGGGAGTACTCTCCTTCAGCCTCGGCATCAAAGACGAAAGGGGCTGCCGATGTTCCATCAAGGGTTCCGATACCAAAAGCCAGTAAGATGGGCATCTTATCCTCATGAGCCTTACGGATTTCTTCTAGGGTAAGCTCAGAAATTGTGGAGCGATTTCGGTCCTTAAGAATCACTTTGTAGGCTTGATCTGTTAAGATAATTCCGTTATCGCCTTCTGTCATTTGGTGGAGGAGATAGTAAAGGTCCAGCCCTTCATAAATAAAGGGTCCCGTTTCATCCTCGTAAACCCCGCGATAAAAACCCTCTGTTCGGTTTTCCATTTCGCGAACAGACAGAGGGATACTAGTGACAATAGCTGGACCTTCCACCGTTGTTGTAGCACCTGTGATGGCGTCAATGTTATAGGGCAAGGTCTCGTCGTCTGTGATGCCGCCGTTGGTTATGTGTTTGAAAATACTATCTTCAAAGTCTACCTCAGAATGAAATCCTAAGGGGACTTTGGTCTTGATTTCATCTGGTGCCTGTTCATTAAATAGACAGCCTGCTAGTAAAAAAGAAGCCAATAACAAGACAGCCACAAGTTTTTTTATCATGATATGAACCCTCCTAAAGCAATATAAAAATAGAAAAGACCGCAAAAATGCGGTCGAAAAAGTCGGGTTCACCGTCTCATTCTTTCCGCAATGGGAGGCTAAGCTGTTTCCGGCGTAACCCTATGGTCTACCTTTTCCTAGAAAATCCGTAGAAAAGATCGATCGAACAATGTGATACTCTTAACAAAAGGATAGATTAATAACCAGGAAATGTCAATGAAGTCTGTCATTATGGGCCTTCCCTACCTTTTTAAGAAACATCGAAACGATTTTCGAGGCTAAAAGAAAATTTTTTATGAATGGACTCAGGCAATAAATTTAATAGAGTGAACATTAATTCACCTGAAACTTGCATTTCATCTAATAAATTAAGGGCTCTATTTCCTTAGATTAAAGGATTATCAGTGAAATAGTTATGAGAATGTTAAATATAAAATAGATCAGGGTCATACTTGTATCCATCTGAAGGCAGTGTGGTATAATAGGTTTGAATCTAAAACAAATTTTAGGAGGTTTATATTCTATGAAAAAAAGAATGACCGCAATTGTGGCATCTTTATTGATGGCTACAACTATTATTGCTGGATGCAAACCAAGCACTCCAACAACTACAACAACAGCAGGTGAAACAACCACCACAGCAGGTGAGACAACAACTACAGCAGGCGAAACAACAACAACGGCAGGTGAAACACCTGATATTTCAGACAAGTCCGTTGGGATGACTACGGATGAAGGTGGAAAAGGCGACAAGTCCTTTAATGATGCTGGAATCGCTGGTCTTGAAAAAATTAAGAGCGAGTTTGGCTTAGATTATGACTTGATTGAAACAATTAATGCTGACCAGATTCAGCAGAATCTTGAAACCATCGTGTCTAAGGATGATTTCGCTGTAACTGTTGGATTTAAGATGGCAGAAGCTGTTGAAAGTGTTGCAAAAGCAAACCCAGAAAAGAAGTTTATTTTGGTTGACGCAGTAGTCGAACAGCCAAACGTAAAAAATGTACTCTTTAAAGAGCATGAAGGATCCTTCCTCCTTGGCGTTATTGCCGGTATGATGACTGAAACAAATAAAGTCGGATTCATTGGTGGAGTAGAAGGAGACGTTATTGGTCGATTCGAAACAGGTTTTGCAGCTGGTGTTATGAGTGTTAACCCAGAAGCAGGAGCGCTTTTGATGCCGCAAGGCGATGCACCGCATGGTGAGTTTGTTACTTATGCAGCATCCTTCTCTGACACAACCAAGGGTAAAGAAATTGCTTTGGACATGTACAATCGCGGAGCAGATATTGTTTATCATGCCGCTGGTGGTGTAGGTCTTGGATTATTTGATGCCGCTGAGGAAACCCAAAACTATGCAATGGGCGTTGACTCTGACCAGGCTCTCATTGTTCCAGACAAAGCAGACGTTATCTTAGTTTCTATGATGAAGCGAGTTGAAGTTGCAGTGTATGACGCTGTTAAAGCGTATATCGAAGGAACTTTTGAAGGCGGAATGGACAACTTGGGATTAGTAGAAGACGCAGTAGGTTTATCTGAAACAATCCACCCTGACTTGCAGGCCAAACCAGAAATTCTGGATAAGGTTGAAGAGTTCAGAATGAAGATTGTTGATGGCGACTTAGTCGTTCCAGGAAAAGTTGAAGAATTAAAAGATTTTAAAGTTGAATAGGAATCAGTATAAAAACTGAACAAATTTTAAATAGAAAGTCGGATGGGCTCCCCATCCGGCTTTTTTTTAATGTATAATAAAAACAAGTAACTTATAAATAAAATAGGTGGCTTTTAAAGGAAGACAAGTAACTATTAATAACTCAGATTAATATCCCAAGGGGTGCGATAATGGAAAAAGTAATTGAAATGAAAGGCATTACCAAAGTTTTTCCGGGTGTCGTAGCCAATGATAAGGTGGACTTTGACTTAAAAAAAGGTGAAATTCACGTTCTCCTCGGAGAAAACGGTGCCGGTAAAACAACCCTAATGAATGTTCTGTACGGGCTGTATCAGCAAGAAGAAGGCACGATTCTTATCAATGGTGAAGAGGTGAAGATTGCAAACCCAGCAAAAGCCATAGAGCTTGGTATTGGCATGATTCACCAGCATTTTATGCTAGTCGACATTTTCACGGTCACGGAAAACATTATTTTAGGCAATGAGCCTAGACGAGGGCTCAAAATTGACATTGATAAAGCTCGTAAAGAGGTTCAGGAGCTTGCAGATCGCTATGATTTCAACATAGATCCCGATGCATTGATCAAGGACATAACCGTTGGTCAGCAGCAAAAGGTAGAAATCCTGAAAGCCTTGTATCGGAACACGGACATTTTAATTTTGGATGAACCCACGGCGGTTTTAACTCCGCAAGAAATTGATGAATTAGAAATTATTTTAAGAAACTTAACCCGAGAGGGGAAATCAGTGATTTTAATCACTCATAAACTAAAAGAAATTATGAAGATGAGTGATCGGGTGACTATTCTTCGTTTAGGTAAAGTAGTGGGCGAAGTTATGACTGAGGATACGACGATTCCAAAGCTTGCAGAAATGATGGTAGGACGTGCCGTTAAACTATCGGTAGAAAAGGATCCTCATGAAGCTAAGGAAGAAGTGTTGGTGGTTAAAAATTTAAACTATAAAGATGAACGCGGAGTGGCTAAGCTGAAGGATCTATCCTTCTCAGTTAAACGTGGCGAGATTTTAGGTATCGCTGGCGTTGACGGGAATGGACAGCATGAAATGGTAGAGATTCTTACTGGTTTAGTTGCAGCGGAATCGGGCAGTGCTGTTTTGGAAGGTGTGGAAATACTCGGCTATACACCTGACAAGGTGATTAAGGCTGGGATGGCAAACATTCCCCAAGACCGCCACAAACGCGGCTTGGTTTTAGACTTTCCACTTTATGAAAATGCCATTTTAGGACAGCATAAGGAAGATCAGTTTAATAAAGGAATTTCTTTGGATTATCCTATGATTAAGAAGTATACGCGAGACCTCATCGAAGACTTTGATATCCGGACTCCAAATGAATTGGTTTCTGCCCGGAGTTTATCTGGTGGAAACCAGCAAAAATTGATTGCCGCTCGTGAGATTAGTAAAGACCCAACGGTATTGATTGCTTCTCAGCCAACTCGAGGTTTAGATGTTGGGGCAATTGAATATATTCACAAACGGCTAATCCGCGAACGCGATCATGATAAAGCTGTCATATTAGTCTCTTTAGAGTTAGACGAAATTATGGACCTATCAGATCGAATTAGCGTGATTTATGATGGACACATTAGTACTACCATTGACCGCGAACAAGCCACAGAAAACAAGCTGGGGATATTAATGGCTGGTGGTAGCCTGGAAACTGAAATGACACCTTCTGTGACGGCACAAACTGTAGAAAAGAAAATAACCCAGGAAAACGGGGAAGAGGAGGTTCATCATGGAAAAGAAAAGTAGAGTTCACCAAATTGAGAAGTTCCTGCCTCTGATTACCCCGGTTGTATCATTGGCATTAGCCTTAATTATTTCTCTTTTCATCGTGTATTATACCATTCCAGATCTGTCCTTAGGCGAGTCAGCGAGTCTATTCTTCAAGTCCCTGTTTGAAGCAAACTTTAAGAATACCAAGGCAATTTCAGACTTTTTGGTTAACTCAACACCTTTAATCTTTACTGGATTGGCCCATGCTTTAGCATTTCGCTCAGGACTTTTTAATATAGGTGTTGAAGGTCAGTTTACCATTGCAGCGATTACAGCAGCAGCTTTAGGCCTGATACCTGGTCTACCAATGATTATTCATGTTCCATTAGTTATTAGTGGAGCAATTATAGCCGGAGCTATTTGGGCTTTTATCCCAGGCTTTTTTAAAGCAACGCGGGGTACCAATGAAGTAGTTAACACCATCATGATGAACTATATCGCCATGCATGTGTACAACTATATTATTAAGAATCCTTTAAAGGTTGAAAACTCTGTAGCAACTGCGCAGATTCAGGCTTCTGCCACCTTGTATCGTTTTTTAGGTGATCGCTATCGGGTCAATGTTGGATTGTTCATTGCCCTTGCAGCCGCTGTGGGTGTGTGGTATTTCATGTCCCACACAAAAAAAGGATATGAATTAAGAGCCACTGGACTAAATATGTATGCAGCAGAATACGGTGGCATGAACCGTAAGCGGAACATTATTTTAGCCATGGTTATCTCTGGCGCATTGGCTGGATTGGCTGGAGCCGGTCAGATTATGGGACCAGAACATTCTGCCAAGGAATTGGCTAAGTTTGCTGGATTCGGTTTTAATGGAATCGCCGTTGCCCTATTAGCCAAGTCTCACCCCTTGGGCGTGCTACTATCGGCTTTATTATTTGGAGCCTTGATTAATGCTGGACCTTATATGCAACTGAACGGAATCTCCAAAGATATTGGATTTGTTGTACAGGCTTTAGTTATTCTTTTTGTAGCAGCCGATCATGTTTGGAAGATGTTATTGGATCAACGAAAGAAAAAGGAGGCAGCAAAAAATGGAAGGTAATCAAATGCCCTTTATCATTGGTTTTCTGGCTGCCACGCTTCGAATTGCAACGCCTTTAATCCTGACATCCCTAGGTGGACTCATTAATGAAAAATCAGGGATTACCAATATCGGTTTGGAAGGTATTATGATCATGGGCGCTTTCTTTGCTGTGGTCGGATCAGAATACTCAGGAAACGCTTATATTGGACTGGCTGTTGGTATTTTAGCCGGTGTATTGACATCGCTAATCTTTGCATTTTTGTCGATTCATCTAAAAGCCGATCAGATTATTTCTGGTACTGCCATCAATACCCTAGCTGCTGCCATTCCATCCCTGCTTTTGTGGGCACTGTTTGGAATGCAAAGTCAATCCAATGGAGTGGATCGGATTGCGTATTCTCCAAGAGCAAGGGAAATTATTGGATCCATTCCAATAATTGGAGATTTTCTATTAGAGCTCAATTATATGGTTTTTGTAGCCTTGATTTTGGTAGCTGTCTTTACCTGGTTACTCAATAAATCTCGTTGGGGATTGCGCCTACGAAGCGTAGGTGAGTATCCAAAGGCTGCCGATACATTGGGGATCAAAGTCTATATGACACGCTATAAAGCGGTCTTACTTTCAGGTGCCCTAGCTGCAATGGGAGGTGCGTCCTTATCCATTGTGTCAGGTAACATCTACCGAGATGGTATGATTAATGGCCGAGGCTTTATTGCTTTGGCTGCCATGATCTTCGGAAATTGGACGCCCCTTGGCGCTTTAGGTGCATCGCTACTCTTTGGTGCAGCAGAAGCCCTACAAATTCGGTCCCAATCCTTTGGGTTACCAATTCCTACGGAAGTCTATTATATTCTTCCTTATTTATTAACGATGATTGCCATTACAGCCTTCGGTAAGCGGTCCCATGCACCGGCTGCTTTGGCTAAACCCTATGAAAAGGGCGAACGGTAGTTTTAACAAAACAATTAGTATTTGAAAAAACCTCTTAGTCCAAGATGATTGGATTTAAGAGGCTTTTTCATGAAATGGTTCATCCTAAGTAGTTTTAAAGAAAAGTTTTAAGCGTAAAATGATATTGTTTAGCAAACAGCTCCATATCCTGGTATGGAAGACATAGTTCGGCAATGGCTTATTGCAGCCCATCTTCCTTGCTACCCTTTCGAAGGAAGTCTCTAATGCTATTATGTGAAGCGTTTTCTCTCTATCTATCAGGTTAACGTAGTGCGAGCAGATTAATAGAACCTTCCCCGTGTAAAAAGATTCTAAACTACATATCCTTATTCTTTCCGTGCGCTCATTGGAGAAGGCTGGTTAAAACCGCATAACAAAAGATTCGGATTTTTAAGAAGTTCAGCATGTCTCAAGAATAAAGACTGATTTCAGAACGGATTACTACCCTGATTCCAATGACCGGTTAACAGAATGATTATCAACAACCATTATTGAAGGATTATTTAATTGGTTTTCACGCAAAGATTCCAGTAAATATATGTATTCATATAATTTCCACCTTATAGATATATTAGTGGGAAATAGTGTAAAGTAAACGTAAGAAGCCCTTTTCAATCTAATGTTATGAGCTCTAAAATGGGCATGATTTTTATCGATTAGGGTGGGTTTTTAAGAGGACTGATGTTCTTAAAAAGAGCTAAAAGAAGGCAGCTCTGAAGAAGAAATTTTGTTTCCAGCGATGGATCACTAGTACTTTGTTCTGATGATGAAATGTTTTAATGTTGAACTACTTTCTGCAGCAAACTTTTCTCTGGAGGTAATTAATGAAGCGAATCATTAAACATGTTTTTTGTTTTATCCTAGTCTCAATTGTTCTTGTCGGGTGTCAAGCAGCTAATAATGAATCTAAAGAAAAACTATCTTCTATCAGAAGTACAGTTTATGAGCAACTGGAAAAATCCATTCAACTTGATATTGATGGGGATTGGCAAGATTCTAAAGTGGAGTTAAAGCCAACCAAAGAATTTGATAATCAGTTCTTTAATTTAGATGAGTCCTTTGCTGAAGACAAGGTATATGTGGTCACATTTAAATCGAAAAACCCCCTTATGGGTGATTATGTTCGACTTGCGGATAACTCAGGGAAAATTGTTGGTTACAACTACCGTCAATAATTTATAATTTTGTGTGTAGATATTAGATATTAGATAATAGATATTAAATACGCTTCCCTAAATAAGTAGAATGGAAAAGAGATCCTTTAAAACCGGGATCTCTTTTCTCGCTCCTTCAGCATGGAATGATCTAAGCGGTGTAAGATCTTAGTGAGCTAGATGGTGGGAAGCGCATAGCACAAAAAAGAAGGGTATTTGAGCAAATGCATATCAATCGGAAGGGACGAAATAAAAGTGGGCATGAAAAGACAATGATCCATAAAATGACCATCCATAAAATGAGAAAAAATAATAGGGAGCATAATAGGAATCAGGTGGAGTTTAAAGAAAATCAGAAGAGATTCCCTTGAAAGGAAGCTGTCAAGAGAAGATTTATAGATTATAATGGAATATAAATGGATAAGGGAGGTAGGGAATGAAGATTAGTTTTGACCGTAGGGCCTTTGAAGGAGAAACGCGGGTGTTGACTTCTTTTGAAGAAAAGATAGAAATCGTAGAAACAACAACAATGGAAGGCCTGGTTGACCAGTACGTATTTCACTACCTTGGTCTCTCTGACCTTCCGCCTGGACGTCATGATTGGAATTTGATTGCCATCAAGAATATGCAATATCGCTCCTTGGCCAGAATCCGTGATGGGGAGATTCAATGGGTGGATGGGGCAGACCAAACGGTGAGAGAATTTTTTGGACTGGGTGAGATGGCTGGAATTATTGGGATGACGACCATGTCCCTAAACCAGCAAAAAGAACAGGCTCTGGATGCTCTGGTACCTGGAGAGTGGCATCATGTAGACTTACCGATTCGAATCGACACAAAAAATATCCGAAACTTAGCCTTGTTTGTAGCTCTATTGTCTTTAATTTCCTTTATTGCAATGATTCTTCATTTTCAAAATACCAAGGAAGTGTTAGCGGAACTTTTTATAGCTTTTCTAATCGGTAGTATTGCCTGCTACTTTATTCTTTTAAGAGGACGGAAGATTTCTTTTAATGAACATATTGTGGTGTATCGCAATCGGTTCAATCGTTATGAGCGATTTACACCAGAGCAATTTGATCACTTAGAGTGGTTTGGTCCCAATCGGGACATTAAATTTGTCTTTAAATATGAAGAGAAATCACGGAATTTTATTTCCACCAATCTAAAGAATAACTTTAAATTGATTCTCTGGGCCAAAAGCCAAGGAATCGGAATTTATTCTTCAAACCCATAAAATAAAGAGAAACAGGGCTGGCTTTGGCTACTCTGTTTCTTTTTTTATGCTCTGTTAGCATCTTTCATAATATGTTAACAAAACATTCTTAGGAAAATGAAGCTTTACCATTTACAATAATTCTAATCCAGTTATAATATAGGTGGGACATAAATAACGGACTGGGACATAAAGGTCCCGAAGGAGGTAGTGTGAGCGGGAATCTTTTTTTACAACGACAAATTATTCCTGAAGGCATGGAACTCCTAGAGCGTCGCTTTTCTTTATTGCGCATCATCCATTTGGACCAGCCGGTGGGCCGAAGAACTTTAGCCCAAAGAACAGGCTTATCCGAGCGGACGGTTCGATCGGAAACAGACTTTCTAAAAAAACGTAATTTTATTGAGATTATACCGCGAGGTATGGTCATGACCAAGGAAGGATTAAAACTTCTAACCGGACTCAATGAATTCATGCAAGACTTTTTAGGCTTGGACCAGGTGGCTGAATTTATAGCAAAGAAACTGGGATTTAAAAAGGTAATTGTCATTCCAGGTGACTCCGACGAGAGTCAACAGACGCTGGAGCAAATGGGTCAAAAAGCAGCCATGCTTCTGGCCGAATTTATGAGACAGTATGCTTTGATTGCTCTTACAGGAGGCAACAGTGTTAAAGAAATAGTGGAACAGTTCCCACAAGGAGAGCGTTTTCCTGAGGTCATGGTGGTTCCTGCCAGAGGCGGAGCCGGTCGAAATTACAACATTCAATCGAATACCTTAGTTGGTCGATTGGCTGATCGAATGGGCGGAAAGTATCGCTTACTCAACTTACCAGACATGATCAGTGAGCAAGCTTTAGGTACCATGTTAAAGGAAAAAGAGGTCCACGATACGGTTAACTTGATTAAACAAGCTGATGTGGTAGTGGCGGGTCTTGGTAAAGCAACGGTTATGGCTAGACGCCGTGGCATGTCGGAAGAAGAGGTTTTAGAACTTGAAGCATTGGATCCACGGGGAGAATTTTTCGGTTCCTACTATAATAGTAAAGGCAAGATTGTGAAAAATAATTTAGCCGTAGGCTTATCCCTAGAGGATGTTAAAAAAGCAAAAGAAGTTTTAATCATAGCAGGCGGTAGCTCGAAGGCAGAGGCAATCTTGTCCATTGATTTTAATAACATTAATGGAATTCTGATTACTGATGAGGGAGCAGCTCGAGGAATGATGGAACTTTTAAATCATATAGCAATATAAATGGTAAGCAATATAAATAAAGGACAGATCAAATCTGACATAAGATTTGTAAAAAAAGTTTATAACATAGCGAACAATGGTTAGAAAATTATAGATGAATATAGAATTATAATGAAACAAAAAGATACATGTTAAATTGCAAAGTTGAAAATTCAGGAGGAATTTTAGATGGAAAAAACTAAAATAGGCGTAAATGGTTTTGGTAGAATTGGTAAATTGGCTACATGGGCAGCATTGGAAAACCCAGATGTAGAGGTGGTTGGAATTAATGATCCTTTTATGGATATTCCTTATATGGCATACATGTTGACTCATGATACCGTTCATGGTGGCTACCAGGGTAAGGTTGAAGTGGATGAAGAAAACGGATATCTAATCGTAGAGGGCCAAAAGATTAAGGTGTTTGCAGAAAAGGATCCTGAGAATATTGATTGGGCATCCGCGAATGCAGAATATATTTTGGAATGTACTGGGATATTTAAGACTATAGAAGATGCTAGTAAGCACCTTAAAGGTGGAGCAAAAAAGGTTATTATATCTGCGCCTTCTGCCGATGCACCCATGTTTGTTATGGGCGTAAACAATGAAAAATACAGCAGCGATATGAATATTGTTTCCAATGCTTCTTGCACAACAAACTGTGTGGCACCGATTGCTAAGGTTCTGAATGATAAGTTTGGGATTACAGAAGGCTTAATGACTACGGTTCACTCCACAACGGCCACCCAAAAGACGGTGGATGGTCCATCAAGAAAGGACTGGAGAAGTGGACGGGCAGCTTCAGCTAATATTATTCCAGCTACTACTGGAGCAGCTAAGGCGGTGGGTAAAGTTATTCCACAACTAGATGGTAAGCTTACTGGTATGGCCTTCCGTGTACCGACTATTAACGTTTCCGTAGTGGACTTGACTTGTAGATTGGATCAAGCGGCTTCTTACGAAGATATTAAACAGGCAATGAAAGAAGCTTCAGAG
>LSQX01375935.1_pt3 | contig 12523 bp, 12 predicted proteins | sample 654561 | NCBI WGS metagenome assembly LSQX01 (sample SAMN04489861, study PRJNA283612) | anaerobic digester metagenome | isolation source: 4 biogas reactors fed with cattle manure at either 37C or 55C with and... | place: Denmark: Kongens Lyngby | collected 2014 | reverse complement strand
CACCTCGCTATTTAGCATGAGTTGGATGGGTTTTATAGCTAAAGTAGCGACAATTCTCTCCTGATCTTTTGCAATCATGTGCAAATCCGCAAAATGTTCAGTAGTATACACCGCAGGATAAAGTGTGCGAAAGTCGGTGGGCGCGTCAGCCATACTGAATACCATATTGGCGAAATCAAGTATTTCATGCGCTTCACTGGCTACGGCCTGTCTATATTCTGTCATAACCCCTCCAAGTACTCTTATTGATTGACAACAGCATATCCATAATTTGACCACCAGACAAGTAAAAAGAGGAAAAAAGTTTAACTCATCGTTTGTATACCAACATTTATGTTTGTTCAGTGATTGTCGCTGCATTGCACTCTAACAGCGCGGATGATACACTACAATAACCTGGAAAAGAATTCCGCGCAGCCAGGCAGTCTGTTATAGGATATAAATTTTCTTAAAGTTACAAAGTATACAAGCTACTATATCGGATCATAAAATGACAATAAACAAAGGACTGGTAGGCTAATGAATCCACTGGATGCAGTTGTACTGATTCCCACCTTGCACCCTGACCACCTCTTGGTCCAATATGTCGAAGATTTAGAATCTCTTGGTTTCAATAGGATCCTCATTGTTGATGATGGCTCCGGTACTGAATACTCATCCTTATTCGAGCAATTGGACAAGCATCCATCTTGTCAGGTCATTGGCTATCCGACTAATCAGGGAAAAGGTTATGCGTTGAAATACGGCATGCGTTTTATTTTAGAACAATATCCGGATGCTGCCGGTATCGTAACTGCTGATTCAGATGGGCAGCACGCAGCAGAAGATGTATTAAAAGTTTCACAAAGCATGGTTCTTTATCCTCATGACCTTATCATTGGTTCACGAGACTTTAAAGGTGCGAATGTCCCTTGGAAAAGCCGTGCTGGCAATTATATGACAAGTTTCTTTTTTGCGCTGCTATATGGAAAATGGCTTCCTGATACCCAAACTGGCTTGAGGGGATTTTCCATGTCACTCATCCCCTTTATGCTTGATGTATCCGGCAATCGTTTTGAGTATGAAATGATTATGCTCATCCTCGCTTCAAGCCGCTCGATAAATTTTCACACTGTGCCGATTCAAACGATATATATAGAAGAAAATCGACGCACACACTTTCGGCCTTTTAAAGATTCTGCGCGTATTTATGTTCAGCTGTTTAAGAATTTTTTCAAATATGCCTCAACAAGCGGCGTTTCAACAATTATTGATATTTCTCTTTTCACCTTGCTTGATAAATTGCTGCTGCCGCTTACCGGACTTGACCCAAACATCAAAATACTGTGGGGCGTTTCTCTAAGTGTTTTGATTGCAAACAGCCTGGCCCGATTGTTTTCTTCAGGTTTTAATTATAAAGCAAATAAATCTTTTGTATTTCAGGTGGATAAATGCAAAGGAGCCTTTCCAAGATACATTATATTAGCAAGTTTAGTGCTGATGGTTTCTACCACATTGATCAGCATTTTGAGTTCTTTGTTTACTGCAGATAAAACTATCCTTAAAATATTGGTTGACACAGTCCTGTTTTTTGTCAATTACCGCTTGCAGCGCTCCTGGGTGTTTGCAGAGAAAAAAATTGAAAGGAATACACTGTCATGAATCGTACCAAGCGTATTATCTGTTTGCTGATATCATTTGCATTTGTTTTGAGCCTTCCCTTCCTGATTCCGTCAGGAGCTATGCTTGACAGCGAGCGCAATCGGCTATATGACGAATTGGACCAGGAGGATGAATTCTCATATCGCAACATGTTCGATCTCTTCATACCAAAGGCAGCAGCTGAAAGCCAATTGACAAGCCCTCTTCCGAGAGATTTCAGCGGGGGTATGCTCCCGAACTTTAACGCTTACCATGAAAATGGCTATATGGATAACAGCATTTCTGTCTCACTCGAAACCTTGGAAGAAGATGGAGAGGTCTGGCGCATTGCCCATGTTCGCATCAGCGATCCCAGCCAGCTTCGTACCGGTTTGGCCGGAAAACCCGGCTCGAGCCGGGTTGCCCTAATCTCATCGATGGCCAAAAAAAATCATGCAGTGATAGCTATCAACGCCAATTATTTAGCTAATGACCCCAATAAGACCTCTTTTGAATATCGCATGGGTGAGCGTATTCGCTCAAAACTTAACAATAACAAAGACTTGCTGATTATTGATGAGAATGCTGACTTCCACCTCTTTATAAAATCCGAAAAAAATGAGGTAGATGCTTTCCAGGAAGCAGGGCATGAAATTGTTAACGCTTTTACTTTTGGCCCTGCTCTTGTAAAAGATGGTATCCTGCTGGAACTCGACGGCAACTATAGCTACAATCCTCACGGCAAAGAACCTCGTCTGGCCATTGGCCAAACAGGACCGCTTGAATATGTGCTTGTCTTAGCAGAAGGTCGAAGCCAGGAGGCACAAGGTGTTACGCATGAGGAACTTGCGACCTTCATGTATCAGCTGGGCTGTCAGCAGGCCTTCAACTTTGACGGCGGCAACTCTGCAACAATGGTATTTAACGACTCATATTATCAGGTTAAAACTGTATCTAACGAGAGGGCGCAAAGCGATATGCTTTATTTTGCTACGCTGATTGATGCTGCCGGTCAGCAATAAATGAGCAACGAAGCAGCAGCTTTCAACTTATTTGGCTTGAATGTCTATACATATGGCCTGTTTTTGAGCTTGGCTTGCATATTGTCTGGCATCCTGCTTATCTTCAGATCCCAAAAATCTGAAACACAAAAAAATGCCGCTGCGCTTAGCTGTTTGCTTTCCCCCATTTTGGGCCTCGCTTTTTCCCGCGCTGTCTTTGTCCTGTTCGAAGTGAATTTTGCTCCATTTCTTAGTTTCAAAAATGTTTTCAATTTACATACCGGTGGCTTATCTATGTTTGGCGCGTTAATTGGGACTGTACTGGGGGCTGTAATTGCTGCCAAGGTGAGCCGCATTAAAGTACTAAACTGGCTAGATTTGCTCATACCATCAGTTTTTCTGTTTATTGCAGCAGCCAGACTTGGCGAAGGCTTTACGACTCTGGGCATCAGCCGCCCCTTGGTGACAGATGTTCTTAAGAATACCTTTTTAGCGTTTCACGATGAATATGACGCCTACCTGCGCACATTTTTGCTTGAAGGCTTCACTGCTGCTATCCTTAGCGTTTTATCCATCCTTTACCATATGAAACATAAGAAATCCGGGTATACTATGATGTATGGAGCCCTGATGTTCGGCACCACTCAAACGCTGTTTGAAAGCCTGCGTTTTGATGCACATCTGCGTTTTAGCTTCATAGGCTTACAGCAGCTGCTGTCAGTGTTGCTATTTACCGGTGTGCTGTTATATTTGTCAATTCAGTCGATCAGACAAAAAAAGCATACCGCTTTAGCTGTTTTGACTCTTTGTCTCATCCCTCTGGTACTTGCCGCAATACTGGGCATTGAGTTTATGATTGATCGCTCTCAAATAAACAAATGGTTCTCTTACTTAATGTATGTCCTGGTTCTCGCTGTGCCGACGACTCTTGGGCTGGTTTTGTTAGAGAAAAAAAGAGGTACAAATGGATAAAGATCGTGTCACATACATGCTCAGCCTGTCTAAAAAAAAGCGAGAAGATGCCATTAGCAGCGCAGAGCTCACAGAGCTTGAAGATTTGCGCCGGGAGTATCTTGCAGATTTTCGTGAAGGCTTCCGTCAGCAGCTAGATAATGTTTATGTTCAGCAAGAGGACGGCAGCCACAAAAAACTTGAAAAGAAATCACCTGCGGACAACCAAGAAGGAGAAGCCTAAAATGTCAAAGCGCCTGCTTGCAGGAATATTAACATATACCCTCGTCCTGTTATTATTAGTAAACACAAGTTTTGCAGCCAGCCACAAACCTGTCCTTTACACTGCATCCATTACTACAGCATATGGCAGTAGTTCGGGCACAGTCGTTTATTATACACCAGATGTTTTAAGGCCCAACAGCAGCGTTCCCCGTCTTGGAGCACTTAAGCCCGGCAGATTAATAGAAATTGTGGATGTCCTGCCAAACTATGTGGAAATTTTATTCGGGAACTCAACCGGCTTTGTGCTGCGGATGCGAATTGAAAATGTTATAGCTGTAGACCCAGCCATCACACCAAGGTATGGCACCGTCGTCAGCCGCTATTATACGGTTTTAGACGCTGAGACAGAGGTCAAAAGCGAGCCTGATGCAGGAAGCGAGACCCTCATAACTTTACAGGCGGGTACCTACCTTGGTTTTGTAGACATCAGCGACGGCTGGGCCAGGCTAATATTTAAACGTCAATATGGTTATGTGAACACAGACCTTTTCCCCTCCCTCCATATGGTTGCGCCGACTGAAGCATTGGCTGATGAGGATACACCGATAGCCGTTTATAATTCTTTTTACAATATCGCTGAAAATGAAATGAACCTCAACCGCATTGAAAACCTGAAGGTTGGCAGTGTTCGCATGGACAGGGTGATGCAGCCCGGTGAAAGTATGGACTTTAACGGCAGTGTCGGTCCCTTTACAGCGCGAAATGGCTACCTAAAAGCATGGGGCTTGTTTGAAGGTGAACTTGTTCCTTCTTCAGGCGGAGGAAGCTGTCAGATCTCCAGTACTCTGTATAATGCTGTGCTCCCACTCAATGGCCTGACTGTCCTGGCCCGTGCCCCCCATGGATTAAATGGGGCTCCCTATCTCCCTCACGGCGTAGATGCATCCTCGGGCGGGCTCAATTTCATTTTTAGAAATGATTACGATTTCCCTGTACGCATCGTGTCACATGTGCAGGATGGTGTCCTTTACATCGCAATTTATAAGGAAATGATTTCATGATAAAAAAATCTATTATATTATTTTTGTTAGTTCTGTGTTTTATATCAGGGAGCGTCGCTGAAAATGACATTCCTGTACTTTACAACGCACGCCTGATTAAGGCTGCTCCCTTAAAAGAGAAACCCGATAAAGCACTTGAAAATCTGACCATTCTATCTGAAAAAGAAAAAATTGAAATACTTGAGCTTTACCCTGACTGGCTCCTGATTCGTACCTCAAAAGATCAAACCGGCTATATCCAGCGCAGATATATCGATTTTAACCGGGTTGAGCCTGTCGACCCTGCCATCACGCCGAGGTATCCTGCTATTCTCAGCGAATATATAAGCTGGGTGAATCAAGAAACTGCTCTGCGCACAGAAGCAAACTCCGATTCAGATGCCATCATCACCCTCAGTCCTGGTGTCAGGCTTGCGATTATTGGCATAGAGAACGGCTGGGCCAAGTTGATTTACCATCGGCAATATGCTTTTGTCGATTCAAGGCATTTGAGTGAACTGATGCCGCTTGAACCGACTGCTCAAACCGCAGACAGTAATGCCCCCATCGCTGCCTATACGTCTTTTTATCGTTTAACCACAGATGAAAATAATTTGAACAGAATTCTCAACATCTCTGTCGCAAACGAAAGAATGAGGCCCTTTGTCATAAACCCCGGAGAGACATTTGACTTTAACCGGGATGCGGGCCCCTATAACAAACGCGCAGGCTACTTCCCCGCATTTATTTTGGTTGACGGAGGAAGTACTCTCGGCTACGGTGGAGGTACCTGCCAGGTTTCAAGCACTTTATACAACGCTTTACTGCAACTGCCGGGGCTGAGTGTTGAACACCGAAGGCCTCATGGACCCGGAGGCGCCAAATATCTCCCTCTGCATGCTGATGCGGCTGTTGGCAACCCTGTTATCAACCTGATCTTTCGAAACCTTTATTCTTTTCCGGTTAGAATAGACGGAACAGCACAAGATGGCGCGCTGACCATTGTGATTTGGCCGGCTGAAAATTCGATTTAGTAAATTATATCATGAAACGAAAATCCCGGTGAAGAGTATCTCTTCACCGGGATTTCTATCACGATTAAACTGCTTTAACAAGCGGACGAAGGAATTGGTAACCGGCTTCTATGGCCGGCAAACAATCTTCCATCCCTTCAAATTCATAAGAAAGCCAACCCTGATAACCTGACTTTTTCAATACATCAATACACCAGGCGATAGGGACGACGCCATCTCCTGCAACAGTGCCGCGCAGATGAGAACCATTGCGGCTGCTAAACCAGGTATTTCCCGGGCTCGTCTCCCATGCCGGCTTATAGAGAAAATCCTTTGCATGAACATGGAAAGCATAAGGTGCTGCAATGGGCATCGCGTGAAGCGCTGACTGATCAACACAAAGGAAGTTTCCCATATCAACCAACCAACCGTAATTTGGATGGTCAACTGCTAAAATTAAATCTTCTACGCGCTGGGCATCCTGCAAAACAAGGCCATGGTTTTCTGTACAGGTTCTGATGCCCAAAGTTGCTGCATATTCTGTCACTTCCCGAATCGGTGCTTTCATCCTTCCGATAGCCTCACGCCAGGAGATTCCTTCAGGAAGCGACCACGTTGCATCATGCCTCAGGACTTTTGCGCCTAAGATAGCTGCAATATCTGCCTGGTGCTTGATGCGCTCCACTTCCTCCTGCCCTTTGTTTAAAAAATCTGCTGCAATCGTATAGGCAATGATTTCAAGCCCAATCTTATCACAATGTTCCTTTATTTCCTCAGCCAACTCTTCCTGGCTGGCTGAGGCCTGTACTTTCAGGCTCAGATCAATAAACTCAATGCCATCATAGCCAATGCGCTTAGCCTCGCTGCAAATATCAATATAATTTGCTTTGCTGTTCTCCATGTGTTTTTTAAAGCTATAGCTGCTGATCCCTAACTTCATTTTTGCGCCTCATTAAAATTGCGTCTAAGGTAAGCCACTGCATCCTGGATGTCCTGGAGAGGCTGATCTCCTACCTCGCGCTCAATAGTGAGAAAGCCCTTGTAGCCAATATCTCGCAACGCCTGAAGATAGGACGGGAATGGGACATCTCCTTCACCCAGCGGCAGCTCGATAAAAGCAGGATCCTCGATTTTGTCTTCAAAAACAATTCCATAAATGATTTCAGGATTCTTGTCATAAAGCTTGCGCCCATCTTTGGCATGAGTATGTACAATATACTTTTTTAATGTATGCACAGCCTGCACAGGATCGTCACCTGTCACCATCACCAGGTTTGCGGGGTCGAGGTTCACAGCGACACCCGTGGAGTTCAAAGAGTCAAGAAATGCGCAAAGCGTCTTTGCCGTTTCAGGTCCGGTTTCTATAGCAAAGTGCGCATCGATCGTATCCGCATATTGCGCTAAATCACCGCAGGCATCCTGCATGATACGAAAACGTGGATGGCTTTGCTGCTCAGGCACGACCCCTATATGGGTTGTGACAATGTCTGTCCCCCACTCCTTGGCCAAATCCACGATGCGCTTAGAATCTTCAATAAGCTGCGGGTTCATCTTCGCATCTCCAAAGCCATGCCCCAAATCCCCGCAAAGAGCTGAGATAATCAAACCGCGGTCTGCCACCATCCTGGGAAACTGTTTGCGCATTTCACGGCTGATATGCTTGGGAGAAAGCTCTCCTTTGGTAGCATAAACCTGGATACCCTCTACCTTCATGGCTGCAATCGTGTCGAGCGACTGGACTAATGGCATTTTTAAAGATTCAAGAATAACACCGATGGGAAAAGACTTCATAACTTATCTCCTTTTCTTTTCATAAACAGAAATGCATCATGCGCAGCACTTCATAAAAATCATCATGCAAAAAACGGATGCATCTTTCACTTGTCAGCTCCACGCCGGGGTAAAAGCTATTTCTCTTAGCCTTTGCATGGTCGCGGTAGCAAATTTCAACATCAAAAAACTCCGGCATAGGAAACATACAGGTTTCTCCAGGCTGTTTTACAGCATCTCTTATTGTGTCTTGTATGCTTTGCAGGGCAAGATCCGGATGAATCGATTTTACAGCGGCACCCATTCCCTCGTTCAAGGGAATAACAGCTGTATTGGGGCTTTTGCCCTTCATCCAATCACACAAACCCTTATCACCGCTCACGGCATATACAGGCACACCAACATAGCTGGCAATCAGGCTGTTGATCAACAGCTCGCTGGCTGGTTCATTGTTAATCTTCACACTGTATGCACTTGTTGTCATCGTATGAGAAAGCGGGTTGCTGTCTTTACCTGCTGCAGAATGGTAGCCTGTAAAAACAACACCATCAAAGCTCTTATCAAGTCCAACCATCATACACAAAGGATCTCCAGCCCAGCCTCTGATGATTTCCACACCTTGGGGAAGATTGCGCGGGTTGATGTTCCTTGCGGAATCATGAGCGTCTTTGACGACGATTTGGTCAAAGCCGCTATCAAGCGCCCCTTCGCAGGCAGCTGCCACTTCTCTGGACATCTGGTCGGCAAAATATGAATAGTCGGCCTGACCTTTTTCAGTCTCATCCCAATGGGCAATCCCGCAGGTCCCCTCAATATCAGCACTGATGAATAGTTTTTTCATGTATTCCCTCCTGTCAATTTATAGCGGTAAATCACGCGTTGAAAATTGGTAGATACCTATCGCAAAAAATATTCCGCCTATGAAAGGCATGATCAAGCTTGATGTAAGAATGCGGCCCGCTGAGAGTGTCTGTGTATTCCACAAAGTATACATACTGAAATATTTTATAAAATTGGGAAAAGACTTAACTTGGCCAAGCATCGAAATAATAAACAATGAGGAGTAAACCAGCAAGCTCAAACGTTTGCTTCTGCTCTGTTCCTGTGCTGAGCAGGCTATCATCATGGCCATGCCTGCACTCATCAGCCAAAGAAGAAATGTGTCAAGGCTCAAAACTAAAAACCAAACCACATTAAACGTCTGTTGCTTGATCAGTACAGCTGCCAAAACAGTAGCAAGCATATTCATGAAAAGAGGCGCCATCAAGCAGAAAACCACGACTGCAGCTTTCACGAGGATTAACTTGTACCGCCGCAGGGGCAAAGTTAGGTAATAGGTAAGCTCTCCTGTTTCAATTTGTGCAGGAATGAGTCTGGAAGAAAGAATTACAGCCAGTAAACTGCCCAGAGCAGGCATTAAAAACCCATACAGCAAGGAAATCATGTGGTCCAGCAAGCCGACGCTGCCATGAATGCGGAAGGCATCAAATAACCCGGGTGCCTGTGCTCTTAATTCATCCAAAACCCGCCCTGATTCATCATCATATAAAATTACAAGTGTTACAGAAATAGCCGCCATTAAAAAGCCAAACAAGAGGGTCAATCGCATTTGCTTTTTCAGCTGAAAAGAGAATAAGCTGCGCATCAGATCAAATCCCCTCCAAACGAACGCAAGAAGCTTGCATCCATTTCCTCACGGCCACCCACCAAGTCAAGTACCGTATATTTTGCCAAGGTGCTCAGCAGTACCTGTGGGCTGGCAGGTATGGCTACGATGACACGGTTTCGCAGCAGCTCAAGGCCTGTTTCCCACTCCTGCGCAAAGGCTGAGGCCTGGGCTATATCTTCAAACGTAATATGATAAACTTTTTGGCGTGTGTGTTGAAGCGCTTTCGCAGTTTGTACAGTCACCAGACGGCCTTCTCTAATAATGCCCACCCTATCACAGCTGCGCTGCACTTCCTCGAAAACGTGAGAAGTCATAAGGATGGTTTTTCCCTTCTCTCGCTCTTCATTGATCAAATCAAGCACCACATTGCGCTGGTTTGGGTCAAGGCCGGCACAGGGGTCATCCAGCAGCAGTATTTCCGGCCCATGCATAAAAGCCAGAAAAATAATAACTTTCCGTCTTGCTTCTGCGCTCATATAAGCCCAGTCACCCAAAGGGTTGATATCTAGTTTCTCCATGAGTTCCTGCATACGGCTTTTGCCTACACTGCCGCGCGCCTTAGCCATCAGCCGTATAAATTCATCCCCTGCCGTTGATTTTGGCAGCCTGGCATCTTTGGGAACAAAGCCAACAAGCTTCATGATTTCATGATGCTGTTTAAAACAATCCAGCCCCCTGATGCTCACCTCACCTTCATCAGGGTGTATAAATCCCATGAGCAGGCTCAGAGCAGTTGACTTCCCGGAACCCGTGGGTCCGAGCAAACCAAAGGCCTCTCCTTTTGAAAGCTGCAGCGATAAATCAAAAAGTCCTTTATCGTCATCATATACTTTGCTTGCATGTGAAAAGGCAATATCAATCATAGGAAGTTACCGCTTCTTTTTGCTTTATCCGACGTTTGGTATCCTCACCTAACAAGCGATAAATGACCGCAAACAAAGGAATTAATAACAGCATACCGGCAACCCCCATGATACCGCCGCCAACTGTTACGGCAACCAGTACCCAGACAGAAGGCATGTCTATCGCATTTGATAATATCCGAGGATAAACAAAGCTGCTTTCCAGCTGCTGTACAACAAAGTACATTAAAAGAAACCAACCGGTCTGACCAGGAGACGTGGTAAAAACCATCACCGCACCTAAACCGCCTGAAATAAAGGGGCCAAATATAGGAATAAATGCACAGATGAAAGTAAGCAGTGCGACCAGGGTAGCATAAGGAAAGCGAAAAATTTCCATAAAAACCCATATGAGCAAGGCAGAAATGAGTGATTGAAGAACCTGCCCTCCCAGAAACCGCGAATATGTATCAACCAGAAGATTTATAACATGACTGATGCGATGGTTGAACTTCTCAGGAAGATAGGCTTTTAAGAGGGCTGCGACCTGTCCTCTGATACGCTCTTTGGAATAAAGAAGGTAAATGGCAAAGATCAGCCCCACAGCAAAGTTTATAATAATTTGAGCAGCATTGATGACAAAACTGGACGAATAACTAAGGCCTCCAGCCAGAAAATTACCTGCTCTGTCGACAAAATCACGGATGCTGTTTTCATTGGTCTCAGCCATTCCAATCAGCTGCCTGAGGTTAGTATTGTATTGTGTTAACCAATCTTCCAGCTGAACAAGGGTAGCGGGTATGCGCCCGATCAAAGACTCCACCACCACGATGACTTCGGGGATGATGACGACCAAAAGGATGGTTATTAAAGCCAGTACAAATACTACACTGAAAGACAGACAGATCCCTCTCCTTAATTTCAGTGCGATTCTGTTTTTTTCGAATAATTTTAAATGGCGTTCCATAAAGCGCAGCGGCATATTGATGACAAGTGCCATTAGCAAACCCACAACAAAAGCTGAAATAATACCTAAAAAGCTGGTGATTAGCCCGTAGAACAAATCGATGCGGTAAAGAAAAAATGCAAAGAGCATTAATATAATAATACTTCTGGTTCTTTTAGGTTGATGTAAACCCTTGCTATCCATCATTCTTCACCTCAATTATGCAGAAGTATAGCAAAACAGCCTGAAAAATACAAGATAAACCAATGTGTTAATAGCGTAAACAGAGTTGATCAGGGTATATTTATGATAGGCACAACAGGCGGATATGGTTGACAAAAAGTTGTTAAATGATATAATTATAAAGGTCAAAGATAGTCAATAACTGGCTGGTTAGGAGGGCAATATGAACCAGAATCAATACACCCAAAAAAGTACAGAGACTTTAAACCGAGCCCAGGCACTGGCAACAGAATATAGCCAGCAAACACTCGAGCAGCCCCATCTCTTGTATGCCCTACTTGAAAACCCACAGGGTCTTATCCCCCAGCTTTTAACAAAGATGCAGAGGGATACCGCATCCATCACCAAAGCCAGCCTTGAAGAAGTAGAAAAGCTGCCGCGGGTTAAGGGACTTTCAAGGGAACAAAACAAGGCATACATATCCAAAGAAATGGATGATGTGCTGCAGGAAGCTGCCAAGGCTGCACAAAGTATGAAAGACGAGTACGTGTCAGTTGAGCACCTGTTCATGGGATTGCTTGAAAAGCCTGACAGGGCGATCAAACAGCTTTTCGTCAGATTCAATATCAGTATCAATGATTTTTTGACTGCCCTGAATGCAGTCAGAGGTGCTACCCGTGTCACGAGTGACAACCCGGAAGAAAGTTATGACGCACTCAATAAATATGCCATAGACCTGGTAGCCCTTGCGCAAAAACAAAAACTTGACCCAGTGATTGGTCGGGATGATGAAGTGAGGGATGTTATTCGCATTCTGAGCCGAAAAACAAAAAATAACCCCGTGTTAATCGGCGAACCTGGTGTCGGTAAAACTGCTATTGCAGAAGGTTTGGCTCAGCGAATTGTTGCAGGTGATGTGCCTGACAGACTGCGCGACCGAAGTATCTTTTCTCTTGATATGGGTGCCCTGATTGCAGGAGCAAAATTTCGAGGTGATTTTGAAGAGCGTTTAAAGGCAGTCCTTGCTGAAGTGAAGCAGTCCGACGGCCGCATTCTTCTATTCATTGATGAGCTGCATACCATTGTGGGAGCAGGTAAAACTGAGGGCAGCATGGATGCAGGCAACCTGCTCAAGCCTATGCTTGCCAGAGGCGAACTGCACTGTATCGGCGCAACCACCATTGATGAATACCGCAAATATATTGAAAAAGACGCAGCGCTTGAAAGACGGTTCCAACCTGTGATGGTAGAAGAACCAACGGT
>LSQX01115941.1_pt1 | contig 12524 bp, 13 predicted proteins | sample 654561 | NCBI WGS metagenome assembly LSQX01 (sample SAMN04489861, study PRJNA283612) | anaerobic digester metagenome | isolation source: 4 biogas reactors fed with cattle manure at either 37C or 55C with and... | place: Denmark: Kongens Lyngby | collected 2014 | reverse complement strand
AAATCCTGCTCTATACGGATGGTATCACGGAAGCGTGTAACAAAGAGAAAAACCAGGCATTCGGTATATCCGGCTTAAAGAAGGTTATTCATAAATTGGGTGTGGATGACGGCAAGGCCCTGACGAAAGGCATTATAGAAGAAGCAGAGGAATTTGCGGGGGGTTCACCCATGGATGATATGGCAGTTTTGCTACTTGAATTGCTATAATTACTGGTCTTTCAGAGCTTTGATTCCCTCGTTGGCCAAGTAATCTGCGCGGTTGTTTTTCTCAGTGACGGCAACAAAATCATCCATTGTAAAATGAGGTCCGTTCCATTGGACGAATTTCTCATATAAGGATTTTTTATCGGTCCTCGGGCTTTGCAGATTGACGTGGCCCTTGACCCGGTAGAAAGAGATCTGATGTTGCTTAATCTCCTGGAAAAGGGATTCCCAGAGGTCGCGGTTTTCTACGTCGGTCTTTTTGGAGGTCTGCCACCCGTTGCGTTGCCAATTTTCATACCATTTTTCGCGAAAGCAGTTAACCAGATAGGAGCTGTCGGAAAAAACGGAAATGGTTAGCCCGGTTTTTTTTAAGGCTTTTAGGGCATTCAGCAGGGCCATCATCTCCATGCGATTATTGGTGGTGTTCTCTTCTCCGCCAAAAAGTTCTTTGCTATGGTCTCCATACTCAAGAAGAGCGCCCCAGCCGCCTAAATTAGTGTCGTTCTGATTTCCGGAACAGGCTCCGTCCGTGTAAATATTTATGGTTTTCATGGCATCCTCCTGAAAATATTATGCTTTAAGCACGAGCAAATGTAAAGCTATCTTAAATCCTGCGTAATATGTTTGTAATATTAATGGTTTATACTGAACTTGCTTCAGGCGCGGATTCTACACATAACGTTTCTGATGGCATATTATAGCAGACAGACCTGAGATTTGCGTTAAGCGCAAAAGGTAAATTAAATAAAGTAAAAAGAAAGGAGGAGAGCTTGCATGAAAAAAACAATTATGACACTGGTATTTGTGGCAGTGTTGCTGTGCAGCACCATATTTTCCGTCGCAGCATCAGACCCTGACGTGTCAATTGTAAGCCCGTCCCAAACAGTAAGTGGCAGCAGTCTCCTCGTTTCCGTCAAAATGACTGCACCGAAGACCATAAAGGTCTTTGTATATGAAGAAAAGGAAAAAGTCGGCGACACTTTGGTATCCATCGATCCCACCACCGTATCAACTGAGAATTTTTCAGAGAAAACCCTCTTCAGTGTATCCGTCATCACACCGGAAACGTTTCAAGGCACCGGAAGTCTGCAGTTTTACAACAAGCAGATCAACGACGTTTCACCGGGGCTTTATCGCATTAAGGTAGAAGTGCTTGATGCGAGCAATGCTGTTACTGCCACATCTACACAGCGAACGGTTGTCATGCCGAAAGACAGCGAAGTAGCCAATGGTAGCGAAATATTTCAGTCGCAGCAAACAGGTGCGTTACAATGGGTGCAAAACCTGCTAAAAAGCATCTTTAAAAACTAGGGCGGCGGATTGCCATGGGTAAGCCAAAGCGGTATATAGAGCCTATGAAAAACGTCATTTTAGTAGTATTGTTTGTAACAACAATGCTGCTTTTGTATTTTTTTTGGGGATCCCCCATTTCCGGCAGCTTCCGGATAATGGATATCATTGGTGAAGACCAGTTGGTAGTCCCATCTTCTCAGGCGGTGATCCAGCCGGAGAGAATCGATGTCCACTTCGGAGAAGGCAACTATACGGTACTTGAGGAGGAGCATATTGATGCTTGGGAGCAGTGTTTACAGCTGTTAAGGAGCTTAAATCCGGAAGAAGTTCAGGCTTTGGAAGAGATTACCACCGAGCAATTTGACCGAATTATGGAGTATCGCTCAATTCTTTACCGCTTTCATTATGAAATGCCGCTGGAATCCTTTCTAAAGCGATTCCAGCTACAGGAGATACCCGGAGCGGATCAGGTTGGAGACTTTTCACTGATTGGATTTTCTTCAGGAAGTCCGGAGAGCTTGTTTGCTTACAACAAGAGTAAGAATAAATACTTTCGTGTCGTTTACCAAGAACCCCATGTTTCAATGGACGAGCTACTCACCGCAGTTGAGAAGATACCAAGTGTGAGTTATTTTCGCATTGGTGCTTTGGTTGGTAGGGACGACAATCGTACCCTGGTCCCACTCTCTTTGAATACATCACTGGATGAAGTCCCCTATACGCCGGAATTTGAAGATTTGAATACCGGGGAGGTAAAGGCCTTCGCGCAGACCTTCTTTGGGGAAAGCTTCGACTTTGTACGAAAGATTGAAGAGAGCAAAGGTACGCATATCTACATGTATGGTTATGGCGAAAAGGTCTTGACTATCAGTGCGGAGGGCAGAGTGGAGTACAAGAACAAGGAGACTCCCCAGGGAAGCCAACAGAACTACTTTGACGCCCTGGATTCAGCGTTGCAATTTGTGGCGACCCATGGAGGGTGGCAGCCGGACGACAGCATGGAGATGTCTCCGGTTGTTCAATCTGCCCGAACGGTGGAAAATGAGAAGCGGAAGGGCTACCGCTTCATATTCGGTATGCAGTTGTCGGAGGAACCGTTGTATCTGGAAGGCAGTCATTCCATTATGGTTGAAGTGATCCATGGTCAGGTGACCCAGTATTTGCGTGATATGATAGAGATTGAAGAAGAAGAGTTCCGGGAGCAGACTGAAGGTTCCGAAAGGCAAGCATTCTCTGCGATTAATATGATTGCCCAGAACTATCCCTATATCGCATCGGTTTTATCGGAAAAAGGGTATGATTTCAGCAACCTTACAGGTGAAGCCCTTTTTGACGTCATTTCCGACCTAATCATCTCAGTTACTACCGGTTATATGAAACCGGAATACGAGCAGGAAGGTGACAATGCTTTGGTTCCTGCGTGGGTCGTAATGGCTGACGATGTTTTGATTTATTTTGATTTGTATGATGCACGGCCCCTGGGACATACAGGTCTATTGGAATCCTGAGGTATTAAAAATGGACTGGACAAAAGCTAAGACAATTTTAATTGTGGCTTTATTGATAACAAATTTGTTTCTACTTGCAACCTACACGTTGGTAAAGGCCGATGACGGGCCAACAGAAGAGGAACTGCAGGCAGAGACGATTGCTTTGCTCGAACAGAAGCATATTTACGTGAAAGGAAGTTTGCCGGTGCAACACGGTAAGATGCCGGTTCTGCTAGTGGAATACGACCGCCTCGACCCGGAGACTCTTCAGCAGGAGTTGGCAGAACAGACACCTATGGACGGGGAGCACGGGTCCCGGGCAGATATCCTCAAGATGACGGAGGCCTTTCTAAAGAGCAGTGACCTGTGGGATGCAAACGTAGTTTTGAACAAAGTCGAACAGGAAGAGAATGTGACGAAAGTCTTCTATCGAAATGAATATAACGGCATCCCCTTGGAAGACAGTTATATAATTTGCTCCGTAGAAGGAGGCGTCGTTACCGAGGTTGACCGCCTTTGGCAGAGGCCCGTGGGATTTGGAAAGTCAAAGAAGGCTACCATCTCTGCTTCTGCAGCTCTGATCGATCTCATGAGGAGTAAAAATGAACGAGCTACCATTCTCGTTGAGAATATGGAAATCGTTTATTGGCTGAATCCAACTGATTATGAGGGTGAAACAGCTATTTCCGATACGGCGCTGCCGGCATGGAAGGTAACATATAACGGGGGACAGATAAAGCATATTCCGGCATATAACGAGTAAACGACACATTCTTATAGATAATCTTAGATAGAAAGGCTTCATAATGGCATTGAATTTTTGCTCCTTTTCAAGCGGTAGCAGCGGAAACTGCTATTTAGTTAAATCCGACACGACAGCCATCCTGGTGGACGCAGGTATCAGCGCAAAAAAGATCCTGGGCGGTCTTGCCCATACCCATACTGACGGCGAACAGCTGGCAGCGCTGTTGTTGACTCATGAACACAGTGATCACATAAAGAGCTTACCTACATTAATGAAGAAACTCAGCGGGCTTACGGCCTATGCCAGCGAAGGAACTTGGGGAGCCATCGACAAGGAGATCGATCCGGCCAGAAAGCAAAGTTTTACCGTAGGAGAGCCGTTTAAAATCGGTGACATACGGGTAGATTCTTTTCGGGTATGTCACGATGCGGTTGAACCTGTAGGGTACTCATTTTATGAGGGAGGAAAGCAGATCAGCATCATAACGGATACGGGCTGTATAAAAGAAGATATGATGGATCAGATTCGGGATGCGGACCTTTTAGTACTGGAAGCGAACCACGATGTGGATATGCTGAAGATCGGCAGGTACCCTTGGTTCCTAAAGAAGAGAATCATGAGTGATTACGGGCACTTGTCCAACGAATCAGCGGCAAGGATGTTGGTAAGACTACTGTCTGAGAGAGAGAAGCAACGCAGGATCTTGCTGGCGCATCTGAGCAGAGAAAACAACTTCCCCGAGATGGCCTATCAGACCGTAAAAAACATACTCGAGGAGGAAGAATATTTCATAGGTAAGCATGTAGAACTTAGCACAATTGTAAGGGATGAGGTGAGCATCCTCTATCAGGCTTAATGAAGGAATAGGGGGAATTGACTATGGATGACAGAAGAATTATTTACGACACAGAAGATGGCCAGCCAAATTTTGTACTTATGAATGATGAGAAAAATGAGGAAGAACCGGTCCGGCAAGAGCAATATGACTATGGATTCAGGGGATCCGAAGCAACGATAGCACAACCGGTGAAACCACCCAAGAAGAAGGGGCGGTTTAAGAAGTTTGTTGCGGTAGTGCTTATTGTGATACTATCCGGGAGCGCCGGCTTCATAGGAGGAGTTGCTGCCGTGGAGTATAGAGGCAGCACCAATGTTCCGGGCGGAATAGGAGATTCGATTACCATTAACCCGGCAGACCATGTGAATACAGCCGAGGCCGTTGCCGCGAAAGTCATTCCTTCTGTTGTGGGAATCAGCACCACTACAGAAGTTGTCCGCCAGAATATCTTTGGTATGCAGCGGGGTGAACTGGTGTCCGGTGTTGGGACCGGCTTCATCGTCCATGAAGAAGGCTATATCGTGACCAATTCCCATGTGGTGAATGACGGTAGCGCAAAAACAATTATTGTACAGTTGACAGACGGGCGTGAACTGCAGGGCACGGTGCTCTGGAGCGATGCCACCATGGATCTGGCGATGGTCAAGGTTGACGCAAGCAATTTGACGGCAGCGGAACTTGGGGACTCGGACGAAGTAAATATCGGGGCATATGCGGTCGCGATCGGAAATCCCTTTGGTCTGATCTTTGACCGAAGCGTCACCCAGGGAGTTATCAGCGGATTGAACCGGACGATCACCGTGGGAAACAACACCCAATCGGTTACCATGGAAGGGTTGATGCAGACGGATGCCTCCATCAATTCAGGAAATAGCGGTGGGCCGCTTTTGGATAGCCAGGGGCAGGTCGTCGGTATCAACTCGGCAAAGGCGGCAACCGGCGAGGGCCTTGGCTTCGCCATTCCCATCAATACAGCTAAGCCCATTATAGAAGAAATCATGAAATCGGGAACCTTCCGCAAAGCCTATATCGGTATTGGCGGCGCAGATGCAGAGCTTTACCTGCAGTATTATCCTGACGAAGATCTCGGAACGGAGACAGGAGTCTTTGTGAGTAAAATTTATGAAGGATCGCCCGCTGACCTGGCCGGGATACAAGAGCAGGATGTAATCACGGCTCTTAATGACACGAAAATAGAGAAAATGGAACAGCTGACAAGGGTGCTGTTTTCCTATAAACCGGGGGATGAGGTGACCGTTCATCTGTTCCGGGAGAAGCAGAAGATGGAAGTAACGATTAAGCTGGGAACGTCACCGGAATAACAACGTAGAGGAAGCCGATGAATATTTATGTTATATGCATAGGTAAATTGAAAGAAAAATACTGGAACGAGGCGCTTTTGGAGTATCAAAAGCGCCTCAGTAAATATTGTAGCCTTTTTATAAAGGAGTTAAAGGAGGAACGACTTCCCGATCACGCTTCTCCGGCACAGGAGGAAACGGTAAAAGAGGAGGAAGGAAAGCGTATCCTTGGAAAACTGAAAGCAGGCACTTTTGTGATTGCACTGGATGTAAAGGGAAAAGCGCTCTCCTCTGAAGGTTTGGCTGAACTGGTAAACGATCTGGGAATAAAAGGCCGCAGCGACGTGGCTTTCGTTATAGGCGGGTCACTGGGGCTATCCGAAGGGGTATTGGCGCGGTCGGATTTCAGACTCTCATTTTCGAAAATGACCTTTCCCCATCAGATGATGCGTGTTATTTTACTGGAGCAGCTCTACAGGAGTTTCAAAATCAACAGGAACGAAGTCTACCACAAATAAAAATTACGTGGACGGACCCTCTGCCGGCGAGACATATCCCCTTGGAAACCGCCATTTTTGGCAGCCAGAGGGTCCATCCCCGTGGTTGTAGTTTAGGCAAATTTTTTCACAGCGTCGATGTATTTAGCTAGAACACCCAGGTTGACAAAGTAAATAGAGAATTTATCTTCCTTCTTGACCTGGACGAGATTGGCTTCGACTAGTTTCTTAATGTGTTGGGAAATGGTGGCTTGCGAGTAATCGAAAGCGGCAACTACGTCCTTATTACATATCTGCGTGCGGTTGCGGTTGCTCAGGAAAATAAAGCGAAAGATCTTTAGTCTGACAGGATGCGCCAATGCGTCGGATACGCGGGCCGTTAGTAGTATTTCTTCTTCGTGCATTTCGTCGGGTTCTCTTCTGAGTCTCATGTGTAAATCCCTTTCTAGTTTAGATATAAGTTTGTAGCCCTGACAATTTAGAACCGTCACCAACTGCCATATCGTATAATAGCAATGCACTATTCATTATATGAGACGACCCTTTTGATGTCAATATAAACTGCTCACCGCAGCGGTGGCGAATAAATTATAGAATTGAGACTCCGTCAAGGCAGCGAAAGGATCTACTCCATAGAGGGAATCACTTGAGCCCCTACTAGACCTAAGTGCCAAAATATTTGCACCTAATTTGCGGTTGTGATAGACTATTGCCATAGGAGGCAGGCGCCATGATCAAGGGTAAGGACTACAAGAGGATAATGGACGAGGTCTTTCATCTGATGGATGAAGGGCTTCATGTTGTAGATGCGCAAGGCAGGACAATCATTTACAACGAGGCCATGGCAAGTATGGAGAAAATGAACCAAAGCGAGGTGTTACGCAAGCCTTTTCGCGAAGTGTTCAGCCATATACCGGAAGAGCGAAGCACCATACTGCAAGCGCTAAAGCACGGCAAGAAAACCCCAAACGCACAGCAGACTTATCAGAACATCGACGGCCAGGAAATTACGACTATAAATAATACTCATCCTTTAGTACTGGATGGAAAAATAGTGGCGGCGGTGGAGATCGCTCGAAACATTACCGATGTTCAAAAGCTATCCCAGGCGATATTGAAATTTCAAAAGGAACCTACGAAAACGAAGGGAGCCGGGCAGAAGAAGGCGAAAACCTACAGCTTTGACATGATAATCGGTGAAAACAAAGATTTCAAAGAAGTCGTAAATCGTGCAAAGAAGGCCGCCCAAAGCGATGCTTCCGTTCTAATCTATGGAGACACGGGGACAGGGAAAGAGCTTTTAGCACAGAGCATTCATTATCACAGCGATAGAAAAGGAAAACCCCTGCTTGCACAAAACTGCGCAGCTCTGCCTGAGAGCCTGCTGGAAGGCATTCTCTTCGGCACGTCAAAAGGGGGGTTTACCGGAGCTTTGGACAGAGCCGGCCTTTTCGAACAGGCCGATGGGGGAACACTGCTACTTGACGAAATCAGCGCTATGCCCTATGAATTGCAGGGAAAGCTGCTTCGAGTGCTTCAGGAGGATTATCTGCGCAGAGTGGGTGGTAGCAGCGACATCCTTCTCAACGTCCGCATCATCGCCACAATAAACGAACCGGCAGAAAGTCTCATAATGAAGGGTCGGCTGCGTAAGGATTTGTATTATCGCCTGGCCAATATTAATATCAACGTTCCTCCGCTGAGGGAACGGAGAGACGACATTATCCTCCTGGCGGAGAAGTTTATGGAGAAACACAACAAACGCTTTGGTAAGGAACTTTGGATGGTTTCGGAAGACGCAAAAAAAATGCTTCTTGATCATGACTACCCCGGTAACGTGAGAGAACTTGAGAATATCATCATGGCCGCAGTTTCCATGGCAGATGATGAGCATGTCCTTACCGGCGAACATCTACGTGTGGAAAAGCGCACTGTCACCAGTACCGTAGAGTACGGGAAGGCTGTTGAATTAGGGCTTTCGGACTATATGCAGCAGATTGAAAATCATCTTATCCGGCAGGCGATGCTATCAAATGGGAGCAATATCAGCCATGCAGCCAAGCAGCTTGGCCTAAAGCGCCAGACGCTGCAACACAAGCTCCGAAAGAAAGAGAATCTATAAACAAAAAAACTAGCAAAAGAGCAAATATATTTGCAACAAGAGCAAATATATTTGCTCTTTTCTTTTATTTAATAGACGAATGCATGAATAATAATTCAGAAATATTCTATAATTAACGTATGATTGGCATAAATAAGAAGAAAATACAAATGAAGGTTAATAATATACGAAAAAACAACGCACTATAAAGCGATGGCATAGAAATTGCTTAATTATAGTGTGTATTCTTGCGGGAACGATCTGCGAATACGGTTGTCCAAAAATTTTTAACACACTATAACAATCAATATACAGAATGGAGGAGAAATTATGAAGGATGTAAAGGTTATTATTTGGGGTCTCGGCGCCATGGGTTCCGGAATGGCAGATATGCTTCTGAAGAAGAAGGGCGTGGAAATCGTCGGCGTTGCGGGAAGAGCGGGTAAAGTGGGTAAAAGCATGTACGATTATCTGCAGACACCCAAAGGGGATCGGCCCGACGTCATCATTGGAAGCCCCGAAGATGTAATCAAAGAGAAGAGCGCAGATGTAGTTCTGCTCTGTACCGATTCCTTTACCAGGAAAGCTTTTGATCGTATTAAATTTATTCTGGAAAAGAAGATTAACTGCATTACCAGTGCAGAGGAAATGGCATATCCCCAGGCACAGGAACCTGAGCTTGCAAAACAGTTGGACGAGATTGCCAAGGCCAACGGCGTATCCGTGCTGGGAACCGGCATCAACCCGGGTTTGATCATGGACCTCCTTGTAGTCGTGATGACGGGCTGCTGTGAAAGCGTTGATCACGTCATTTCCAGAAGAGTTAACAGCCTTTCTCCCTTTGGCCCGGCTGTTATGGAAGAACAGGGTATTGGCATTACTGTTGAAGAGTTCAAAAAGGGTGTTGAAACCGGCTCCTTGTCCGGGCATGTAGGCTTCCCCGAATCCATCGGTATGATTGCAGATGCCATCGGTTGGAAGGTTGAAAAAGTCACACAGTCCATGGATCCCATCGTCACCGATGTGGACAGAAAATCTCCCCATGGATTTGCAAAAGCCGGCAATGTTGCAGGTTGTGCGATGAAGGGCTTTGGTTATGTTGACGGAGAGATGAAGATCGAAATGGATCATCCTCAGCAGATTGAGCCGGAGCAAGTGGGTATTGCAACCGGTGACTATGTCATTATAAAAGGAACACCAAACATTAATATGGTCAACTCTCCGGAAGTCCCCGGCGGCATCGGAACCATTGCAATGTGCGTAAACATGATTCCCCAGATCATCAATGCAAGACCGGGTCTTCACACCATGCTTACATTGCCCGTTCCAAGAGCCATCATGGGTGATATGAGAGAAACGATCAGCGAGGAAGCGAAGATCGTTAAATAACGATATGAACACAATATATTGAAAATAGTGGACCCTAAGGTCCCGGAGGTGAAAAATGATAGAGAAAGGTACATGGGTATTGATTCATAGAAATATTCTAGAGCCGGGAGAAAGAGCACCCCAAGTTCCGGATGACACAAAAAAAGTGCCTTTGGAAATGTGGATCAAAGGTTATTTGCAGAAGGACGCCGAAGTGGGCGCCGAGGCGGAAGTCATTACCAGGACCGGAAGAAAGGAAACCGGTACACTTCTGGAAGCAGAGCCCTACTACAAGCACGATTATGGCAAGTTCGTCCCTGAACTTCAGGTGATCAGCGAGCAGGTAAGAGAGATCACGTTTGGAGGTGACGAGTAATGACATTAGCAAACGATTATAATTCCGTAATGTCCCGCAAAGGGGAGATTATGAAGAAGTCTGTCGGCATCGATTACACCAGCTTTGAAAGCGGATCCATCGCCTTCGACTATGAGAAGATGATGCGAGAAACAGGCTATACACTCGATGAGATGCAGAATATCCAGCACAGCGTTCATGTAGGAAACACACCGATCATCGAACTGCGGAATATCACCGCTTTGGCAAGAAAGTGCTCAAAGCCCGGCTATGGAGCTAGAATCTTCATCAAAGATGAAGCAAGCAACCCCTCGGGAAGTTTCAAAGCAAGAAGGGCAGCCAACTCAGTCTATCATGCGAAACGACTTGGTTTTAAGGGCGTTGTTACTGCTACCAGTGGAAACTACGGCGCAGCTGTAGCTTCCCAGGCGGCTATGGCAGGTCTAAAGTGCATCGTAGTACAGGAATGCTATGATTCTGCCGGCGTAGGACAGCCGGAAATCATCGAAAAAGCAAGGAAATGCGAAGCGCTGGGGGCGGAAGTGGTTCAGTTATCAGTAGGTCCCGAGCTGTTTTACAAGTTCCTTTTACTACTGGAGGAGACGGGCTATTTTAACGCTTCTCTTTATACGCCATTTGGCATCGCCGGTGTAGAGACCTTGGGTTATGAACTTTCCATGCAGTTTAGAGAAAAGTTTGGAAAAGATCCGGACGTAGTGGTCTGCACCAATGCCGGCGGTGGAAACCTCACCGGTACAGCAAGAGGCTTAATCAAGGCCGGGGCAGACTCAAAGATCATAGCAGCTTCCGTAGATCTGTCGGGACTGCATATGGCTGCCGACAGCCAATTCAATAAAAAGTCCTTTACCACTGGACATACAGGTTTTGGTATGCCATTTGCCACTTGGCCGGATCGGTCCGACGTTCCCAGATCCGCAGCCAGACCCATGCGGTACATCGACCGGTATGTAACCATTACCCAGGGAGATGTATTCAATATGACAGAAGCTCTGGCTAGCCTGGAAGGTTTGGAAAAGGGTCCCGCCGGAAACACTTCCTTAGCCGCTGCATTTGCATTGGCCCAGGAGCTACCCGAGGACCAGATGATCGTTGTACAGGAAACGGAATACACCGGAGCCGGCAAGCACATTCAGCCGCAGCTGACCTTCGCAAGGAGCAATGGCATCGAAGTATATTTTGGTGACCCTAAGGATCAGGTACCGGGAAAGAACATCGTACTCCCGTCGCATCCTTCGATGATCAAGGCAACCGATCAGGATCTCAACCACATGAGAAAGTCTCTGATCCGGACAGCGGTAAACACCTATAAAGTTACGCCGACAGAGGCAGATATTGCCTTCCTGGCCGAAGAGACGAAAACCGACGCTGCCTTCGTAAAGGAAGTACTGGCAGCATTATAACCAACCACGGGGACAGACCCCGTGGGGGCATAATCAACCACGGGGACAGACCTTGCGGTTGTCTGGTAGAAAGGAAATAAGATGAAAAGAGCAGATGATTTTCAGGAAAGGCGCAAGCATTTGACAAACCTCACTGACAAAGAACTCTATGAGCGCTTTTGGAAGCTGACAGAGCAGGTGGTGGACCCCTTGCTTGAATTGGGGAAGAAAAATACGAGCCCGTCCATTGAGAGATCCGTGCTCCTTCGCATGGGTATTTCATCTCTGGATGCAAAGCCCATCGTACAAGGCTGTATGGACAAAGGTTTGATGGGAAAAGGTGCCGGACATGTTGTATATAAGCTTGCTAAAGCTAAAAACATTTCCGTTAAGGAGGCTGGAAGCATGCTGGCAGAGGGCAAGGGCTGGGATGAAGCCGTCGCCTTATTAAGGGTTAAGGGGGGTGTATGAGATGAACGATAAGAAATTAATTCACAACGAAAAACTGGACGTTGAATACATCCTGAAAGACCTGGATAAATACAGACCAAAGAGAAGGGGATGGACCTGGAGAACCGTAGAACCGGGCATGGAAATGGGCCCCTTTACCTATAGGGACGCTACTACCCCCATGGAAAACGGAGTAGGGCTGCCATCTTCCAAGTACTTTGACTATATCGACCCCCAGCCTCAACCGGTTATTACCACGGAAATCGCCTCCGGGCGCTTTGAGGATGACATTCGTAGAATGAGAATGGCCGCATGGCACGGGGCAGATCATATCATGGTCATCCGTACCGCAGGACAGTCCCATATGGATGGGCTTATCGAAGGAACGCCCCAAGGTGTGGGCGGTGTGCCTATTACGCGTAAACAAGTCAGGGCACAGCGGAAGGCACTGGATATGATCGAGGATGAAGTGGGCAGACC
>LSQX01072344.1_pt1 | contig 12524 bp, 9 predicted proteins | sample 654561 | NCBI WGS metagenome assembly LSQX01 (sample SAMN04489861, study PRJNA283612) | anaerobic digester metagenome | isolation source: 4 biogas reactors fed with cattle manure at either 37C or 55C with and... | place: Denmark: Kongens Lyngby | collected 2014 | reverse complement strand
ACCTTTTTCTCATCAATCCGTTTAATTCGATCACGATAGAACCACAACAAGACAAGTCCCGGCATAGCAATAACGACGGTGAGTAAATAGAAGCCGTCCCAACCAAAACGCTCCACGAGTGGCGGCGTCAGAGGGCCAGCCAAGAAGACTCGACCAACACTGGCTAAGGCAGTCAGTAGAGCAAACTGGGTCGCGGTATAGCGCACATCGCAAAGCCCCATCACTAAGGCGACGAAAGCAGCAGTACCCAAGCCACCACAAACATTTTCAATACCAATGGCAGTAGCCATAATCGGAACATTGCCGGGGAAAGAAGCCACCACAAAGTAACCAAAATTTGATATCGCCTGTAAAATCCCAAAAATCATTAAGGCGCGGTAAGTCCCCCATTGACTCATCAATGAACCACCAACTAGCGCACCGAGAATGGTTGCGATAACGGCCAAAATCTTATTTACTGTACCAATCAACTCTGGCGGAAAGCCAGCACCACGAATTAAGAAAGTCGTTGATAAAGCACCAGCAAAGGCATCACCTAATTTGTATAAAACAATCAACAACAGTAAGGCCCAAGCCTCAGGACGCGAAAAAAACTCTTTGAAAGGCAGTACAAATGCTTCCTCCAAGCTGCGCGGTTTTTGCACCTCAACTGGCTCAATAGATAAAAAACTGACCACAGCACAAGCAGCCATAATCACGCCCATCAACATATAAGTGCCGCCCCAACCCAACCACTGCGGCGCTATAATTAAGGCTAGACCACCGGAAATAATCATCCCCACCCGATAGCCAAGTGTCCTAATCGCCGCCCCCGCAGCACGCTCATCAGGCTTAAGAACCTCGGCACTATAAGCATCAAAGGCTATATCTTGAGTTGCTGATAAAAATGCTAATAAAGTTGCTAATAGGGCCAACAGCACTAGATGCTCTGCTGGATTAAGAAACCCCATCAAGACCAAAACGACGGCTAAACCGATTTGTGTCAACGCCATCCAACCTCGTCTGCGCCCCATAAATGGTGGCACATAGCGATCGATGAAAGGCGCCCAAATAAACTTAAAAGTATAGGCCATCCCTACTAAGGTCAGAAAGCCGATTTGCTGCAGCGAGACATTGGACACCGTTGCCCACGCTTGGAACGTACCGCCCGATAAAGCTAATGGCAAACCACTGGCAATACCTAATAAAAATAACGGTAAAACACGAGGACTTAAATAGGGCTGGATATACTTATATAACACGTGCCGTTTCCTTAGGCCTTAGGTGATAAAAACTCAACTGCCTGGATCTTATTCTCAGCAGGTACAACACGTGGTGTTTTAAAATAATACACCGCAAGTGAACTACGCCAACTCGGTAAGAAGCCAACCTGCTTTTCATTGTTATAAGTTGAGCGCTTAATAATATGTAAACCTAAACGCCCTGCTAAATCCTCAAAATCCTTAAGCGTACAAAGATGGATATTGGGCGTGTTATACCATTCATAAGGCATTTGACCGGTGACAGGCATCCGTCCTTGAAAAATCGACCACCAGTGAGTCCAATGACCAAAGTTCGGGAACGACACAATACCGTAGTCAGCAACGCGAGCCATTTCCTTAAGAATATGCTCAGTATTGACCATCGCTTGTAAAGTTTGCGACAGCACCACCACATCAAACTGCTTACAATCAAAGAGTGCCAGACCATCCTCAAGGTTTTGCTGCACGACTGGCACGCCCTTTTGTACACAACTGACAACTCGCTCATTATTAATTTCAACACCAACGCCGGTGATATTCTTATTTTTTTGTAAGTAACTTAGTAAATCACCTGTACCACAACCCAAGTCCATGACACGACTATTGCTTGGAATCCAATCAGCCATTTCCTTGAGATCAGCTCGAATCGCATTATTAGTATTCATAGCGCTCGCTCCTGAGCAATTTTTGCAAAATAACCACGCACTACGCCATGGTATGTCGGATCAGTTAATAAAAAAGCATCATGACCATGAGGTGCATCAATTTCAGAATAAGTCACCTCATGCTGATTTTTTAATAAGGCCTGTACCAACTCACGCATCATCGCTGGTGGGAAACGCCAATCAGTGGTAAATGATACGGTCAAAAAGCGCGACTGTAAATTCGCCAATGCCTTGGCTAAATCACCACCACCGTACATTCTGGCTGGGTCAAAGTAATCCAGTGCCCGGGTAATCAATAAGTAGGTATTCGCGTCAAAGTACTTAGAAAACTTCTCACCTTGATAACGCAGATAAGACTCAACCTCAAACTCCACGCCAAAACCATATTGATAACGACCATCTTCAGCCTTGTTACGGCGTTCACGACCAAACTTCGTGGACATATCGTCATCGGACAAATAGGTAATATGACCCACCATACGTGCCACCGACAAACCAGCACTTGGCACCGTATCATAAGCATAAAAATTGCCATTATGAAACTCAGGATCGCTCGTAATAGCACGACGCGCCACCTCATTAAAAGCAATATTTTGCGCTGACAACCCTGGGGTACTGGCTATGACCACACAATGGTCAACTCGCTCCGGCCATTGAATGGCCCAGCTTAAAGCCTGCATACCGCCTAATGAGCCACCCATGACTGCAGCAAACTGCTGAATTCCAAAATAATCCGCTAGACGAGCTTGAGCATTGACCCAATCCTCAACGGTAACCACAGGAAAGGAAGCACCCCACGGCTTACCGGTGCGTGGATTGATACTCGCAGGACCCGTAGAACCAAAGCAAGAGCCTAAATTATTAATACCAATCACATAAAATTTATTGGTATCGACTGGCTTACCTGGACCAACCATATTGTCCCACCAACCAATATCATTAGGATCGTCCGGATTAATTCCTGCAACATGATGCGAAGCATTAAGCGCATGACAAATTAACACCGCATTGGAACGATCCTCATTTAACGTACCGTAAGTTTCTACGGCTAAGGTGTACTCAGGAAGGGACTGACCACTACTCAACACGAGTGGTTCACTAAAAGAAATATACTCTGGTCGTACTAGACCAACTGAGGATTGAGAATGACTGATAGACATATAAACTAAAAACCTTTTTAGCGGGATTTTTAGACGCCCGCAAGCATACAAATCGGCGTCACAAATACTAATAATGAGCTAAATTTAAAACTCACTTATTGGATTGTAGCACCAATTTTCAACTGCTCAAAAAAGCGTTGACGCTGCTGAGCGAAGTCTTTATTACTACTAGCACCTGCCGCATAGACCTGCACGACTAAATTACCCTCTTGTAAAACCATCGCTGTTGCATTGACGCTTCTAGACTCCATGCCGACACTCACTGTAAACTGCTCACCCACCGCTGGCAAATCATTCTCATACTCTGCAACAAACTCTGCTGGCGCATCAACTAAACGCGGGTCACGCTTTAACATCATACTGCGCAACAACTCATTAGCGACGGCACGAGCATCTACCTCATGAGGCACAAGGATATAACTGAGATTAAAGCTATTTTCACCCTCAGTGGCGTACCACTGCACCATGTCTAATGGCTCTACCTCTGTATTAGCTAGCAATTGATAAGACCGCCTAAGGATGGATGGCTTAGAAGGAAACTGTGCCGCAACCTCATAAGAGTCGACTGACTCATGCTGCAAATACCACTCCTGCTCCTGACATGCGCTCAGCAACAACACACAACACAAAGCTAATGGCAGTAAAACTAGTTGTTTGAAAAACCGCTTGGTTAAATTTAAGCGTAACTCACTGCGCCACATAAAAACTCCTAAAAAAACAATTCACCTCTTTAAAACAAAATAAAAAGCCCACACCTAAAGAAAGAATTACAATGCAGCTTTGCTGATTACAGGCTAACATAAGCTTAAATACTATCTATAATTAGTTTAGTTCGAAGAATTTCACAGGATCTAATTGTGTCTAAATTTACAACAATAAAAGCGCAGCAGGACTTATTAGCGCAAATTGGCCGAGGTATTGAGCGCGAAACGCTGCGCATTGATGCCCAAGGCAACTACTCTCTGGATTCACATCCTAAGGTATTGGGCTCAGCTCTTACCCATCCGTCGATTACCATTGATTACTCCGAAGCCCTGATGGAGCTAGTGACTAAACCTTATCATGATGTAGATAAGTTATTCAGTGAGTTACAGCAGGTCCACAGTTTTGTCCTACAGAATATTGGCGAGCAGTCATTATGGATGCAATCCATTCCCTGTGCCTTACCGCCTGAAGAGCAAATTCCTATTGGCTACTATGGCCCTTCTAATAGCGGTATGCTCAAGCACGTTTATCGTCGAGGTTTGGCTGAGCGCTATGGTAAGTCAATGCAGTGCATCGCCGGCATTCACTATAACTTTTCCCTACCGCCGGCGCTATGGCAGCATTTAGAACCGACGATCAGTGATCCTAAGCAGCGCCAATCAGTCGGCTATATGAGCTTAATCCGCAACTTTAAGCGTGCGAGCTGGTTGTTAATGTACTTATTCGGTGCCTCCCCGCTAGTTAATCGTAGTTTTTTAGAGGGTCGCAACCATGGCCTAGAAGCCTTTGATAAAGATAGTCTCTACCTACCTTATGCGACCAGCTTACGCATGAGCGATTTAGGCTACACCAGTGATGCCCAATCTAATATCCGTACCTGCTACAACCATGTCGAAAGTTATGTTTCTCTGATTTACAACGCGGTTACCAAGCCTTGGCAGCCATACGTAGAGATTGGTACCCACCGTGATGGCGAATGGGTTCAGCTAAACACCAGTATTTTACAAATTGAAAATGAGTACTACGCCAGCATTAGGCCAAAGCGCACAGCCAAAGACGGTGAGCGCCCTAACAACGCCTTAATTAACCGTGGCGTACAGTATATTGAGGTTCGCTGCTTAGATATTGACCCTTTTGAGCCTTTGGGCATCAGTCCCGAGACGGCTTATTTCTTAGACACCTTCTTAGTTTATTGTGCCGCTGAAAACAGTCCTCTATTTAATGCAGACGATGACTGCGATGAAACGGATAGAAACTTTAGCAAAGTCGTGGTTGAAGGTCGCAAACCCGGACTCACCTTAGAGCGCTTAGGGCGCACAGTAGAGCTCAAAACTTGGGGGCTGGAGATTATGGACAATCTACTACCCTATGCAGAGCTACTTGATGAGGTATACCAAACTAAAGCACATAGCCAAGCACTGGCAGCCCAAAAAGCGAAACTTGAGGATGTCAACTTGACACCTTCTGCACGCTACCTTGACGTAGTCAAACATAGTGGTTTAAGCTTTAATGAGTTTACTAAGCAAAACAGCTTTAAGCACTCTACACAGCTTCGCAATATCGACTTAACGCCAGCCGTCGAAGGCGCTTATAAAGCAGAAACTGCACGATCTTTAGAGGCACAGGCAGAGATTGAAGCAAGTGATCAAATCAGTTTTGAAGAGTATATGGTTCGCTTTGAAAATAGCCTGATCAAGCCCGAATCCGAATCGGAAAGTGAATCTGAAGCCATCTAAACCAAACAAACGATCTGCATATGAAAAAATCCTGGATTATTCTATTTATTCTAGTCATCATCATTGGTGCTGGTGCCTATTACTATAACCAACAGCAGCTAGACCGTGAGCCTGAAGGTTTTGCTCGCTCCAATGGGCGCTTACAACTAGAACGAATTGATGTAGCCAGCTTATATGCAGGACGTGTGGCAGAGGTTCTCACAGATGAAGGTGACAACATAGCAAAAGGTGATGATCTCGTCACTCTTTCTTCTGATCAGTACGACAGTCAATTAGATGCCGCCCTTGCTCAACGTACTCAGGCTGAAAAAGCAGTCGCACAAGCAGACGCTGAGATTAAGGCACACCAAGAGCAATTGCGTCTAGCACACGTGGAGCTGGACAACGCCAAAGCACTGCGTCGCGATAGTTTAATTTCAGCAACAGAGCTCAATAAGCGTTCAATTGCAGTGAATGCTCAACAAGCAGCGGTAGAGGCCGCCGAAGCGGCCAAGGCACAAGCCGAGGCAGCGATACAACAGGCGGAGGCTCAAATCAAAGCTTCCCAAGCCACCACCCGTGATTTAGTGATACAAGCACCCGTTGACGGCATCGTCGAGTATCGCTTTGCCCAACCGGGTAATGTGATCGCTGCCGGCCATCCGGTCATGAGTCTACTCGACCCAAGCAATACACGCATGTACCTTTATCTACCTACAGAAAGTATTAGCCGGATTGGACTGGGTGACGAAGCACGCATTTTGCTGGATGGCCAGGATTATGTTTGGCCGGCGACAATCAGTTTTATTTCAGCGCAAGCGCAATTTACACCCAAAACAGTGGAAACCAGCGAAGAACGTCAAAAACTCACCTACCGCGTCGAGCTTAAAATACCTGCCGAGGTAGCCATCGCTCATCAGAACTACCTAAAAAGCGGGTTGACCGGGATAGGCTATGTAAAAACCACTGCTGAGCAATGGCCCTCAGAACTTGAGGTGAGCTTACCTTAAACTCAAACCGCTAAACTTACACGCTACCTGCCATGTCTAATCAACACGACCTTTCCGAAAACAAACGCTATGCCGTTGAGGTTGAAGGTGTTAGTCATCACTATGGCAAAACCGAGGCGGTTAATAATGTCAGCCTACGTATTGAACGCGGTAAGACAATCAGTCTCATCGGTCCTGATGGCGTAGGTAAATCCACCCTACTATCGCTCATTGCCGGCGTAAAAATACTACAGCAAGGTTCCATCAAGGTATTAGGCAATGATGTCGCCATACGCCGCGAGCGTGAAGACAACGCCTTTAAAGTTGCTTTTATGCCCCAAGGCTTGGGCAAAAACCTATACCCCACCCTCAGTATCAAAGAAAATATTGAGTTTCATGCCAACTTATATGGCTTAAGTCGTCATGAGCGTGAAGCAAAAATCGAGCGTTTACTCAAAGCCACCGCCTTAGATCCTTTTCCAGATCGACAAGCCGCTAAGCTCTCCGGCGGTATGAAACAAAAACTCAGTCTATGCTGCGCACTCATTAACGATCCGGACTTATTGATTTTAGATGAGCCTACGACCGGCGTTGACCCCTTATCTCGTCGTCAGTTCTGGGATTTAGTCGACGAGTTACAGGCAGAATCTGAAGGCATGACGGTGATTGTTTCCACGGCGTACATTGAGGAAGCAGAGCGCTTTGAGTACTTGTTGGCGATGAATGCCGGTAAGCTTCTGGCGGCCAACAGCACAAAAAACGTGTTAAAAAACACGAACAGTAAAACCTTAGAAGAAGCCTACGTCAAACTGCTGCCTGAACGCGACTATTATTTTGACTTTGACAATATCCCGCCTTTTGAAGCGGATCCAGACGCGCCACTAGCCATTAAGGCTGATAATCTCACCAAAAAGTTTGGTGATTTTACTGCCGTAGACAATGTCAGCTTTGAGATCCCTCGCGGTGAAATTTTTGGTTTTCTAGGATCTAACGGTTGCGGTAAATCAACCACCATGAAAATGCTTACTGGTCTACTGGAACCCAGCTCCGGTAAGGCAGAGTTACTTGGCAAAGCAACTGACGCCAACGACATCAATACCCGCATGCGGGTCGGTTATATGTCACAAAGCTTTTCACTCTATGAAGAATTAACGGTTCGCGCAAATCTTGATCTGCACGCCAAACTTTACCAATTAAGCACTCAAGACGCCGTGGCTGCAGTAGAGGATTCTTTAGAGAAGTTTAAAATCAAAGACTATGAAGATGAGCTGCCCTCCTCATTATCTCTAGGCTTGAGGCAACGATTACAACTCGCTGCGGCATGTCTGCACAAACCTGAAGTTTTAATTTTAGATGAACCGACCTCAGGCGTTGATCCCTCTGCCCGGGATATGTTTTGGGATTATCTGATCAACCTCTCGCGTAATGACAAGATCACTATTTTTGTCTCGACTCACTTCATGAATGAGGCAGGTTGGTGTGATCGTATTTCATTTATGCACCAGGGCAAAGTCTTAGCCCAAGACAAGCCCCAAGCACTGGTTGAAGCACAAAACGCAGAAAATCTTGAAGAAGCGTTTATTGCCTATTTAGAAGAGGCTGAAAATCACGACAAAGCCCATGCATCACCCGAATTAACCAACGAAAAACCACAACTAAACTCGCCCCATACCCATCAAGAACGAGCCAAACAAAGAAGTCGCCCCATCAATAATATTCTCGCTTTTGCGGTACGTGAAAACAAAGAATTATTGCGTGATCCGGTACGTCTACTGTTCGTGCTGCTCGGACCTGTTGTTCTGGTATTTTTCTCTGCCTTAGGTATTACCTTTGATGTGCGCAATATTAATTTTGCGGTGTATGACCAAGACCAAAGTCAAATCAGCCAAGAGCTGATCACGCAACTGAGCAGCTCACCTTACTTCAATCAGCGCATGGTGCTTCACAATGATGAGGAATTTGAACATATTATTCAAACCGGTAAAATTCGCCTTGTAGTAGAGATACCTCCAGATTTCGGTTTGGACCTCATACAACAGCGCCAACCCGAGCTGTCGTTTTATGTGGATGGTTCCATGCCATTTACAGGTGAAAACATTAAGTCTTATCTCATCGGCATCATGAGTGGCTATAGCCAAAACTTAGCTCAAGAAATGGGGCACAGTACGAGTCCCACAGCCCAATTACAAACACGTTTTGTCTATAACCAATCCTTTAACAGCATTGTTTCAATCGCCCCCGGCATGATGATGATGTCCATGATGCTCATACCCGCCATGATGACTGCGCTAGGTGTCGTCCGCGAAAGGGAGATCGGTTCGATTGTGAATCTTTATGGTTCACCTGCGACCGTCATGCAGTTTTTGATAGGGAAACAAATTCCCTACATCATGATGGCATTATTGAGCTTCTTTATCTTGTTATTGATTTCTATACTGATTCTACAAGTGCCTATTACCGGCTCTTTCAGCGCGCTCTTCTTTGGCGCTTTTTGCATTGCTTGGGCCGCCACCTCACTAGGGTTATTAGTCTCTTGCTTTGCCACCTCTCAAGTAGCCGCTATTTTTGGTTCTGCTATTTTAACGATGATCCCATCCTTAAACTTCTCCGGCATGCTGACCCCAGTCTCCTCATTAGAAGGGGCCAATGTATGGATTGCTCACCTGTTTCCAAGCGCTTGGTTTCAAAGTATCATCATCGGTTCTTTTTCCAAAGGCCTATCTTGGCCTGATTTTATGAACTACTATTTAATTCTCGCTGCATTTGCCATTAGCTACTTATTATTAGCCAGCAGCTTTTTAAAAAAGCAGGAGAAATAGAGTATGTGGATCACGCTAAGAAATATCTGGAATCTTTGTCAAAAAGAATTTAAAAGTGTCCTAAGTGACTATGTACTGATGGGGCTGATTGTTGTCATGTTTAGCGTCGCGACCTACTCTGTCGCTAAAGGGATTGCAGTTGAAGTAAAAAATGGCGCCGTAGCTGTTGTCAATGAAGACCGCTCTGCACTCTCTTGGCGTCTCATTGATGCCTTAAGAGCACCACATTTTCAAACGCCTGTTTTGATTGAGCAAGATAAAATCGATCGCTTAATGGATACAAGTCAATACACCTTTATCCTCGTTATTCCCGAAAATTATGAGAAAGATCTCATTCAACAGCGCAATCCCGACTTACAACTACTCATTGATGCAACGGCGGTTAGCCAAGCCGGCCTTGGGGCTGCATTTATACAACAAGTCGTCATGGAAGAAACAGCGACCTACTTTTTACAAAGCAATCCCCTCTCTCAGCTACCGATGGAGATGGTCACCAAGGTCCTGTTCAATCCCAATGCAGATTACACTTGGTTCGCCGGACCCATGCAAATTGTGTCTAATGCGTCTTTGCTCGCGATGCTGTTAGTAGGTGCAGCCATTATTCGTGAAAAAGAGCGTGGTACGATTGAACACTTGCTAGTCATGCCTGTAAGGGCCTTTGAAATTGCCATGGCCAAAGTCATCAGTAACTCCCTTGTCATTACCATCGCATCCGTCTTGTCCCTATATTTGGTGATCAATCTATGGCTTGGAATTCCGCTGGTAGGGTCAGTGCCTTTATTTTTACTGAGCTTGATGATTTTCCTATTCTCAGTCAGCTCCTTAGGCATTTTATTAAGTACTATCGCACCCACTATGCCACAATTCGGTTTACTAGTGATACCGGTGTATGTGGTTATGCGACTTTTATCAGGTGGCGAATCTCCTCGCGAAGGCATGCCCGATTGGGTGCAAGTAATGACATTATTTTCGCCACAAACACAATTTGTACAAACCACACAAAACATCCTTAATCGCCAAGCCGGCATCGATATTATTTGGCCAAACTTAATTTATATGAGCATCATGGCCATTGTATTTTTTACCTTAGCGCTATTTCGCTTTAAAAAAATGCTAAGCAATCAAGGCTAATAACACCAAGGTTAATGACCCAATGAGTTACTTCAATCCCAAACCACTTGCCCTAATCCTCATAACGAGCCTATTAACAGCTTGTGCAGGCACAGATCTCAACCTAAAAAGCGTTGTAGAATTGCCTGACAGTTTTGAATATTCTCTGGGCTCAATGGCCGTTGACTTAGATCGATGGTGGCTAAGTTGGGAGGACCCACAATTAACTGAGCTCATTGAATTAGCCCTCAACAACAATAAAGACCTAGCGGCAACCCGTGCCAATTTGGAAAGCGCCCGTGCGATGGCACGCGCTGCTCGAGCTAATCTAGGTCCTGAAGTAGGGGCTACAGCAACGGCTATCGGCGCTGCCAACCGCGTGCGTAATCCGATCGGTCGTGATGCTCGTGAGCTTTTAGGCACGCTCGACACCAACTTAGGCGATAAGCACCTCAGCTTAGATGCCGCCGGCCTTAGTGGGGGCCTTGCGGCATCATGGGAACCGGACTTTTTTGGACATAAGCAAGCGGATATTGATGCAGCTACCCAAGGGGCCATTGCTCGCGCTGAAGAATGGCACGCGGCACAGATGCTGTTAAGCACAGACATCGCGAATTACTATAGCCAATGGATGTACTTTGGCGAAAAGCAGCGCCTTAGTAGCCAACAAATACAGCATTTAAACAGCTTATTACGCTATGTCAACGGTCGTTTTGAGGCAGGTCAAGCAACGGCCTACGATAGGCTACAAATCGAAACTCAAATCCAGGCGGCTACGGCTGCCCGCACCATATTAGAAGCACAAAAGGCAGAGGCAGAACGTCGCATTTCTGTCTTAATCGGCCAAGTGCCACAACATTTTAAACTGAAGCCGACACAACGCCTATTAGCCACACAAACACCACCCATGCCAAGCGGACAAACGCCTGCCAATGTCCTTAATCGCCGACCCGATATACGTGCCAACCAAGCGTTGGTTTACGCAGCATCGGCTCAATTAGCCAGCGCGCAGGCCGACTTACTACCGCGCTTTAAAATCAATTTCTTAGGCCAAGGAGGAGTGATCAGCTTAGATAGTGACTTACCTGATATGCACGGTTTCTCCAGTTTGGTCAGTGTTGGCGTGCAACTGCCTATTTTTACTGCCGGACGCATCCAAGCCAATATTGACAGCAAAGATGCCAAGCTACGAGCGGCCTTATTGGAGTATGACCACTCAGTACTCTCAGCACTTGCAGATGTTGACAGTGCCTATCATGCCCAATACCTCTTACGTCAACAAGCAGACCAGCTACAAGAAGCAAATAATCGCTCACGACGCCAAGTTACCGCAGCGACAAAGCTTTTTGAACACGGAGAAGCCACCCTGGACCGGGTACTTGAATCACGCCTGCAACTTAATGAGCTACAAACTCAACTGCTGGAGTTAAATCTGGCTAAAAGCCAAGCGATGTTGGACTTATATAAAGCACTAGGCGGAGGCTGGCAGGCAGAAGACAACACAGGCACAGGTCAAAGCGATAGCGGTCTGCTGAATGACGGAAGTCATAGCACGTCATTAAGCAGCTAAGTGACCAGTTTGGTTTTAAGAATTAACACAACCCGGTTTTTGCTTTAGTTTGCTTGTCGCAACACTTCTCCATTAAATACTCAACTAAGCCCATCAATGCCGAGGTATTAGCACGATAGCGCTGATACCTCCCCTCTTGCTCTACATAGACAAGACCGGCATGTGTTAGCGTCTTGAGGTGAAAAGACAGATTCGTTGGGGGAATATCCAATTGTGAACTCATTTCTCCTGCTACTAAACCATCGTCGCCAAACTGCACCAGTAGCTTCACAATATCAAGCCTAAGCTCTGAAGCTAATGCATCAAATTTAGTTACTGCCTCTTTTTTTTCCATCTCTATTAAAAAGTCTATTGAGTGATTGACAGCCTCGCCGCCCTATACGACTAGGTTCTCAGCGACTCTGATCAAACTAAATACTACGCTGATTCACTCGTTTGGATAGCTCGTCAGCACTTTCCTTTCTCTCGCTATAGCGATCAACTAAATAATCACTACATTCACGAGTCAGTAACGTAAACTTCATGAGCTCTTCCATCACATCCACAATAC
>LSQX01031669.1_pt2 | contig 12524 bp, 9 predicted proteins | sample 654561 | NCBI WGS metagenome assembly LSQX01 (sample SAMN04489861, study PRJNA283612) | anaerobic digester metagenome | isolation source: 4 biogas reactors fed with cattle manure at either 37C or 55C with and... | place: Denmark: Kongens Lyngby | collected 2014 | reverse complement strand
CCTATGATAAAAGCTGCAAAAATTGGTGATATATTTATAACTTCAACAGGTGATATTGATGTTATTACAAAAAAACATTTTATGGTAATGAAGAATAATGCCATTTTGTGTAATGCAGGACATTTCGATTGTGAGATTTCTATGCCGGAATTAAAAGAAATTGCAGTTAAGCAGGAACAAAGAAGAAATGGGGTTACAGGCTTTTATCTTTCTAATGGTAAGGTTATAAATGTTCTTGGAGAAGGGCGGCTGGTTAATCTTGCTTGTGCTGATGGACATGCTGCAGAAATTATGGATATGAGTTTTGCATTACAGCTTCTTACAGTCATGCATGTGCTTGAAAATCATGACAAACTTGAAAATAAGTTATATGATGTTCCTGAATATATAGATAGAGCTGTTGCAGATGCAAAATTGAAATCTATGAGTATTGAAATAGATAAACTGACGAAGAAGCAGAAAAAATACTTAGAGAGTTGGGACTAATATGAAATACAAGATCAAAGACAGGATAATACCATGTCCAAAGCACATATCAGTTAAGGAAGGTTATGCTTTTTTTAGAAACAGAACAAAAATAGTATTAAAAATAGAAGAAACTACTGTAATTAAGTCAGGTTATGATCTTCTTAATTCACTATGTTCTGAGGGATATCTAAATCCTGATTTTGTTATAACGCTAAAAAGACTTGATGAATATTATACCGATAAGAAATTAGAAAGGTGTGAAAATTTAGATCAGGCATACATAATCAAACCCGTAATAGTTGATAAGGTTTATTCAGGAATAGATTTAATGGCATACACTGATGTTGGGTTGTATTATGCTTGTTCAACGCTTTACCAGGCAATAGAACAGATTTCTGAAAAAGAAATAGATATTCCATATATAGATGTTACCGACTGGCCATCATGTACTTACAGGGGACTTTTCCTTGGTGACTATATCAGGTGTTTGGATAAGACTTCATTTCTAAAGTTAAATGCACTTGATTTTGTATACAACACGAAGAGCAGGGAAAAAGAAGATAAAATATATGCTGATTGTGAGAAATATGGAGTTACTGTTTTTTCAGCGGTATTCGAATGGGATAATCCAAAGGAGATATTTGAACGTCTATGGATAAAAGAGAAAAGAAATAATCTGCTTTTCTGGATTAAAGACGAGTGTGAAGAATCAGATTTGCATTATGAAGCAAATAGAATTATTGAAGCTTTTATTGATTACAAAAAGGATTGTCCCGAATTAAAAGCCGGTATTATAACTAATTCAAAGGGTAACAAGACATTTGATAGAATATTTGCCTTATCACAACCTGAAGATTTTTCTATTTCCTATTGCGATAAATTGAAGACATATAATACAGATGTCAGAGAGCTTACCGATTCATCTATATCAACTTACACCAAAAAAGGTGGTCTTTTTGGTATATATCCCATGATTGCTTATGATTCAAAATCATTCTTTTTATGGACTGCACCAGAATTTATTCAATTTCGGTGCTCGGAATTTGATAGAATTAACGCTCACAAGGTAATGGGTTATACACCTTTTGCTTGTTCGTTCAGCAAATTCAATATTGCTGCCTTTTCTGAATGGTTATGGAATCCAAAAGGAAGAAATACGATTGATTTTATAAAAGCATATTCTTATAAAAATAATCTGGATTTTGATAAGTTTGAAAATATGTTATATTATCTGACTTTTGCATCTTGGTCTCTTCAAAGAAGTAATTTTGTTCAGGTTATATGTGATGATCCAATAGATTTTAAGAAAATTAAGAAATTGCCAAAATTAAGCCAGATGACTAATGATTCTTTAAAAGCTATTAAGTTTGCTGAAATGCTTCAAGACCAGTCATATATTGACGAAGCAAAAGCGACATATTCTGCATTAGTGGCTTATTCAATGACAAGAAAGCTAGCTAAATTGGATAGTGCAAAGAAACCTGATCAAAAGAAATATCTGCAGTATCTCCAAAAACTTGATGACTCGTGCAAAACGGTATACACATGCCTTATGGAATGGGCTGAATTTGTAAAAGAGGAAGCCGGTGCATATGACGCATTTATATATGAGACAGCAAAAGCTTTTCTACATCTTCCAAAATTATTTGACAGATTTGGAAGTGTTAAAGAAGAATCGGATTCAAAAAATTGAGGAAGTTATTTTTACTGATAACTATAGTAGCAATAATCTTTCTTTTATGCTCATGCAATAACAGTTTTGAAAAAGAGCATACTCTTATATACGACAGTAAACTTATTAATCAGGAACTGGTTGATTCTATTAAGCAAAATCTTCCTCAAAGTATATATATCGAAGTTGATGTTTATGTTGAGGATGATTATTCAAATATGATTATGTCTAAATACAACAATATTGTTGTAACCGAATCATATTTATCAGATGGTGTCAGCGTTATTAGTGTTTATGATTATAATATCAATAAAGCATATCAGTATTTTAAAGGAGATAGCCTTTCTGAAGAAGAAAAGACATATGGGATGGAATTAACTTTGACAAATGAAGAAATAGAAAAAGGCATAGACTACCAGTTTGAAGCGCTTAGCGGTATTGGAGAAGTGGAACAGGCTTATTTAACTGAATATGAGGGGTATGAAGCAATTTATATTAAAAGCGTATTAAGGTATGATGAATCAGAATTGGTATTTACTATCTACCTGTCTACGAAATTTTCGTATCCTCTTTACATGTCAAGTTTAGTAGATGGAAAGGAAAGTGTTAAGATGATTGTTACGAAAATAGATGATAATTATTTATTTTCTGAAACGTTTCCTGATATTCCTGAATTTATAAATTTTGTTAACTATGATGATTTGTGAGAGTGTCATTGTTGACATACAGTATTAAAGTGATATAATACACTCAATATGGCGTTATGAGAAAGAAGAGTAACATAGGAAATTGCCAAAGAGAGAGGGGATGGTGGAAACCCTTGCAAGATTTTATGTGAAAGCTATCCTTCCAGCTTTCCGCAAAACGGAACGTATACCTGCGTTAAAGGGTCAAGTGCTTTCAAATGAAAGAATTTGGGTGGTACCGCGTGATAGCTCTCGTCCCTTTGCAGGATGGGAGCTTTTTATATACAATTAATAAGGACAAGGTGAGCAAGATGAATAAATTATCGTTAAATACATTAAGAGAAGAATATTTAAATTTCTTTGAAAGTAAAGGGCATCTCAGACTTAAGAGTTTTCCTCTTATTCCGCAGGATGATCCTTCAATACTGCTTATAAACGCTGGGATGACTCCATTAAAGCCATATTTTACAGGAACTATAGAGCCTCCTTCAAAAAGAATAACTTCATGCCAGAAGTGTATTAGAACACTGGATATTGACAGAGTCGGCATAACAACAAGACATGGCACTTTTTTTGAAATGCTTGGTAATTTTTCTTTTGGAGATTATTTCAAATTAGAAGCAATCCAATGGTCATGGGAATTTTTAACAAAAGTTTTGAATTTACCTGAAAATTTACTCTATGCTTCAGTTTATGAAGAGGATGATGAAGCTTACGAGATATGGAAAGATGTTGTTAAGTTACCTGTAGATCATATAGTGAAGCTTGGCAAAGAAGATAATTTCTGGGAGCATGGCACAGGACCATGTGGTCCTAGCTCTGAAATTTATTTTGATAGAGGATCTGATAAAGGATGCGGATCAGTTAATTGTAAAGTCGGGTGTGATTGTGACAGATTTGTTGAAGTGTGGAATAATGTATTTACTCAATTTGATAAGCTTGAGGATGGAACATATAAGCCATTAAAGAATAAAAACATTGACACAGGAATGGGTTTGGAAAGATTAGCATGTGTAGTTCAGGGTGTAGATTCTTTATTTGAAGTTGATACGATTAAACAGATTCTAGATTCGGTCTGTGATGCTACTAAAACCAAATATGGTAAAGATAAGAATAAGGATGTATCAATAAGAGTAATAACAGATCATGTCCGAAGCGCTGTTATGATGATTTCTGATGGTATTATACCTTCAAATGAGGGAAGAGGTTATGTTTTAAGAAGGCTTCTTAGAAGAGCATCAAGACATGGCAGGATTTTAGGAAATAATAATCAGTTTTTAGCTGATCTGACCGAAGTTGTAATCAACAATTCAAAAGATGCATATCCTGAGCTCTCTCATCAGCAGGAGTATATTTTCAAGGTCATTGAAAGTGAAGAGAATAAATTTGTAAATACAATTGAAAGCGGTATGAACATATTAAATGAATATCTTGAGCAGGCTCAAAAAGCCAATCAGGATGTCTTGGAGGGTGAATTCATATTCAAACTTCATGATACTTACGGATTCCCATATGACTTAACCAGAGAGATTGCAAATGAACGAGGATTTAGATTGGATAAAGAAGGTTTTGACCAAGCTATGCAAGTTCAAAAGACAACAGCAAGAGAAGCATTTAAAGCTGCAGAAGGATCAGCATGGAAAAATGATTCAGGTATTTATAAAGATTTGGATAAGACTGAGTTTTTAGGATACTCAGATTCTGTTACAACTGCAACTGTTTTAGATGTATTTTCCGATTCTGATAATTATGAGCTTGTTACTGACAAAACTGTTTTTTATGCAGAAGGTGGTGGGCAGCGGGCAGATACCGGATATATAAGGAAAAATGATGCTGTTCTGAATGTGCTAAGTTGTGTTAATAAAGAAGGTATATATATACATAAAGGAATGTTGGAAAAAGGGAATTTTTCAAAAGGTGATACTGTATGTTGTGAAATAAATACAGATAGTAGAAGAGCAACTGAGAGAAACCATACTGCAACCCATATGCTTCAGTATGCCTTAAAGGAAGTATTAGGCAATCATGTGCATCAAGCTGGCTCTTATGTAGATTCTTCCAGGCTTAGATTTGATTTTACTCATTTTTCATCAATGACAGATGAACAAATTGATAATGTTCAAAAAATAGTTAATAGAATTATTCTTGAGGATATTTTAGTTAATAAAGAGATCATGAGCATTGAAGAGGCAAAGAAGAAAGGTGCAACTGCATTATTTGGTGAAAAATATGGGAATATAGTTAGAGTAGTATCTATAAATCCATACAGTATGGAATTATGCGGTGGGACTCATCTTGACAGAACCGGCCAGGCAGGTCTTTTTAAAATATTAAGCGAATCAGCATGTGCTTCCGGTATCAGAAGAATAGAAGCAGTAACTGGAGAAGTAGCTTTTGATTATCTCATTTCTAAGGAGAAAACGATACATAGATTATCAGAAGCACTTAAGACAATTGATTTAGAAACAAAAATTGATAGTATTGTAAAGGAACTTAAGCAGACAAAGAAAGAGAATGATGATCTTAAGAATAAACTATCTTCTTCTGAAGTAAAAGATGTTTTAGGAACATATGAGCAAGTTAATGATACAAAGATAATAAAAGCAATTATTGATAATGCTGATATGTCTCAATTAAGGAATCTTGCTGACAGAGTCAAGGACCGTTATGATGATGCAGCTGCAGTATTTATAGGTAAATCAGATAAGCCTTCAATGGTAATAGCTGTAACAAAGAAAGCATGTGAAAAGGGAATCAGTGCAAATAAGATAATTAAAGAAGCAGCAGCTTATATAGCAGGTTCAGGAGGAGGAAGAGAAGATATGGCTCAAGCAGGCGGTAAGGACTCTTCTAATGCTGAAAAAGCTTTACAAAAAGCTGTTGATATGATTAAGGAGGTTTTAAATAATGGATGATTGTATTTTCTGTAAAATAGTAAAAGGACAGATACCCTGTACGAAGGTTTACGAAGATGAGTATACGTTTGCTTTTAAAGATATAAACCCTCAAGCAAAACAACACATCCTTATAATTCCCAAAGAGCATATACTTACAGGCTTGAATGATGTTAACGATGATAACAGTTATATAATTGGAAAACTGTTTTATGCAGCAAAAATTGTAAGTGAAATGCTTGGAATAGATAAAAGTGGGGTTCGAATAATCAACAATACAGGAAAAGATGCCCATCAGTCAGTTCAGCATTTTCACATACATGTTCTCGGAGGCGAGGATATGGGTGAAGGATTAGTATAGATTTAGTATTAAATTCTGTTTAATTAATATGATTATTTAAGGTTGTATAATAAAGTTTTTATATGGGTAAAGAAATGGGAGCTTTGAGCTCCCATGTTATTATCTTTTCTTTCTTTTCCTTGCAGCTTCGGATTTCTTTTTCCTTTTAACGCTGGGTTTTTCGTAATGTTCTCTTTTTCTGACTTCGGCTAAAACACCTGCTTTGGCGCACTGTCTTTTAAAACGCTTCAAAGCGCTTTCTAGAGTTTCATTTTCTTTAAGCCTAACTTCCGCCATCTGTTTTCACCACCCTTCTGTTATAAGGTCAATCAAGCCTTTTGTATTTTATAGTTAATAAATGCATTTGTCAACAGCAATCACACTAATTTGTCTTTATTCGTTATGTCTTTTTGCAGATCAACATAATATGCATTGATTCCTTTTGATGCTATTAAATATGAAAGAAGAATAATAAGAAAGTCTCCTAAAAGGATATTAATAGATGTAAGCATCCATAGGGTATATAACATTGAAGGAAGCGTGAGAGCAAAAACTGACAGTTGTAAACATACACCAAAGTTAGTTAGTTTCTTCCTGATGCGTCTTACTATTCCAACAATAAGAGCAATCAATAAAGTATACATAAAGTAATTAAAAAGCATAAACAGGAATATAGTTACATAAAGAAAAACATATAGGAATGATTTCGAACCAGATATTATATTAAGCAAAGTTTCTGAAGTTATTTCATCATTGGTGCCAAACAGAGTCTCGTAATCTACCAAGTATCTTATACTTGGATTAGAAAGATAAATATCATTTTTAGCCAAAATCACAACTGTTTCATATTCTTCATACTTAGTTATAGATCCTGTATATTCAGTATCAATGATAATCAGAGTGCCTTTGTCTGATGTTTCAACCAGTTTAGAAGGCTGGTCCTGATTTATTTTTAATTCACCATTTGATATCGCAAAGAAAGGAGTATTTGATTTTAACTGTTCAATTATATCAGAAGTAGTTTTATCAATTGAAATTACATAAACAGTTGTAAATACAACTGAAAGAATCAATGTTAATAATAGCATATATACAAATGCTTTAAGGAAGTTTTTTGATACAAAATGCTTATATCCATGCATATCTGTAAAGCTTTTTATAAAAATCCAATATAAAGGTTTCTTTGTTTTTTCCATTCAATCCTCTTAATTATTTGTTCAATTTTTTATTTTACAGCAAATAAAACAAAACCATACTGTATATTATATACCTATATGATAAAATATCCATATGAATAAAGCAGATAAAGCAGATAAATTTGTATTAAAATCAGAATATAAGCCCACAGGAGACCAACCACAAGCTATAGATATACTGGTCGATGGCATAAATAAGGGCTATAATCATCAGACGCTTTTAGGAGTAACAGGTTCTGGTAAAACTTTTACTATGGCAAATATAATAGAAAAAGTACAAAAGCCTACTCTGGTAATAGCGCATAATAAGACACTTGCAGCGCAGTTATGTTCAGAATTCAAGGAGTTCTTTCCTGACAATGCTGTTGAGTACTTTGTTTCATATTATGACTATTTTCAACCGGAAGCATACATTCCTTCAACTGATACATACATTGAAAAGGATTTATCAATTAATGATGAGATTGACCAGCTAAGACATGCAGCTACATCTGCTCTGTTGCAAAGAAGAGATGTTATCATTGTTGCTTCGGTATCATGTATATATGGTTTGGGAGATCCTGCTGATTATAAAGATTTGATGCTATATGTTGGCGTAGGAATGGAAAAAGATAGAGATGATGTTATTAAGAGATTAGTAGAAATACAGTATTCGAGAAATGAGATTGACTTTAAAAGAGGCACATTCAGAGCAAAAGGAGACAGTCTTGAGATTGCTCCATCAAACAGTGCAAATAATGCATACAGAATAAGTTTCTTTGGAGATGAGATTGAAAAGATAACCCAATTTGACCCGCTTACCGGAGAGATATTTGGCAATGTAAGTCATTTAGCTATATTTCCTGCAAGTCATTTCGTATCAAAAGAGCATAAGCTAAAAAAAGCTTTGAAGGATATTCAGGAAGAGTTGGAAACAAGGGTGAAGGAATTCGAGAATGAGAATAAGATAGTTGAGGCTTATCGTCTTAACCAGAGAACTAACTATGATCTTGAAATGATAAAAAATATAGGGTTCTGCTCAGGTATTGAAAATTATTCAAGACATATTGACGGGCGCAAAGAAGGCCAGCCTCCGGCTACACTTTTATCGTTTTTTCCTGATGATTTTCTAATGTTTATTGATGAATCTCATGTAACCGTACCTCAGATAGGTGGAATGCATAAGGGTGATAAATCACGTAAAAAAAATCTTATAGAATATGGATTCCGTCTTCCTTCGGCATTTGATAACAGACCTCTTACATTTGAAGAGTTTAAAAATAGGCAAAATCAATGTATCTATGTTTCTGCTACACCTGGTGATTATGAACAAAATATCTCACAGTGTATTGCAGAACAGATTATCAGGCCAACTGGACTTATGGATCCGATTATAGAGGTCAGACCTGTAAAGGGTCAGGTTGATGATCTTTTAGCAGAAATAAGGGAAACTATAGCAAGAAAGCATAGGGTGCTTGTAACAACTCTTACTAAAAGAATGGCAGAAAGGCTTACTGAGTATTATACAAGCTTAGATGTATCAGTGCAGTATCTTCATTCAGATGTAGAGACTCTTGAAAGAATTCAGATATTAAAACAGTTAAGAAATGGTACTTTTGATGTACTTATTGGCATTAATCTTTTGAGAGAAGGTATTGATCTTCCTGAAGTAGAGCTTGTAGCTATACTTGATGCTGATAAAGAAGGTTTTTTAAGAAGTGCAAGATCTTTGATTCAAACATCCGGTAGAGCGGCTAGAAATGTATCAGGAAGGGTTATAATGTATGCTGATGCTGTAACAGACAGTATGAAAGCAGCAATTGATGAGACAAATAGAAGACGTAGCATACAGTTAGAATATAATGAAAAGAACAATATCACACCAACGACTATAGTTAAAGAAATTAGAGATAATATACATTTCAAGGTAATGGAAAAACAAGGAAGGAAGAATTCCTATACCTTACAGATACCGAAAACCGAAGTGGAGATTATTAGGTTAATTGACTTATATGAAAGACAGATGAAAAGATATGCGAAGTTGCAGGAATATGAGAATGCTGCACGATACAGAGATATGTTAAAAGAATTGAAAGATGCTCTTAATAATGGTATTTAATGTTGAAATAACACTATAAATAGAGTAACATATCACATGATAAGGCCCATGAAAGGAGAAGGGCTGGAAAGCCCTGATATAGTTATGAAAAAAGTTAGAGTTGGTTTGTACGGTATTAACGGTCATCAGATACATAACCAGATGGTTAAGCATGATAAAGCTGTAGTTACAGCAATATCTATGATTGAAAAGGATAAGCTGCCAAAAGAGTTATTGAATGGTGATATTAAATTCTACGATGATTTTGACTCTCTTATAAAAGCGGATGATGTTGATGTTGTATCTATATGCGCTCCAAAAAGAGTGGACCAAAAAGATATGTCTATAAAAGCAATGATGGCAAAAAAACATGTTTATAGTGAAAAACCCTGCGCATACACCGAGGCTGATCTTGATGAGATTCTGGAAGTTTCAAAAAAGACAGGTATGCTTTTTCATGAAATGGCTGGTTCTGCGTTTGAGGAACCTTTTATATCAGTTACAGAGCTTATAAAACAAGGAAGAATTGGTGAGGTTGTTCAGGTTTTCGCTCAAAAATCTTATCCATATAAAACATCATCAGGTCGTCCTCAGGATGATATTACTGATGGTGGCCTTATCAGATGGATTGCAGTACATGCAACAAGATTTGTTGAACATACAACAGGATTGAAAATAAATGATGTGTATGCAATAGAGACAAAGCATGGTAATCCAGTTAAAGATGGTAATCTTAAAATGGCTGCAAGTCTTATGTTCTCTTTAGAAAACGGAGCAGTAGGATCTATAGTTTCTAATTATCTTAACCAAAACACTTTTCCAACCTGGGGAAATGAGCACCTAAGAGTCTGGGGTACTAAGGGATTTGTAGAAATAACTGACGGACTTACTAAAACAAGACTAGTGACCGAAGATTATGATGGACCAGTTGAAATTAAGCATAAAACAGTAGACTATTTTGATTTATTTTTAGATGAAATACTCGAAGGTAAAAAGATGCCATTAACACTTGAACAAGAGCTTCATCCATTAAGAGTCGTTATTAGAGCTCAAGAAAGGGCAGTGGAGGTAAAGTAATGAAAATTGTTGTAGTAGGAATAGGCGGATACGGCGAGATAGTACTGAATGGATTATTTGCAAATCCTGATAATCTGGATTTTACAATTGAAGGATATGTTGCACCAAGACCCAAAGACAATGATTATTCAAAAAAACTTCATGAAATGGGTGCAAAAAGGTATGTGACGCTTGAAGAGTTTTTTGAAACAAAACATGCTGACCTTGCTGTAATATCAAGCCCGATAGAGTTTCATATGCCCCAGACAATTTTATGTCTTAGACATAATACAGCAGTTATGTGTGAAAAACCTGTTGCAGGAACAATTCAGGATGCTTATGAAATGAAAAAAGCAGAGGAATTATCAAAAGCATTTGTGGGTATAGGATATCAATGGTCATATTCAAATGCCATAATAAATCTTAAAAAAGACATTTTATCAGGAAAATATGGTAAACCTTTAAGGCTTAAAAATATTGTTTTGTGGCCTAGAACTCAAAGATATTTTCACAGGAACAGTTGGGCAGGAAAAATTAAGAATGATGCAGGATACTGGATATTAGATTCTGTCGCAAATAATGCTACCGCACATTACATACATAACATGTTTTTCGTTCTTGGCTCAGATTTGAAGAAAAGCGCTTGGCCAAAGACTATACAAGCAAATATTTACAGAGCAAATGACATTGAAAATTATGATACTTGTGTATCGAGAATAATAACTGATAACGATGTTGAAATATTATATTATGCTAGCCATTCAACGGATAAGAAAGTTGAACCATTATTGGAATTCCAGTTTGAAAATGGTGTAATTTATGCAGATTTCAATAAAGAAAAATGTATTTATGGAAAAATTGGAAATGAAATTATAAAATATGGTAACCCCTTTGATTGTGAAATGAAAAAAGTATTTGATTGCATGAGAACTTTAACTGGAGATGATGTTAATTACTGTCCTATTGAAGCTGCAATTCCACAGTTGAAAACTATCAATGCTATTAGCCAGTATTATAATATTACTCAGATATCAAGTGATAGATTGGGATATCTTGATGCAGAAGAAAATACGACAAAACTTGTTTATGTTAAAAGATTGTATGAAGACATGATGTCAGCATATGAGAATAACGCAATATTAGATGAATCATCACGAATTATAGATATAACAGAGTATGATAAATTTGAAAATATTATGAAGTAGAAAGGAAGGACCATATGTATTTTGATCAGCAGCATATAAGAAAATTTCTTAACGACATGAATACGATGAGATTTACTGATTTAGCTGATGTAAACGATATCCGTATAGCTGATGTTGAGGGAAAGATTAATCTGAAATTATTAAAAGATACTGATATTTCTAAAATGAGTCAGTACGAACCTGGTACTATTTATGAAAATGAGGGAAATAAATACCATATTTTCAAGTTTAAATTAAAGGTCAGTCCGAAGTATGACAAATTACCATTAGTACTGAAAATGATAACAGGATTTGGATATGAGTGGAATGAACATAGAAATCCAAACTTTCTTCTTTTTGTAAATGGAGAGCCATTACAGGCCTTTGATTATGGCCATCATGAATGTATAATTACTGATTGTGCAAAAGCATATGATGAGTATGACTGCTTCATTTTTGAATTTTCAGGTATGAAAAAAGGTCCTGTTCAGATGTCTTTAAAAACATGCTCTCTAGACAAGCCGACCGAAAAGTTATATTACGATATTTTGTGTCCTGCCGAATCTATTCAATTTATTGAAAGCGAGGCAATAAGGAAGGATACCACTAAGTATCTTATAAATGCAATAAATATGGTTGATCTAAGAAATCCATATTCAGAAGAATATTATGATTCTGTTAATAAAGCTGATAATTATCTTATAGACCAATATTACAATAATTACTGTGATGATGATACCTCAAAAGTCATGATTAGTGCTATAGGTCATACTCATATTGACGTAGCTTGGAGATGGCCACTTAAAGAAACAAGACAAAAAACAATAAGAACTTTTTCAACCCAGCTTAAAAATATGAATGATTATGACAGTTTCAGGTTTATCGCTAGTCAACCCCAGTTATATAAATATCTTGAGGAAGATTATCCTGAAATGATAGACAAAATAAAAG
>LSQX01061024.1_pt1 | contig 12528 bp, 15 predicted proteins | sample 654561 | NCBI WGS metagenome assembly LSQX01 (sample SAMN04489861, study PRJNA283612) | anaerobic digester metagenome | isolation source: 4 biogas reactors fed with cattle manure at either 37C or 55C with and... | place: Denmark: Kongens Lyngby | collected 2014 | reverse complement strand
ATGCTATACTATCAAACGGGACCAAAACATCCCGTCGGGATAATTTTTACGCAATCGGGTCCGGGACGGGAAAATTCAAAATCGAAAGGATATGAGGCGGAAGATAGGAAATGACAATTGCGGAGATTGTAAAGTGCCTCGATGCCCATGTGCTTTGCGGGGAAGAGCATCTGAATCAATGTGTCACCAGCGCTTGCTGCTCAGACCTAATGAGCGATGCCCTGGCTTTTATCCATGAGAATGCAATGCTATTGACCGGCATCACCAATGCCCAAGTGGTGCGGACGGCTGGCATCCTGGACCTGAAGTGCGTGGCGTTTGTGCGAGGCAAAGTGCCTCCTCCTGACGTGATCGATATGGCCAGGGATGCTGGGCTGTTGACTATGACGGTGAACAGGACGATGTTCACCTGCGCCGGGCTTCTGTATCAGGGCGGCCTGCGGGGTGCGCCCATGTGCTGGCCCTCCAGGGAAGAAGCGGCAAGCTGAAATGATACGCGCGGAGTATGAAGTCGCCGGCAGAGCTTATGACTGCGCAGGGGAGGTATCATCGGATATCAAGCGCAAGCTGAAGCAACTGGGCATTGACGCAGGGACCCTGCGACGGGTGGCAGTAAGTTCCTATGAAATGGAGATGAACATCATTATTCACACCCTGGGCGGGCTGATAGGCCTCACGGTGGACAGCGAGTGGATTACGCTGTACTCCAAGGACAAGGGCCCCGGCATCCCGGATGTAAATTTGGCGATGCGCGAAGGTTTTTCCACGGCCGGTGAAGATGCCCGAAGCATGGGTTTTGGTGCCGGGATGGGTTTGCCCAATATGAAACGAAACGCTGATACTTTTTACATTTCCAGCCAAATGGGTACAGGAACGCAGATTACCATCACCTTCAAGGTGATGTAAGCAGGAGAGAGGATGACCAGCCGTTTCCATTCGGTCCGCCTGATTGAGGACAAGTGCCGTGGCTGCACCAACTGCCTCAAACACTGCCCCACTGAGGCCATCAGGGTGTATGACAAGCGCGCCCACATCATTGATGAGCGTTGCATTGACTGCGGCGAGTGCATCCGCATCTGCGACTATCACGCCAAGGTGGCCCAAACCGACACGCTGGAAGACATCAAGCGATTTCCCCACCCGGTGGCGCTGCCGGCCCCCACCCTCTACGGCCAGTTCCGGCATCTGACGGATATCAGCGTCATCTATGAGGCGCTGCTGTCCCTGGGCTTTAAAGAGGTGGCCGACGTGGCCCGGGGTGCTGACGTGGTGACGCTGGCCATCAGGCGCGCGCTGCGGGACCCCCAGCGGCCCCGCCCCCTGATCTCCTCCGCCTGCCCCACCATCACCCGCATCATCCAGGTGCGCTACCCGGCGCTGATCCCCAACATCATCAACCTCCGCCAGCCCATGGAGGTCGCGGCCCAGATTGCCAGGCGGGACTACGCCAGCAAGCACGGGGTGGCGCCTGAGGACATCGGCATCTTCTTCATCACGCCCTGCGCTGCCAAGATGACCTCTATCAGAAGCCCGATCGGGCACGCGAAGTCAGCGGTTGACGGGGCGATTTCCATCCTGGAGATCTACGGCCACATCGCCCCCCTGGTGGGCAAGATCAAGCCGGCCGGCAAGGTGCCTGAGTTCTCCCCCTTTGGCATGGGCTGGGCGGGCAGCGGCGGGGAGCTTGACGCGGCGGCCCCCCGCAACAGCATCGCCGTGGACGGAATTGACAACGTCATCCGGGTGCTGGAGGAGATGGACAACAACACCATCACCGGCTTTGACTATTTCGAGGGCTCCGCCTGCCTGGGCGGCTGCGTGGGAGGGCCGCTGAACTTTGAGAACAACTACCTGGCCCGCAACACCATCCAGACCATCCAGGACGCGATGCCCAAAACCCAGCCCGAGCAGCTGGTGCGCTCAGCCGAACTGGCGCGGGACAGCCTGTATTTTGACCAGGAGATCCCGCCCAATGACAGCATGAAGCTGCACGAGAGCATCGCTGGAGCCATTGAGCGGATGGAGGAGATGAACCGCATCATCGAGGAGCTGCCCGGCTACGACTGCGGCTCCTGCGGGTCGCCCACCTGCCGCTCCTTTGCCGAGGACATCGTCAGGGGCAATTCTTCCGAGCACGACTGCATCTATATCCTCAAGGATACCCTGAAGGTGATGGCCCAGAAGATGGTGGACATCTCCAAGACCAAGCGGGAATAGGAGGCAAGCGCCCTTGACAGTACAGGAACTGATGGCTTTGGCCCAGGCCCGGGAGCTGACCCCGGGGCTTGCCCTTGACGGCGGGGTGACCTGCGGCTATGTCTGCGACCTGCTCAGCTGGGTGATGGCCCGGGGCCAGGCGGGCATGGCCTGGGTGACGGTGCAGACCCACATGAACGTGGTGGCGGTGGCAAGCCTGCACGAGATGGCCTGCGTGATTCTGCCGGATGGCATCCTGATGGATGAGGCGCCCCTTGAGAAGGCCCGGGAGGAGGGGATTGTGGTCCTCAGCTCGCAGCTGTCTGCCTATGAGCTCTGCGGCCTCATGTATGCCGGGGGGCTGGCGGCGCCCGCGCGCTGAGGTGCTCTACTACGACCTCCACATCCATTCGGCGCTGTCCCCCTGCGCTGAGGATGAGATGACGCCCCACAATGTCTGCGCCATGGCGGCGCTCAAGGGCCTGGATCTGATCGCCCTGACCGACCACAACGCCGCGGGCAACCTGCGCTCCTTTGAGGAGGCGGCGCTGGCGCGGGGGCTGATGTTCCTGCCGGGGATTGAGGTGACCACGGCCGAGGAGGTGCACATCCTCACCTACTTCCCCACGGTGGACGCGGCGGAAGCCATGGGGGCCTGGTGCCGGGAGCAGCTGATGGGGCAGCGCAACAAGCCCGAGTTCTTTGGCACACAGCGGCTTTTTGGCAGCCGGGACGAGCCCAGGGGGGAGGAGGAAGCCCTCCTCATCGGCGCCCTGGCGGCCGACCTGGGCCAGGTCTGCAAAAAAGCCCGGGGACTTGGCGGGGTGCCGGTGCCGGCCCATGTGTTCAGGAGCTTCGGCCTGATGACGGTGCTGGGGTTTTTCCCGGCTGAGTCAGGCTTCCTGACTGCGGAGACCAAGCCGGGTGAACAGCTGCCAGCGGGCATGGTAGCGCTTCACTCCTCAGACGCCCACACCCTGGGCGCCATCGCGGAGCGGGAGCACGCGCTGCCGGTGTCAGCGCGCACCAATCAGGCGGTGTTGGGGTTTCTCCTTGACCACAAGGTTTAGCAAAATATCTACCCTATCATCAAAGAAAGAAGGAAAGGCGCTCATGGAAGTAACACAGGACAAGTACGCACAGCTTCAACAGGTGATCGACGAGTATAAGGACCAGCAGGGGCCATTGATGCCTGTTATGCAGGCTGCTCAGGAGATTTTCGGCTGCCTCCCCCAGGATGTGCAGGAGAAGATCGCCGATGGGCTGAACATCACATTAAGCGATGTGTATGGCGTGGCCACCTTTTATTCCCAGTTCGCGCTGGCGCCCAAGGGGACTCACGTGATCAACGTCTGCATGGGCACAGCCTGCTATGTGAAGGGCGCCCAGGCGGTGCTGGACAAGCTGTCGGAATCCCTGGGGGTGAAGCCCGGCGGTACCACGGCTGATGGCAAGTTCACCCTGCAGGCAACCCGCTGCATCGGCGCCTGCGGCCTGGCCCCGGTCATCATGGTGGACGAGGATGTTCACGGGCGCCTGTCGCCTGAGGACGTGCCCGCCATCCTGGCAAAGTACGAGGACTGATGCGCGACCTGTCCCTTCACCTGACTGACCTGTGCCAGAACAGCATCCAGGCGGGGGCACAGCTGGTGGAGGTCAGCCTGGCGCTGGCGGATGAGGGAAAGCTGACGCTGGTCATCCAGGATGACGGGCACGGCATGGACGCGGACACCCTGGGCAGGGTGCACAGCCCTTTTACCACCCACCGCACCACCCGCAAGGTGGGCATGGGCATCCCGCTGACAGAGAACAACGCGGTGGCCACCGGCGGCGGGCTTGAGGTGATCAGCAGCCCCGGGAAGGGCACCACCCTGACAGCCACCTTTTTCACCCGCCACATCGACTGCCCCCCGCTGGGGGACCTGGCGGAGACCATGGCCACCCTGATCCTGGCAAATCCTGAGGCGATGGATTTCACCCTCAGCCTGCGCTCCCCCAAGGGGGAGGAGCGGCTGGACACCCGGGAGATCCGCCAGGCGCTGGGGGAGGATGTGCCGCTGAACACCCCAGAGGTGGTCCAGTGGATGATTCAAGCCACACAAGATATGATTCAACAGATTTTTGGAGGAGAGCTGCAATGAAAACAATGGCCGAACTGGAAGCAATCCGCAAGCAGACCCTGGACAGGATCAACCTGCGCAAGGAGGACAAAGAGGACGAGGTGCGCGTGGTGGTGGGCATGGCCACCTGCGGCATCGCGGCGGGCGCACGCCCTGTGATGATGGCCTTTTTGACCGAGGCCACCAAAAGGCATTTGAGCAATGTCACCGTGTCCCAGACCGGCTGCATCGGCATGTGCCGCTATGAGCCCATGGCCGATGTGTTTGTGCCCGGGCAGAACAAGGTCACCTACGTAAACCTGGACGAGGGCAAGGCCAGGCGCATCATCACCGAGCACATCGTCAACGGCAACCCGGTGGTGGAGTATATGATCGCCGCTGATCCCAAACCAATGTCTGACAGCAAGGGGGATTCCAAATGAATTTCTATCGCTCGCATATCCTGGTGTGCGGCGGCACCGGCTGCACCTCTTCCGGCTCTGACAAAATCCACGAGCGCTTTGACCAGAAACTGGCGGAGCACGGCCTTGACAAGGAAGTCAGCGTCGTCAAAACCGGCTGCTTTGGCCTGTGCGAAGCGGGCCCCGTGGTCATCGTCTACCCGGAAGGCACCTTCTATTCCCACATCAAGGTGGAGGATGTGGACGAGATCGTGGCCGAGCACCTGCTCAAGGGCCGCATCGTGCGCCACCTGGTCTACCACGAGAAGGGCGAGCACCCCGAGGTGGGCCGCGCGCTCAATGACATCGGCTTTTACAAGCACCAGACCCGGGTGGCACTGCGCAACTGCGGCGTGATCGACCCGGAGAACATCGACGAGTACATTGCCTTTGACGGTTACATGGCCCTGGGCCGTGCGCTCAATGAGATGAAGCCTGAGGACGTGATCCAGGTGATCAAGGATTCAGGCCTCCGGGGCAGAGGAGGCGGCGGCTTCCCCACCGGGCTCAAGTGGCAGCTGACCGCCCAGACGCCTGGGGAGAAGAAATACGTGGTCTGCAACGCCGACGAAGGGGACCCGGGGGCCTTTATGGACCGCTCGGTGCTGGAGGGCGATCCCCACGCGGTGCTGGAGGCGATGGTGCTGTGCGGCTATGCCATCGGCTCTGATGAGGGCTTTATCTATGTGCGCGCGGAGTATCCCATCGCGGTCAAGCGGCTTGAGATCGCGCTGAGGCAGGCCCGGGAATATGGGCTGTTGGGCCAGAACATCCTGGGCAGCGGCTTCAACTTCGACATCCACATCCGCCTGGGCGCCGGCGCTTTTGTGTGCGGCGAGGAGATGGCCCTGATGACCTCCATCGAAGGCCACCGCGGCGAGCCCCGGCCCAAGCCGCCCTTCCCGGCGGTCCAGGGGCTGTTTGACAAGCCCACTAACATCAACAACGTAGAGACCTTTGCCAACATCCCCCAGATCATCATCAAGGGTGCTGAGTGGTTTAAGGGCATGGGCACCCAGCGCTCCCCCGGCACCAAGGTGTTTGCCCTGGGCGGGAAGATCAACAACACCGGCCTGGTGGAGGTGCCCATGGGCACGCCGCTGAAGACCGTCATCTACGACATCGGCGGCGGCATCCCCAAGGGCAAGGCCTTCAAGGCTGTGCAGACCGGCGGCCCCTCCGGCGGCTGCATCCCCATGAGCCTGATTGATGTGCCTATTGAGTATGACTCATTGGTTCAGATCGGCTCCATGATGGGCTCCGGCGGCATGATCGTGATGGACGAAGACAACTGCATGGTGGACATCGCCCGGTTCTTCCTGGACTTCACGGTGGACGAATCCTGCGGCAAGTGCACCCCCTGCCGGGTGGGCACCAGGCGCATGCTTGAGATGCTTGACCGGATTGTGGCCGGCAAGGGCGAGGAGGGCGACATTGAAAAGCTCCAGCGCCTGGCCGAATCCATCAAGGATACAGCGCTGTGCGGCCTGGGCCAGACTGCGCCCAACCCCGTGCTGTCCACCATCAAGTACTTCCGCGATGAGTATGAAGCCCACATCAGGGACAAACAGTGCCCGGCCCACCACTGCAAGGAGCTCTTGCACCTGGAGATCACCGACAAGTGCCGCGGCTGCACCGCCTGCGCCAGGGTATGCCCGGTGGGCGCCATCACCGGCGAGGCCCGGGGCAAGCATGAGATTGACATCGACAAGTGCATCAAATGCGATTCATGCATTGAAAAATGCCGCTTTGACGCCATCATCAAGGTCTGACGGGAGGAGAGGCATATGAACATGATATCGCTCACCATTGACGGAATTAAGGTGGAGGTGCCCGAGGGCTCCACGGTGCTGGATGCCGCGCGCAAGGCCAACATCCGCATCCCCACCCTGTGCTTTTTGGAGGAGATCAACGAGATTGGTGCCTGCCGCATGTGTGTGGTGGAAACCGGCGCCCGGACACTCCAGGCTGCCTGTGTGCTGCCCGCCACCCAGGGCATGGATGTGAAGACCAACACCCGCCGGGTGCGCCACGCGCGCAAAACGGTGCTGGAATTGATCCTGTCAAACCATGACAAGCGCTGCCTTTCCTGCGTGCGCAGCCAGAACTGTGAGCTGCAGCGCCTGGCGCTGGAGCTTGAGGTGACCGACGAAACCGCCTTTAGCGGCGAGCGCACGGAGTATGAGGTGGACAACCTGTCCCCGTCCATCGTGCGGGACAACAACAAGTGCATCAACTGCAGACGCTGTGTCTCCACCTGCTACAAGGTGCAGGCAGTCGGCGTCATCGGCCCAGTGGGCCGCGGGTTCAGAACCAGTATCGAGTCTGCCTGGGATATGTCCCTCAATGACACCGCCTGCATCGGCTGCGGCCAGTGCATCGCCGCCTGCCCGGTGGGGGCGCTGAAGGAAAAGGAAGAGTCCCCCCTGGTCTGGAAGATGATCCATGACCCCAACAAGCACGTGGTGGTGCAGACCGCCCCCGCGGTGCGCGCGGCGCTGGGCGAGGAGTTTGGCCTGCCCATGGGCACCAACGTCACCGGCAAGATGGTGGCGGCCCTGCGCCGCCTGGGCTTTGACCAGGTGTTTGACACCGACTTCACCGCTGACCTGACCATCCTGGAGGAAGCCACGGAGCTGATCGGCCGCATCCAGAACAAGGGCGTGCTGCCCATGATCACCTCCTGCTCCCCGGGCTGGATCAACTACTGCGAGACCTTCTACCCGGAGTTTATCCCCAACCTGTCCAGCTGCAAATCCCCCCACGAGATGATGGGTGCCTTGATCAAGAGCTACTACGCGGAGAAGTCCGGCTTAAATGCCAAGGACCTGGCGGTGGTATCCGTGATGCCCTGCACCGCCAAAAAGATCGAGGCGGACCGCGAGGAGCTGGCCGCCACCGGCTTCCCGGATGTGGACGCGGTGATCACCACCCGGGAGCTGGCCCGGATGATCAAGTCCAACGGCATTGACTTCCTGAGCCTTCCGGATGAGGAGTTTGACAGCCTCCTGGGCGACAGCACCGGGGCGGGCGCCATCTTTGGCGCGACCGGCGGCGTGATGGAGGCGGCGCTGCGCACCGCCTATGAGACCATCACCGGAAAGACCCTTGAGAACCTGGAGTTCCACATGGTACGCGGGGTTGAGGACGTGAAGGAAGCGGTTATCCCGCTTGGGGATCTCAACCTGCGCGTGGCGGTTGCCCATGGCACCGCCAATGCCAAGACCCTGCTTGAGAGCATCAAAAGCGGCGAAAAGCAGTATGACTTCATCGAGATCATGGGCTGCCGAGGCGGCTGTGTGGACGGCGGCGGGCAGCCGCTGGTTGACGCGGAAACCCGCGTGCGCATGGACCCCAGAAAGATGCGCGCCCGGGCGCTCTACCAGGCGGATGAGGGCATGACCTACCGCAAGAGCCATGAAAACCCCGGCGTGAAGCGCATTTACGAGGATTACCTGGGTGAGCCCAACAGTCACAAGGCCCATCAGCTACTGCACACCCACTACACCGCCCGGAACAAGTACAAGACCCCGCAAAAACCCCAAGCCTGACCTCTGGACGGCCACCGAGAAAGGAAAAACGGATGAATCTCTCCAAAAAAGCCTTTGCTCTTCTGCTGTGTGTGATGCTTGTTTCCGTTTCGTTTCTGGCCATGGCTCAGCAGGCCCCCGTGCGGGTGGCGGCCCTGAAGGGCCCCACCGCCATGGGGCTGGTGAAGCTGATGGACGACAGCCGGGAGGGGGACAAATATGCCTTCACCCTGGCGGCCAGCCCCGATGTGCTGGTGCCCGCCATCGCCAAGGGCGAGGTGGACATCGCCTGCCTGCCGGTCAACCTGGCCGCCATCCTCTATAAAAACACCAAGGGCGCCATTCAGGTGACCAATGTGAACACCCTGGGCGTCATCTACATCCTGGAAAAGGGCGAGGGCGTGAAAGCGCTTTCCGACCTTTCAGGCCGCAAGGTCTATGCCAGCGGCAAGGCTTCCACCCCCGAATATGCCCTCACCTATCTGCTTGAAAAAGCCGGGGTCAAGGATGTGACGGTGGAATGGAAGGCCGAGCACGCGGAAGCCCTGGCCGCCTTCCTCCAGGACCCGGAAGGCCTGGCCATGCTGCCCCAGCCCTTTGTGACCGTGGCGCAGACCAAAAATGATCAGATCAAGATTGCCCTGGACCTCACCCGGGAATGGGAACAGGTGACTGGCGACACCATGATCACCGGCGTCACCGTGGCCAGAAAGGCCTTCCTGGAAGATAACCCGCAGGCCGCGGCCCAGTTCCTCAAGGATTACGAGGCCTCAGTCGCCTATGTAAACGCCAACACCAAGGAAGCGGCGGAACTCATTGGAGGATTTGAGATCGTGGCCGCCCCGGTGGCGGAAAAGGCGCTGCCCTACTGCAACATCACCTTCATCCAGGGCGAGGACATGGAAAAGGCCCTGGTGCCCTTCTACCAGATGCTGTTTGACCAAAACCCCCAGTCCGTGGGCGGACAGATGCCGGATGCGGCATTCTATTACAAACCTTAATCGGTTCGGGCAGATCAGGGCGGCTTTAGCCGCCCTGATTTGGCTTGCCCTCTGGCAAATCCTGGCCATGGCCCTGGGGCAGGAGTATCTGCTGGCTTCCCCGGTTCAGGTGCTGGAAAGGCTGCTGCACCTGCTCACCCAGGGTGACACCTGGCTGGCCGCCCTGCGCTCAGGCGGGCGCATCGTGCTGGGCTTTCTGGCGGCGGCGCTCTTTGGCGCTGCCCTGGCCTTTTTAAGCGCGCGCTTTCCCTGGGTCAGGGACCTGACCCAGCCGCTGGTGTCCTCTGCCCGGGCGGTGCCGGTGGCCAGCTTTGTGATTCTGGCCATCATCCTGGTGTCCACCCGCTGGCTTTCGACCCTGATCGCCTTTGTGATCGGCTTTCCGCTGATCTTTGGCAATGTCACCGAGGGCATCTGTCGGCGGGATAAGGGGCTTAAGGAGGTGGCCCAGGTGTTCCGGGTGTCGGCGGCCAGGCGGCTGCTATACATCGACCTGCCGCAGATTTTGCCCTACTTCAAATCAGGCGCTGTGAGCGCCATGGGGCTGTGCTGGAAAAGCGGGATCGCGGCGGAGCTCATCGGCATCCCCGATGGCACCATCGGCGAAAAGCTCTACATCGTAAAGGTGAACCTCTATACGGCAGAGCTGTTTGCCTGGACTGTGATCATTGTGCTTTTGAGCGGCGCCGCCAGCCGCCTGGTGGCCCTGGCCTCTGACGCCGCCATGGGCGGCCTGGAGAAGCTGTAAGATGCTGGCGCTATATGAAGTGACCAAGCGCTACGGGGCGCAGACGGTGTTTGAGCATTTTACGCTTGGCATCGCCCCGGGCGAGCGGGTTTGCCTGATGGGCGCTTCCGGCTGCGGGAAAACCACGGCGCTGAGGCTGCTGGCCGGGCTTGAGCTGCCTGATGCCGGCCGGGTGAGCCGTGAAGGGGCCATCAGCCTGGTATTTCAGGAGGACCGCCTGCTGCGCGCCCTCACCCCCCTTGGCAACCTGCGCCTGGTGACGGGCCGGGCCGCTGGGGGCCAGTTGGAAGGGCTTCTCAGCCGGCTGGGGCTGGGGGATAGCCTGAACAAGCCGGTCAGGGAGCTATCAGGCGGCATGAGGCGGCGTGTGGCCATTGCCCGTGCACTGGCGGTGCCCTTTGACGCCCTGCTGCTGGATGAGCCGTTTAAGGGCCTGGATGCGGACACCCGCAGCCAGGCGGCCAGGGTGATTTTGGAAGAAGCAAAAGGCAAAACCATCCTGCTGGTTGCCCATGACCCGGCGGAGGCCACGCTGCTTGACGCCCGGGTGATTCATCTGTAAACAACAAAAGGAGGGTATCGACATGGCACACGAGACCATCATGGCAATCCGGACCGACACCCGGCGGGACAACGCCGAGGCGCTACAAAAAGTGCTGACGGAATATGGCTGCAACATCAAGCTGCGTCTGGGTCTGCACGAAGCGGGGGACAGATGCTCTGACTCCGGGCTGATCCTGTTGGTGCTGACAGGCCCCCAGGAGGAGATAGCGCGGTTTGAGGAAGCGCTCCAACAGGTGGCGGGGGTCCAGTACAAGACCATGGCGGTGTAAGCCACCCCGGTTGACAAAGAGGGGCATGTGCCCTTCTTTTGTTTTGTGCTATGATATAGGAAAATGAACCCTGCGCGGCTGTGCGCGCCAAGGAGTGAGGATGAACCAGGCGAAACCGCTATTGATTGCACCCAAACCCCCTTTTCCCAACGCGGCGCTGCCAGTGTTGGTATACCCACAGGCGCTGGGGCCGGGGGATGATTTTGCGGCGCTATTTGAAAAGAACGGCTGGCGTGGCATCTGGGTGAACGGGGTGTATGGCTTCGACCATTTCCATGCGGATGCCCATGAGGCCCTGGGCTGCGTTGCCGGCTGGGCCAGGCTGCGCCTGGGCGGGCCTGAAGGCATCGAGGTGAAGGTGCAGGCCGGGGACGCGGTGCTGTTGCCCGCAGGCACAGGGCACAGAAATCTGGCGCAGTCGGCGGACTTCAGCATCGTGGGGGCTTACCCGCCCGGCCAGTCGCCTGACTTGCAGCGGGGGGATGTGGCGGCCTACCCCGGGCTGCTGACCCGCGCAAGGTCCCTACCATGCCCTGAAAAAGATCCTGTAAGTGATGGCGGCGGCGTTGTGACCCTTTGGCAGCCCGCCAAATAGCTTTCAATCATTGCTTCTGCAGAACGGGATGATTCACGCCTGCCTTAAGCGTGAATCTCTCAAACGGGGGCGCTCTGCCCTTTTCTTGATTGCCGGGTTTCAACAACACGCTCCACCGCTCTGCGCATCAGCCAGAGAAGGAGCGGGGAGAGGGCGGCCAAGGCCACTGTCAGCCAGATAAGAGGGCCTGTGAGAGGCACCAGGAAGAAGAAACTGCTGAAGAACAGCGCTGCGAACAGCATCCCCGCTGCCACGGCCAGAATGAGAGCGCCGCGCATCAGCGTCAGAGGCCTGCTGGTCCAGGCCAGAATCAGGACGCCTGTTACCCCTGCTGCTGCCACCGCTATGGTGGAACGCTCGTGATGGGAAAGATGCATCGGACCTGACAGGATGAAAAGCAAGAGAATCAGCAGTCCATTGGTCAGCCCGCCTGGCAGGGCGTTTTGCAGTACCGTTGTTAAAAAGTTGCCTTTGACCCGCTCCCTGTTGGGCTCCATTGCCAGGAAAAAGGAAGGAATACCTACGGTGAAGCTACTGATGAGTGTCATCTGGATAGGCCGGAATGGATAAGACATAGGCAGCATGAGTGTCAGAAGGGAGAGAAGGAAGGAAAAAACCGTTTTTACCAGGAACAGGGAGGCCGAACGGCCGATGTTGTTGATTACCCGGCGCCCTTCAAGGATGACCTGGGGAATAGCAGAAAAATTCCCGCCCAGCAGCGTCACCTGTGAGGTCTTCTGGGCAGCATCACTTCCGCCGGCCATGGCAATGGCGCAGTCGCAAACTTTCAGTGCCGGAACATCGTTGACCCCGTCTCCCACCATAGCCACGGTGTGCCCCGCATCCTTAAGCGCCAGCACCAACTTTCTCTTTTGATCAGGAGCAACGCGCCCAAAAACAGTGAACTGCTTTGCCGCCCGGGCCAACTCCCCATCATCCAGCCACAGCGAGGCATCCGTCCAGTTTTCGGCGCCCGCAAGCCCTGCCCGCCTGGCCACTTCCGCAACGGTACGGGGGTTGTCACCGGAGATCACCTTGACCTGAACACCTTCGCGCGCCAGGTAG
>LSQX01217988.1_pt1 | contig 12529 bp, 12 predicted proteins | sample 654561 | NCBI WGS metagenome assembly LSQX01 (sample SAMN04489861, study PRJNA283612) | anaerobic digester metagenome | isolation source: 4 biogas reactors fed with cattle manure at either 37C or 55C with and... | place: Denmark: Kongens Lyngby | collected 2014 | reverse complement strand
AAAGCATTTTGTTGCGTTCATTTTCCTTGCGCACAAATGGCATGGGGGAACCTCCTAACGATAGCTCTGATTCTATTGTCTGAGAGAAGGTGAAAAGTAGATTTTTTATAAACCGATAAATACATATCACCAATTCACTATTTTCTTATCCCCCTACCCTTCCGACAAAAAATACTAAAATATTTCTCCGATACTATGATATAATGTTTTAGTAGGTTTAATATGTAAGCGTTAAGAAAGGCTTGTATGGGAAAAAAACTTTTGATAATACTCAACCCCGCCGCAGGAAAAAGGCGCGCCCAAAGGTATATGTTTGATATACTTGAGCTTTTTTCGACTGCGGATTATCAATGCACCGTTCACATAACAAAGGGTCCAGGAGACGGAACTACCGCCGTAAAAAAAAACACCGACCAATACGATATGATTATCGCAATAGGTGGCGATGGAACGCTAAATGAGGTTGTAACAGGACTTTTGGATTCGAAAAAGAACACTCCCATAGGTTATATTCCAGCAGGTAGCACAAACGATTTTGCAACCACTCTCGGCCTTTCAAAAGATTTGATTATAGCAACGAAGGACATAATCGAGGGTTCGAAAATCAAGCTCGATGTAGGCAGCTTCAACAATAAATACTTTACGTATGTAGCTTCATTCGGAGCATTTACCGGGGCATCGTACTCTACTCCTCAAATAGCGAAGAACCTGTTAGGGCATGCCGCCTATGTATTAAGCGGGATTAAGGATTTAGCGAGTATCTCCCCCATTCGTATGAGGGTAGAAACTTCTTCGAATACCTTTGAGGGCGATTACCTGTTTGGCGCAGTTAGCAATTCTACATCCATTGGAAAGATAATGACATTTGATTCCGATGTTGTTGATTTAAGCGACGGTCTGTTCGAGGTAACTCTAATTAAAAGTCCTCAGAACGCTATGGATTTAGGGAAAATCATTACTTCAATACAGAATGTTGATTTCGACCCTGATTGCTTCGACACCTGCATAACTTCCGAAGCGACTTTTTACTCTGATACCAACATACCTTGGACGCTTGACGGTGAATATTTTAAGGGCGATTCGATTTTGAAAGTTAAAAACCTGCACAATGCAATAACACTAATACTTAACAGGAGAAAATCAGACAGCGTATGAAAAAAATTGCAAACTACATCAGAGAGAACAAATATGTATTACTTACCCTATATGTTCCCATTTATCTTATTGGCTTCTTTACTATTGAAAAGCTAGTAGCCGACCCTAATATATGTTGGCTTACCGATATCCCCGCATTGGATAGTATCATCCCATTTTGGGAAATCTTCATAATTCCGTATATGCTATGGTATCCCTATATGTTTGTTGTTGGGCTATATTTATTATTTGTTAAGAACGGCCCTGCATTTACTCGCTTTATGTGGGGATTGATTATTACTTTTACAACTTGCTTGATATTTTTTGTGTTGTTTCCAAACTGTCAGAATCAGCGCATCGATTTAGAAGTTTTCGCACGTGATAATATTTTTACCCGAATGGTTGGAAGCATTTACGCCGTAGATACTAATACGAATGTATTACCCAGCGGTCATGTGGTTGGCTCGGTTGTGGCATGGTGGGGTTCATTAGAGATGGGTATTGTAAAGCGTAATCGCTGGCTTAGAATCCTTACACATTTTCTGATGGTTACTATATCGCTTTCAACCGTTTTCGTAAAGCAACACGCAATATTAGATGTTTTTGCATCTATTAGTTTGTTGATTCCATTGTACTTCTTACTGTATAAAGGTGGTTTTGCAAAGATATGGAGAGTATTAAAACCCATATTTACAGGCAAGGAAATGGCGTAATATTACCGCAACAGATAAAAAAAGCCACCATTTAGGTGGCTTTTACATCGGTTCAATCATTTTTTAGTTACGATATACATACCCTTTTCAGAATCAAATACACATGTATAGCCGCTATCTAAAAGGTTTTTGGGCACTTCATGAGAGAATTCTCCACCTGAAATTCCTTTTATAACCATTAGTTTGGTAATGTCCCCACCTTTATAAACAAATTCAGCTTCCTCGCTATAAAAACTGCCGCCGGTTATCTCGCCCAGTCTTGCACCGTTGCTAAACTCGAAGAGGGTACTCATAACTTCGCCAAAATATGCGCCAAAAGCACCACCGCTTATTTTCCCTATTATAGCCTTGTTGCCAATAGAGTGTACAAATGATGTGTTTTTTTCAGGAGTAAAAACATTTCCTACGCTTATTTCTGTAATTGTGCCATAGTTTAGAATCGGAGTCCAAAAATACTCGATAGTTTTAGCTGAAAACAGCTCTATTACACCGTAATTAACAAGCACTTTGGAGCCATTAAAAAAGTTTTCCCCGCTTATGGTTGCTTTAGATTTTTCTCCATTAAATATAATAGCTTCCTTATCGCTAAATATTATTTGGTTATGAAGGCTAATATAACTTTCTACTATTGACAGCTCGCCATCTAAATTGTTGATTACGTAGTTAGGCGCAATTGAATTATCAATTTCCGTCTCTTCAAAAAGATGGTCATAAATTAAATATATCTCAATTTTCTCAACAACCAGCAGGCCGCCATTACGATTTTCTATTAACGAGCCAGTATTTTGATAATACGCATCATAGGTACATTTGCTTTCATAGGTAAGGAAACTTTTTATATGTTCAATATCATCTGCCAAAGATTTTAAAAACAGTTTTCCTCCATTGTTAACAAAAAACGCGTATATACAATTTTCCTTCGAGCTAAATGTATATCCGACAATATGCTTATTGAAATCAATATGCACAGTTTTTCCATTCGGTATTACGATTGGGAAAAAATCGGGAAAATCCTCCACTTGAATATCAACATTAAGCCTCAAAAATAAAGCATTTTCATTCTTTTCAATTGCGCTTTTAAACTCTCCTATCCCGCCGTAAAAGTCGAGATAGTCATGTACGGTAACGGTACATTGTACACTTTTATTGCCAGCTTTTATAGTAATTATTGCATCTCCCAATGCTTTGCCTGTTACAATGCCATTTGATACGGAAGCTACAGCATCGTTGTCAACAGTCCATAATACTTCCTACTCGGGACTTAATTCTGCATTAAGCGAATAAGTTTCTCCTAATGCTATATCAATATGACTTTCCGATAAGTTCAAAAGGTTAATGATTGAAAGTAAGGTATAACCCTTATATACATGAACATTTTTTGAAACATCTTTGATTTCGTTTGTTATATTCTCCTGTGTCTCGTCGGCGGTTATAATAATATCACCATCTAAAAGTAGTTTTTGAATATAAGCATCGATTTGCTTGTTATCATTTATTTTATAAGGTTGATTTACACTCTCGTACAATTTGTTTGCAGAAAGAATATAACCGTAAGTGTAATAGTATCCCGCTTTTTCGATAATAATTATCGAATCGCATAGTTTGCCCTTTCCTTGATACTGCGCTAAATAGTTTGTTAAGGTGTTTTTTGCATCCGATAATGCCGATTTTGCATTTCCCTTGCTGATTACATCCGAAAGTAAAGGAATCAATATTGCCGCCAATATGCCAATCACCGCAAGCACAATTAAAAGTTCAATTATCGAGAATGCCTTTGTTTGATTATGTTTTTTCATAAGCCCACTCCTATTTAACTCTCATTGTTTCTTTGAATAATTTCAAGCAGCAGGTCATTGTATGATAATCCTCTTAGTTTATCAATATGCTCATTTATGAGTTTCTCTATTTCACTAACACTGGTATTATCAATGTCTATTTCATGAGGATCCAACTCTAATAAACTCAAAAGTATAGGACTGCAAAACATGTCGTCATCAATAATCTGTAAAGCGCCACATGTTATGGCAGAGACTAAATATTTGGCAAATTCGTGTACTTCCGGGAGCCTAAAATACTCTGCTTCTGTATCATTAAGCCAAACTATGTACTCGCCATCGACTTCAAAGTCGATAGCATAATCCACCTTATAATTACTACACGACCTATGCAAGAAAGTAATCATGCTGTTTTCAACATATTCAAGCTGTGCTTCGCCGTAGCTTTTTTCTACAACAAAATCTACTACTTGAAAATATTGAGCCTTTTCTTCTTTTCCAACTTTAAAAGTTAGAGCAATTTCACTCGTGTGAACAACTTTCCCCTTTACTACATACTTATTCATAGCAAACAAGTCATCAAGCGATTCAAATGTATATACAGCACTTATGCTTGTGTATGGGTCCGGGGTGATTTCGGGTATAGCCGTAATCTTCACGTCGCTTATTGTTTTGTCTTCTTCGATAGTGGGCGTAAACGTAACATCATCGCCGGATAGCTTAGAAGTAGGAAAAGGAGCGTTTGAATTTTGACTGCAACCGAATGCTACCATCAGTAATAAAACAGTAAGTAAAGAGAGAATCCGCTTCTTTGTTTTCATAATACACCTTCCAAGGTTTTTTCTTCACAACGCCGAACTGCGTTTCGTGTTTAGTAATCTGAGGCAAAACTTCATATCACAATCATACCATCACCACCAATAAACCAAAAATGAGATTTTATATACAATAACATATATGTAAATACCTGTCAATAGATTTTGCAAAAATTTTAAAATAATTCCAACTGTCCCAAACTTTTCATAAGATATATAGAGGTGATTAAATGTTAGTTGAGGTTGGTTACAATCGAGAAGATGTTGTAAAGTATGCCGAAAGATGGGCATTATCCAGAAATCCCGCGTATTCTAATTTTGATAACTTGGGCGGTGATTGCACAAACTTTGCATCCCAATGCATTCATGCAGGTTGCAAGGTAATGAACTATACCCACCTAATGGGTTGGAATTATAGGAGTATGAACGACCGCACCCCCTCTTGGACTGGCGTAAAATATTTATATGAGTTTTTGATGCGAAACCGAAGCACAGGTCCTTATGGGGTGTTGGTTGACAAACAAAACATTATGCCCGGAGATATCGTGCAATTAGGCGATGGAACTGGTCATTTTTATCACTCACCTGTCGTTTTGAGTGTTGGAGATGAAATCTTGATAGCCGCTCATACATTCGATGCCTTGTATAGACCGCTTTCGAGCTATTTTTATGCAGAAATACGCTATATTCACATTCAAGGCGCAAGAAAATGGGTGTAAAAAAGCGGCAACTAATCCGCATGCTGTCGTAAAAGTATGAGGGCGCACACAAGTACGCCCCCGTTGCAATTTGCATTTTCCGCTGTGTTCGCTGTGATTGCGTGCTCCCCTACTCTGCTCTCAACGCCTCTACAGGGTCTTTCTTTGCTGCAATTTTCGAGGGAATCAATCCGCCCAACATTGTAAGCAAAACGCTTATAATAACTAAAGCAGTCGCATGAATCGGATTAAGCTGTGCAACATTTTTAAGCTCGGTTAAGTTGAAAAGTATAATGTTTGCAGGAATTGTTAGCAGGTACGCTATTCCTATTCCAAGCAAGCCCGAGAATGTTCCGATTATGAATGTTTCAGCGTTGAAAACACGCGTTATGTCTTTCTTCCTTGCGCCTAATGCACGCAATACACCAATTTCAGTTGTTCTTTCGAGAACGGAAATATAGGTGATGATTCCTATCATTATTAGCGATACCACTAGTGAAATTGCCGCAAAAGCGATTAGCACCATTGTAATTGCATCCATAATGCCGCCAGACAGCTTTGTAACTATTGCCGCCATGTCTGTAAACTCGATTTTGTCTTTGTCGGCTTTGCCTTCATTCCATGCCTCTAAGTATTCTACTACCTTTTCCTTTGAACCAAAATCTAAGGGATATAGCGAAATAGAAACAGGTATTGAGTCAGCGCCTAACGAGGCTAACACATTTTCTTTAGTGGGAACGCTGCCCATTCCAGGGAAGCTTGGCATTTCCCCTCCACTAGTGGGTGCGAACAACTCGCCTGTCAGAACATTGAACTCGGCTTTTTCTTGCGCAAGCACTATTTTTGATTTTTTAGCATCATCTATGAAGAACTCTACAAGCTCATCGGAGTGCATAATTCCCGGTTGCAAAATGGAGATAGACGAATCCTCAAGCGGACGGACTATTCCAACAATCGTTAGAGTAATCGCATTATCGCTATTATATAAATCTAAAAAGTTTGAGCCGTTTATCGTGAAGTTATCTCCGTTTTTCACATAGAAATCATCGTTTAGGATTAACTTTAACTCATAACCTATTAGCTCATCAAATGAAACGGATTCAGAGCCTTTATCTATTCCCAAAGCCTTTAGCATATTGATGTTCACCCTATTGTATTCGTCTAAAACTAATACTAAATCAGTTTTTGAGGTGGGTAGCTCGCCGTAAATCAAATCATATCTGTTCTCTAAATACGATGCAATACCCTCGTTTGCCTTTTTTGGAAAACTAGAAAAGTTAATGCTATTATTTTTAACCGTTACGGCAGTATCGCCCTCTAATCGAAGTAAATTCATTCTTGCGCTTCGTGTAAGTGAAACACCGTCAATCAGACTTGCATCTAATGCCTTTATATAGTCGATGTACTCTTTTGTGAGCACATTCGTGTGAATAACCATGTTGTCTGTAGGGTCAAAAGGAAATATAACCTGTTCGCTTGGGAACGATTCCAAGTCTCCGCCGTTTCTCATTTCCCGCATTGCCATAATATCCATATCCATGGTGGCTCTTTGTATTATAATCGGGAAATTCGACAATGTACTCGTTTCAAAGTCATTGATTTGCTTATCAAAACCATTTGAAAGCGAAAGAATCAGCGCAATTCCTATTATTCCTATGCTTGAAGCGAAAGAGGTTAAAAACGTTCTCCACTTTTTTGTTATGATGTTTTTTCCCGAAAGTTTTAGCGCAGTAAAGAAGCTCATGCTCGTTTTTTTCAGCTTGTAGCTTTCCTCATGCTGTTCAAATTCCTTGGGGTTAGAATCCGCAACCACCTTTCCATCCGAAAAGCTAACTATCCTGTCTGCGTATTTCTCTGCAAGCTCCTTGTTGTGAGTAACCATTATTACGAGTTTGTCCTTAGCAACTTCCTTGATTAAATCTAAAATCTGCTCGCTTGTGTGTGTATCGAGGGCACCTGTTGGCTCGTCCGCAAGAATAATATCGGGGTCGTTTGCAAGCGCACGTGCAATCGCAACACGTTGCATTTGTCCACCAGATAATTGATTCGGCTTTTTGTGCAAGTGGTCTTTTAGCCCAACCTTTGTAAGTACTTCAATAGTCTTTTTGCGCTTAACTTTAGCAGGAACACCGCTTAGAGTCATTCCCATTTCAACATTATCAACAATGTTTAGGTGCGAAATCAGATTATAGCTTTGAAATACGAAGCCTATGCTGTTGTTTCTGTATGCGTCCCAATCCTTGTCTTTAAAGCGCTTTGTGGATTTTCCGTTGATTATTAAATCACCGGAAGCGCACCTGTCGAGTCCGCCAATAATGTTTAGAAAGGTAGTTTTTCCTGAGCCGCTTTGACCTAAGATTGCGACGAACTCGTTTTTACGAAAGTTTAGCGAAACATCATCAAGTGCAACTTGAGTGAAATCGCCAGTTGTGTAGCTTTTTGAAATATTTTTTAGTTGTAACATATAATTCCTCTTTTCAATTTTCGGTTTGTTTAAGTGGTTTTAGCAACATAATTAGGCTTGATGCGAATAAAGATGTTGCTGCGGCGATTATTAGCGGCAAGGTATGGTCGCCACTTGGAGAAATGATGTTGGCTACTATGGGAGTAATCAGCGAAGAAAAACCAAATCCCAACATAACGCAGCCATAGTTTAGTCCGCTATGCTTAGTGCCGTAGTAATCAGCAGTTAATGCAGGATATACACCGGCTGAACCTCCAAAAGACAACGCAACAGCACCAATGCACACCAAGAACAAGTAATCTTTGGCAAAAATAACTCCGATAGTCGCAAAAAGATTTATAAGAATGAAGCTTACGATTGCCCTCTTTCTTCCGATTATATCCGAAAGCCAAGAGAAGCCTAAACGCCCGCAAGCGCTTGCTATTCCTGTAATCATAACTCCCAAAACCGCTAAGTTTTCAGATAATCCTCTTTCAACCCCCAACGAAACGAACAAGGGGTTTAGTATGAAATAGGCAGGAAGCGTAAAGAACATCGCAAATGCAATCATATAAAATTGGCGAGTTTTTAGCATTTCTTTCGTTGTGTAGTTCTTTTGCTTTGATTTTTGCTCGTTTATGTTTTCGAGTTCAGAGGTTTTCGGATTTGTTATCAAAAACGAGCATGGCGCACAAATCAAAAAGAACATAATTCCTATAGCTATGAACGTAAACGGAACGCCCTTAGCAGCAATTAGTGCCTTTGTTACAGGTGCAAACAGCACCAACGAAAAACCGAATGAGCTTACCATCATTCCAGTTGCAAAGCCACGCTTTTTAGGAAACCATTTTTGAACAACTGCCACGGTTGTGGTATATACGATTCCAACTCCTAGACCGCCTATTATGCCGTAGGTTAGGTAAATCAATTCGGGTATTTTAATGGGAACGAATGCAGTTAGCACCATTCCGATGCAAATTAGCACGCTTCCGAAAAATACAACTTTTTTGGGTCCGAATTTGTCTTGCGCCCTACCCCCAACAATCAAACCAGCCACGTAGGCTGATAGCATTATTGACGAAGTGAGTGCGGCTCCTTCCCAATTATTAAAATGTAATTCTACTGGTGCTTTAAATATGCTCCACATATAAATTATGCCTGCGCATAACTGTATCAGCATCCCTGCAACCAAAACAATGTAGGGTTTGTTTAGTCTCTTGCTCATGTTCCCCTTTTCCTCAATCTTTTTCTTTGGAAATTATAACACATCGATATGGAGAAATAAAGTAAAAAGGGCAGAAAACCTGCCCGAAATTTCGCTCTGTGTTGATTGTTATTCTGTAGGCAAGGTGTTATCGTCTTTTTCCGATACATTGCTGCTAAGTTTTTTGTTTATATCAGAAGTGTTTTTGCAGATAAGAACGATGAATAGCAAGAACTCATACAACAGCCTTATTGCTACATTTCCTAATACGAGCGTGGCAATGAATATTAAAAACTTCATGCCTATAGAACCGCCCTCAACAAAAAGGAAGTTGTATAAAGATGTTAACAAAAGCGCACTTACAGCGATAGCGTACAGTGCTTTTAGCAAGCCTTCTACGAGAAGCACCTTAAAGTGTAAAAAATCATATAGCCAGCCAAGAAAACCAGTAAACTTTCCTTCGTTTTTCTTCGCCATGAATACGAAGAAAATTACCAAACCAGCAATGATACCTAAAAGACCGATTATGGCATTACCAATCAGGAAATCAAATAATTTTGGGCCAGAACTATAGCTTGAACCAAAATCCCCTAATGCGAAAAATATACTCATAAAAACCTCCATATTTTAATGATGTAGTAACCAAAAAAAATCAGAGCGAATTAGCAAACAGCATTATGGTTACATTGAACTGTATGCGACATAGTTATTATACCATTCATAATAGATTTGTCAAGCTATTATAAAAAGAATATTTCGGATTGATGCTACTACTAATAATTATAAGCTTATCCAACCTGATACATAAGCACTGCCACCAAACTGCTTGCTTTATCCCACACAAGCTCGTTGAAATCCGAATCGTCGTGCGGAACAGAACCATTGCCAACGGGGGTTAGCTCTACACAAAATGCTGGGCGTAGAAAGTCTTGTCTGAACCAGTTTTCAAAGCCTGCGCCGTATGTTGCGGGGTCTTGCGANNCTCATGAGCTTATAGCCTGTAGCTTGAGCAATCGACTCTGCCATAGAGTTGCTTGCTTGAATTGCATCATTCGTGCCGCTGTCTGCCCAATAGATAACCTCGCCTTTTGAGTGGAACGATGCCGCAAGCAAAAAGTTGTTTTCTTGACACAAGCGCATCAAGGCTTGTACCTCTGGTTCGGTTGCCGGGGCAGTTCCCTTATACATTTCAGAGCTTGGAACGTTCGTGTTAGTTGCCTTGATATCCCAATAACATGGGTATTGCCTGTTTAAGTCAACACCGTTTATATTTGCTTTCCATTCCGAATAGCTGTTTTGAAGCATACGCATATTGCGCACTTTGGCAGGGTCTTTAGTGGAATCAACTCCGTTTAGCACAAGGTTCACTCCGTCAGGATTTACCATGGGAACGATATAAAGAGTTACGGAATCGAGCAGCTTTTTCACATCATAGCCGTTAAAATCGCCTGTTGTAGCGTAAGCACATGCGTACTCGTCAACCGTTTCCATAAGAAAAGAGCTTGTAATATATTCGCGCGCATGATGCGTTCCCGCTAAAACGATTTTCTTTTCGCCCTTGCCGAATTTTATTAGAACCAAATCACGACCCTCAACGGATTTCCCAATACTATCAAGTTGAATGAGGTCGCCATACATGGCTTTTAGAGCTTGACAATCCTCAAGCATTGTTTCATACGAATATGGTTGGTTGGGGTTCACAACGCTTTTGTATTCAATCTCGGGAGTAGAAGTTGAGCTTTGGGTTGCAGGCGCAGGGGATTGGGTTGCGTTTGGGGAATGCGTAACGCCATTACCTATTGGCGTGGGTGAGATAGCAGGTATTATGGGCGCTTTGTTGCAGGCGGAAAGAACGCCAATTATGAAAATTATTGTAGTTAAAAATATTGTTCTTTTCATGGGTATAGGATACAGGTTGAGGAGGGGGGTGTCAAATAGGCATGAGATAAGTCAAAAGGGATTTTTTCTCTTAACCCAAATAATAAAGCCTACCCCAATACCATTTAGTTTTAGGAGAAAAACGATACTCTTCCGCAGGGCCGCAATAGAATAACTGTGTACCTATTATTGACTCCCTAACTACCAAAACGTTCCCTGCTTTACCTAACTCACATAGTTCAGTGTATATGTCTTCCGCTTGTGGATGCCAATGATGATGTAGGCCTTTATTTATACCTATATATCTATCTGTTTCATCTAAAAATACGTCGCGTGTAAGATTTTTATTCAAATTCCACACTATACTGCCTTCTTCTGTTAGACTGATATCACCACGCAAACCTTCAGTTTTGCACAATTGGATATACAGCTCTTCAGTTGTGTTAGGTATAAACGCCATATTGCCCTCCTTGATGTAATAAATATTTAGCTCAAAACTGCTCCTTTAAAATTGAGACTTTGAATAATTCCATGCGCTCGCTTTCGGAATTGTAAGCTAAATAAGCATACACTGTGCAAACAACATACTGTTGCTAGAATATTGGTGCGGCTAAGAGGACTTGAACCTCCACGATTTTGCAATCACTAGAACCTGAATCTAGCGCGTCTGCCAATTCCGCCATAGCCGCAAAACTTAACATTAGGAATTATACCACAACAGTATCTAATAGACCACTATTTTTTATAAAAAAGATAAATTTATCGCCCCGTTCACCGAGGCGATAAATTGGTTACGCTTTTAATTAAGCTTCCAAGGTTGACTCGGCAACAGCAGCTTCAATACTTTCTTCGCTTTCATCGACATCGCCTTGATCTGGTGCTTTACGATTATCGATTATTGATACCACCAATGTGTCAAGCGGGTTTAGAATTTCAATGTTGGGATTTTTAGCAATTTCAAGGTCGCTAATTCTGATAGTATCTCCCACCTGTAACCCCTCAAGGTCAATTTCTATCGTATCAATAAGGTGTGCAGGAAGTGCCTTATATGAAATCTCAGATTGAGGATGTTGAATCATTCCCGGTACTCTTTCCCTGTTTACAAGTGCTATTCTCATTGTGCTTGTAATAACTTCGTTAGCAAGCAGAGTTTGAAAAGTAAGATGCTCAATAATTGCAGTTGCCGGTTTAAGAGAAACCTCTCTCAACAGCGCCAAATGCTTTTTGCCACCTATAACCAAATCAAGCTTGCTTCCGGGGGCGTTAGTTTTTAGGAAACGCAATACTTCTTCTTGAGGAATTTGAATACTCAATGACTCTTCAAGGTTTTTTCCGTACAAAACAGCAGGAATAATTCCTTCTCTTCTCAGTTGCTTAGGCTTTAGGTTGGTGTTTCTGTTTTCTGCTTTCAAAATAAACATATACATTCTCCTTTCTTTACTGCGATGCTCTTTGGCTACGCAGAAAAATGACAACCACTTTTTAAACATTATAACAGAATAATAAAATAATGCAAATCCTAGGCTCCTAAGGCAATATTGAATATAATCCTCGTAGTATGCGAAATTGTATGAATTTTCAAAAATATCTATTTATTCTGGTTTCTATATAATATGTACCCATAAATGCAACCAATTATTGCACCTGCAAGAGTAAACCAAACAACTGACATATGAACCCCTTTGATGAATATGATTTCGGAATAATAAAACTTTCGCCCCAATCTCTTGGGGCGAAATGGTGGATAGGGATGGATTCGAACCATCGAAGTCTGTGACGGCAGATTTACAGTCTGCTCCCTTTGGCAACTTGGGTACTCATCCATGGAAACCCTTAGTACGACTCGCTTTTTGAGGCTTTTTCATCTGC
>LSQX01129342.1_pt1 | contig 12529 bp, 12 predicted proteins | sample 654561 | NCBI WGS metagenome assembly LSQX01 (sample SAMN04489861, study PRJNA283612) | anaerobic digester metagenome | isolation source: 4 biogas reactors fed with cattle manure at either 37C or 55C with and... | place: Denmark: Kongens Lyngby | collected 2014 | reverse complement strand
ATACTGTGGGAAAGTTGAGTTATAGTAAAGAACTGTATCCAACTTTGCGACTTTGCGCTGTACATATTTTTCGTAACATTATATAATAAAAGTATAGCAATTTGACTCCGCTTTCGATTAAATTGAATGTGATAAAGGTTTTACATCGCAATTCAATATAGTTAATACACCATCACGAAAACTTTTTTCAATGTAGAGTCATTTTCGTGATTTATATGGATTTATATATATTTATATGGACTTATATAGATTTATATATATTTCTTATATTATAAATAATTTTTAATGGGAGGATACATATCATGAAGATAAGGAAAGCATTACGCAATGGGTTTTTGCGTACACTTGTGATAATACTTGTGACTTCTTTATTGCTACCTTATAGTATAATCAAAACTCAAACTCAGGCAGCCTCTTCGCCGCGTACAGGAGACGCTTACTACAATTACGGCGAAGCCATGCAAAAGGCTCTTCTCTTCTACAAGGCAAACCGTCTCGGAGATTTACCCGACGACTATATTTTGCCTTACCGGGCAGATGCAGCCATGAAGGATGGAGAGGATGTCGGTCTCGACCTTACCGGCGGTTGGGCAGATGCCGGTGACGGAATCAAATTCACTCATACAATTTCCTATACAGCATCTCAATTAGGTTGGGACGTATATGAATACCGCAGTGCTTTTGAAAAATCAGGGCAACTAGATGATATCCTGGATGAAATAAAATGGGGTACAGACTTTCTTATCAAAGCTCATCCAAGCCCGGATGTATTATATTACATGTGCGGATATAATGAGTCAGACCACTCTGTCTGGGTTGCTCATGAACTTCTTGACATTATGACGGACAGAAAATCCTTTAAACTGGATCCTTCAACACCGGGTTCCGACGTTGCGGGTCAAACCGCCGCAGCATTGGCTATTGCTTCAATTATATTTGAACCAACCGATCCTGACTATGCGCAAGAATGTCTGACACATGCCAAACAGATTTTTGATTTTGCCGATAAGTACAGAGGCAAAAATCCTTTGGATCAATTATATCCTTCAGGCAGTTATCTCGATGACATTGCTTGGGGTGCTATATGGCTGTATATAAAAACCGAAGAACAGACTTATCTTGATAAGGCTAAATCCGCCCTGCCCATTACTTCATTAGGCGGCGGGCACACTCACTGCTGGGATGACGTAAGCTACGGAGCTGCGCTTAAAATAGCACAAGCGGGTCAAGATGAAGGCTATGCAGCCATAGTTGAAAAAAACCTGGATTGGTGGTTGCCGGGCGCCGGACTTACACATTCTCCCGGAGGATTGGCATGGCTGTCACCTTGGGGCTCGTTACGTTATGCAACAACAGCTGCATTTTTAGCTTTCGTATGGTCCGACGATGAAACAATCGGAACACCCTCAAAGAAGGAAGAATATCGTAAATTTGGCGAAAGTCAGATTAACTATGCCTTAGGAGACAATCCTCGTGGCGGAAGCTATGTAGTCGGATTCGGTGAAAATGCGCCTGTTCATCCTCATCATAGAACCGCTCATGGTTCCTGGGCAAGTATGCTTGATGTACCGGGTTTCCATCGTCATATTCTGTATGGTGCATTGGTAGGAGGCCCCAATTCGGACGACAGCTGGGAAGACGATATTACCGACTACAGACTTAACGAGGTAGCCATTGACTATAACGCAGGTTTTGTAGGCTCTCTTGCAAAAATGTACGATATGTACGGAGGAGACCCATTGGAAAACTGGCCTCAACCGGAAGATTTCAGAGAACCGAAAGATAATTTTAATGAATACTTCTGTCGCGGATGGATAATTTATGAAGGTTACGGAGCAATGAATCTTATGTTCCAGGTAAACAACCGTTCTGCAAGACCTCCAACTATGAAAGATAAAATGTCTGTCCGCTACTTTATGGACCTTTCGGAACTGTTTGAAGCAGGGCAAGGCCTAGATGATGTGGAGATAAAGCTTGCAGAAAGTCAGGGAGCAAAACTTATCGGTTTAAAGCAGTACTCGGGGAACATATACTATTTTACAGTCGATTTTTCAGGAACCATGATTATGCCTAGCGAGTGGGAAAATTGTGAAAAAGATGCCACTGTATCAATCAAATATAAAGACATGGATATCGGTTCTAACGAAAACGACTGGTCCTATCAGAACCTGACAGGTCCACCTGATTACGACGCTGTTTCCTTTGCTGGAATGACTCCATACATACCCGTTTATGACAACGGTGTACTTTTGTGGGGCAAAGAACCTCCGATTGCCGGGCAAACTCCTCCACCAACGACAACAATACCCCCGGTAACTACTCCACCTTCTGTAACTTACGGAGATATAAACGATGATGGTAGTATCAATTCCACAGATTATGCCTTACTTAAAAGAGTATTGTTGGGCACAGCATCATCAAGCATAAATCTGGCAGCTGCCGACGTAAATCTTGATGGTGAAGTTAACTCAACCGACTATGCAGTTCTGAAAAGGTACCTTCTGGGCTTGGTAAATGCACTGCCCCTCTAAAGAAATAAAATAAAGTGATAACGGTATTAACAAACTGCCGTTATCACTTTTTATTATATTTCACCCATTCCTTGGAAAAGGTGAAATGCAACTTCTACTACAATTTTCACTTAACGCTTATTTGAAGCTATATTGAATACGATAAAGATTTTATATCGCACTTCAATTTCCTTAATACAATTACAACTTGATTATCAGGTATGGAATTCATCAGGTCTCTGATCAGAAAGCTTGAATTCATACAAGAGAGCCTTAACAATCCTCTTAGACGCAAAGCCGTCACCATAAGGGTTAACTGCTTTTGCCATTCTATCGTACTCTGTCTTGTCCTCAAGAAGAGTCTTTGTCATAGCAACAATATTATCACAATCGGTTCCTGCAATCTTAACCGTTCCCGCCTTGACAGCCTCAGGCCGTTCCGTCTCGTTTCTCAAAACAAGCACGGGTTTTCCCAATGAAGGAGCCTCCTCCTGAAGTCCCCCCGAATCGGTCAATATAAGATAGGATTTCCCCATAAGATTATGCATATCCTGCACATCAAGGGGGTCAATCAAATGAACCCTCGGATGCCCACCCAGTACTTTTGATGCAACCTCCTGAACAGCCGGATTCAAATGAACAGGGTATATCACCTCTACATCACTGTAACTGTCCGCTATAATTTTAAGTGCACTGCAAATGTTGAAAAGAGGCTCACCCAAGTTTTCTCTCCTGTGTGCCGTAACGGTCAGTATCCTTTTTCCGTTTAAATTTATGTCCTTCAGCCTATCATTCTGAAAGCTGTAATTTTCCTTGACAGTAGTCTTTATTGCGTCAATAACTGTATTCCCGGTCACATATAGCTTCCCCCGGTCTATACCTTCATTCAACAAATTATTTTTATTTGTTACAGTAGGTGCAAAATGCAAATCGGAAAGAACGCCCGTGAGTTTTCTGTTTATCTCTTCAGGGTATGGAAAATACTTCTCATAAGTCCGTAACCCGGCCTCAACATGACCCACGCTTATCTTTTTATAGAACGCAGCAAGGCTACCCACAAAGGTTGTCGTCGTATCCCCATGTACTAAAACAATATCAGGTTTCGCATCATCAAAAACCGAGCTTAAGCCCATAAGCACCCTAGTTGTTATATCTGTCAATGTCTGTTTTTCCTTCATGATGTCAAGGTCATAATCCGCATCTATGTCAAACAATTCAAGCACTTGATCCAGCATTTGCCTATGCTGTGCAGTAACGCAAACAATAGATTCGATCTTATCGTTTTCTTTCAATTCCCGAACTAAAGGTGCCATTTTAATTGCCTCTGGTCTTGTACCGAAAACAGTCATAACTTTCAATCGTGTCAATTATATTCCCCTCGCTTAATAGTTAATTTTCAGCATCTTTAACTTCACTCACTGACATTTTAACCTCATTTTTATCAGCGTGTTTTGGATTCCCATCCCCTATTTCACTCATGTACCTTGCCCCGGCGATTACAAACACCGCTACCATTATTTCAAGAACAATTGCACTTAAGACTCCCTTATCAGCCAGCACTATTGCACAGAGCCCCAATGCTCCGCTTGCCGTATACATAACAATAACCGACTGTTTCTGACTAAGTCCCATATCAATCAGACGGTGATGCAAATGACCTCTGTCTGGCTGCATTATAGACTTTCCATTAACAGCTCTTCTCAATATGGTAAAAACAGTATCAAATAAAGGAAGTGCCAAAGCCAAAAGCGGTATCGCAATAGATATGGCTGTAAAGGATTTCAACATTCCCTGTATGGATATGACAGCAAGGGTGAAACCCAGAAATGTTGAACCAGTGTCCCCCATAAATATTTTTGCCGGGTTAAAATTATAAGGCAGAAATCCAAGCGTTGCTCCTGCGAGTATTATTGTGAGCATTGCAGTAATGGGTTCCGACATCATTGCGGAAACAAAAAACAGTGTCAGGCACGATATGGATGACACCCCTGCGGCCAGACCATCCAATCCGTCAATCAGATTAATGGCATTGGTTATAGCTATTATCCATATTACAGTTACAGGATAGGATATAAAATCAACCAGCGGTGACACTCCCAAGTCTGAAAAAGGATTTGTAAGAACCATTATCCTTGTATCTGAAACAAAAATAACCACAAGAGCCGCTATTATCTGAACTCCCAGCTTTAGCCGGGCATCCAGCGGTTTTATATCGTCTACTATACCCAAAGCCACTATAATAAAAATACCGGCAAGCATACCGAAAAGTTGCTTGCTCGGAGGTATTCCCCCAAGGTTTGAAATCGCGATTATAATACCGAACATCAGAGTAACAATAAAGCCTGCAAAAATAGCCAAACCACCCAGTCTGGCAATAGGCTTGTCATGCATTCTCCTTTTATCTTTCGGAATATCAACCGCTCCTATATCAAAAGCAATCTTCCTTGCAACAGGTGTTGCAGAAAATGCTATAATAAACGCAATAGTGAAAAATATCACATATTCATAAAACATATAAAACACCTTCCTTTAAAACGGCATTATTTAATGTTCCGATAAACTTTCCGTTCTACAGACTTTTGTCCGCTTCGTACTTCACTACTCTTATACCAGCTTCTTTCAGAAGATCCATCGCAAGCTCATCAGGGTAATCACCTTTATAAACTATCTTTAATATGCCGGCATTTATAGCCATTTTTGCACACAACACACAGGGTTGATTTGTTACATAAAGTGTACCCCCTGAAACGCTTGTGCCGGAATAAGCAGCCTGTACAATCGCATTCTGCTCTGCATGTATAGCCCTGCAAAGCTCATGTCTTTGCCCTGAAGGTATGTTCATTTTTTCCCTTAAGCATCCCACTTCACTGCAATGCTTGCATCCCATTGGAGCCCCATTATATCCTGTAGCAAGAATCCTTTTATCCTTGACAATCAACGCTCCAACCTGTCGTCTTATGCATGTTGACCTGCTTTTAATAAGTTCAACTATCTCCATAAAGTATTCATCCCAGGATGGCCTCATAACATTATCCCCCAAATTTTTCAGAATATTTTAAACTACTTGGTACCGAAAAGTCTGTCACCCGCGTCACCTAACCCCGGAATTATGTATCCATGTTCATCAAGCTTATCGTCAATAGCCGCACAAAATATAGATACATCCGGATGTTCGACATTAACCTTGTTTACCCCATCTGTTGAAGCAATAAGGCACATAAGCTTTATGCTACTTATACCCTTTTCTTTTAAGTATTCTATAGCTGAACACGCTGACCCACCTGTTGCAAGCATAGGATCCACAATAACAATTTCACGTTCCGCAGCATCCACTGGAAGCTTGCAGTAATACTCAACCGGTTTTAATGTATCCGGATCCCTGTATAAACCGATATGCCCCACTCTGGCCATTGGCAAAAGCCTTAGCATTCCGTCAACCATACCCAGACCAGCCCTGAGTATAGGCACAATCCCCAATTTCTTACCTGAAATAACCCTTGTCTTTGCAACTCCGACAGGAGTATCCAATTCCACTTCTTTAAGAGGCATATTCCTTGTTACCTCATATCCCATCAGCATGGAAATCTCAGAAACCAGTTCTCTGAATTCTTTTGTCTGTGTATTCTTATCTCTTAAAAGTGATATTTTATGTTGTATTAAAGGATGATCCATTACAAAAACATTATTCATATTGTATTCCCCTTTATCTGCATTTTTTTTCGATACCTGCAATTTTCTCAACCCTTGTCTGGTGCCTTCCACCAGCAAACTCAGTTTTCAGCCAGACATCAATAATCTCCAGTGCAAGACCTGCTCCTACCACTCTCTCGCCTAAAGCAAGTATATTGGCATCATTGTGCTCCCTGCTCATCCTTGCCATAAAACAATTGGTACACAATGCCGCTCTTATTCCCGGAACCTTGTTGGCAGAAACAGATATTCCTATCCCTGTACCGCAAATAACAATACCCCTTTCGCACTCACCTTCGGCAACTGCTTGTGCTACCTTCAATCCATAATCGGGATAATCCACAGATTCAGTACCGTTGGTTCCGTAATCCACAATATCAAAATTATTATCTTTAAGATACCTCATAATCTCTTCTTTTAATCCAAGTCCTGCATGGTCATTTCCGATTCCTATTTTCATAAATTCCTCCATTTATATATTCTATAGCATTGAAAAAACAATGTCAAAGATAATAAAGTTCTATATTGAACGTAATAAAAATTTTACATTTCACTTCAACATACAGACGAACTTTATATAATAAAAAAGATTGACACATGTTATCCCTCTAGAACTTTTCAAGCTTTGCAATCAAACTTTCTACAGCATCCTTTATCTCCTCGGCACACCTTATGTATACTAACTCCGGCATTCCGTAGGGGTCCTGAATATCAAAGGAAAAATCGTACTCTCCGACATTTTCCTTAACCTTTTTATCGGCAATAAACTCTTTTAGTGTATATGTTTTATTCCGGGTCTGCTCAAACATGTGTAAAACCGCATCTTTATGTGCTTTTGTCATTGTAAGTATTAAATATGCATTTTCAGCACTACTTTCTGTAATACTCCTTGCCCTATGCCCTTTGATGTCAATAGTATAGTGTTCATCCAATACCTTTACGGCTTTCGGATTCGCACAGTCCCCGTCAAAAGCAGACAGCCCTGCGGAAAAAGCCTTGTAACGTTTACCCTTTCCTGACTTCTCAACCATATTGTTGAATATGCCCTCTGCCATGCTACTTCTGCATGTATTCCCGGTACACACAAACAGTATTGTTCTCATGTTTAACGGCTCCTTTTTTTAATTTACCAATTTTTAATCTTTCATTATGTTAAAAATGCACTTCCTCTATCGGGGTGCTAAGCTTTAATGATATTATATCCTGAAGCCTTCTTCATTCGGTTCATTACCGCCATTCCTATCCCTTTATCCTCAATTGCTTCAGCTATTATCACACTTACACCAATATCGTCAAAATCCCTGAAAGCCTTGAATAAACCAGCTGCAATGGTCTCTGGTATAAGCCTTGAGCCTAATGATATGACAGGCGTATTTCCATAAAGTCCCGCAGTCTGGTCGGTAGAAAGTACTCCCACAGTAACACCCTTTTGTATATAATCTTTAATCAGATCATTAATTTTACCCGTGACTCTTGAGACCTCTCCTTCTACAACAATAACTTCAGCCTTTGGAGAATAATGTGTATACTTCATACCCGGAGCTCTTGGCGTAATTTCTCCCATATCTTTATTTGATAATGCAACATCAATAGCAACCTCTCCAATAACGCTTCGAAGCTGTTCTGCCGTAACCCCTCCAGGCCTTAAAATTACAGGCGGTGTCACGGTTACATCCAGAACTGTTGACTCCACCCCTATATTTGCCTCTCCCCCGTCAATTATAACATCTACCTTCCCATACAAATCATCTATAACATGTTTCCCTTGAGTGGGACTCGGTTTACCGGAAATATTGGCACTAGGTGCTGCTACCGGAAGACCTGTCATACATATTAATGCCAATGCAATAGGATGAAGCGGCATTCTAACCGCAACTGTAGATAAGCCTGCTGTTATAATATCAGGCACGCGACAAGTTTTCTGAAATACCATTGTAAGAGGACCTGGCCAGAACTTGTCCATTAACAGGGAAGCATTTTCGGGTATATGGCTAACCAGACCGTTAACAGAACTCTTTTGTGCAATATGAACAATCAAAGGATTGTCCGAAGGTCTCCCTTTCGCTTCAAATATCTTTTTTACTGAAGCTTCATTCATAGCGTCTGCCCCAAGTCCGTATACTGTTTCAGTCGGAAATGCGACCAGACCGCCATTCCTTAAAACCTCAGCTGCAAAACTCAGCTTATGTACGTCTATACAATTTTTATCAATCTGAATTATCTCTGTTTTCACACTTACTACTCCCCAGCTTGGAAATTATGAAAATATAACTTCCAATACTATTTCACTTCCGACCTTAACTTCAAACCTTGTCCAATATCAAACAGTCCATGTAAAAAGCAGAAGTTCTATTTCACTCATTCCTTAGTCACTAAATATTGTTACTATTATACCACAAATAATACCAAATACATTTCCTATTGAAGGAAACCTTCCAAGGTACAACTTCTTCGATTCAATAACCAACTGACCGTAAACTACATACAGCATTGCTCCCGCTGCATAAGCCAAGCATAAACCTATAAACCCTTCCGATATTCCTCCTAGAACGACTCCCAAAAAAGCTCCTACTCCCATAGGAACGCCTGAAAGCACTGTCAGCAAAAATGTCCTCATTCTGCTGAAGCCTCCGACCCTCATTGGAACAGCCATTGCTATACCCTCTGGAATATCGTGAATAACAATAACAGCGGTCAGTATGACTCCAAGACTTAAGGAAGCACCAAACCCTGAACCTACGGCAAAACCCTCAGGAAAATTATGAAGTGCAATACCTATTGCCATCAGCACGCCAGCTCTTCGCAAGCCTGAGCTTCCTTTACTATCCTTCACAACATCCTTTTTTCTTATAAATTCTTCAACAGTCATTATAGTGAGTATTCCAGCAAACAGACTTGAAAGAGTAATATAAATTCCTCCATACTTCAATGCCTGCGGAATTAATTCAAAGCACACCACCGAAGTCATAAGACCCGCTGAAAATTCAAGTATAAAACTTAAATATCGTTTGCGTATTCCATTAACAAAAAAAGCAGCCAACCCACCAATTCCCGTTCCTGTTATGCCGGATAAAAGACCTATAAGCGTAACCTTTACTATATAATCCACAAAAGCCCCCTGAAATAACCATTTTCTAATGTATATATTCTATATGTATTGTATTCATCAGTGGGCTCTTTTATTATTCGCACTATTATTGAAATTCAAAGTCAATCCTCTTCATCAACACCACTTCCAAGGCGTTCTGCCTGATCTGTGGTTATAAGCGCATCAAGTACTTCGTCAATATCCCCATCCAAAAGACTCTCTATCTTATAAAGTGTAAGCCCTATCCTATGATCGGTAACTCTTCCCTGCGGATAATTGTATGTTCTTATTCTCTCACTTCTGTCACCAGTTCCTACCTGACTTTTCCTGGATTCCGCAATTTCGCTATGCTGCTGCTCCTGTGCCACCTCATACAGCTTTGACCTTAGTATTGTCATTGCCTTATCCTTGTTTTTATGCTGTGACCTCTGATCCTGACATGCAACAACAATACCTGACGGCATATGGGTTATTCTTATAGCCGAGTCGGTTTTATTTATATGCTGTCCTCCGGCACCCGATGCTCTATAGGTATCTATCCTCAGATCATTGGGGTTTATGTCCACATCAACTTCTTCAACCTCCGGCAGTACAGCAACCGTAACAGTTGATGTATGAACCCTTCCATTTGCTTCGGTTGAAGGTATTCTCTGCACCCTATGAACTCCGCTCTCAAACTTCAATCTACTGTATGCACCTTTTCCTTCTATCAAAAACACAACTTCCTTGAATCCCCCTATTTCTGTCAGATTCGAATCCAATATCTCTGTTTTCCATCTGTTCCTTTCGGCATATCTTGTATACATTCTGAAAAGAACCCCGGCAAAAAGAGCAGCCTCTTCACCGCCCGCTCCTCCACGGATTTCAACAATAACATTCTTCTCGTCATTTGGGTCTTTAGGAAGAAGAAGTATTTTTAAATCCTTTTTTACATTCTCCAGCTTCTCCTGGGCTTCCTCAAGCTCTAACTCCACCATTTCACGGAAGTCTTTATCAATTTTATCGTTCAGCATTTCCCTTGCATCAGCTATTTCCGTATTGACTCTTTTATATTCACCGTATTTTACAACGAGCTCTTCTAAATCGGCATGCTCCTTCATAAGCTTTCTGTATTCATCCTGATTTGCAATAACAGACGGGTCACTAAGTTTATGGTTCAGCTCCTCATACCTGTTCTCTGCAACCTGAAGTTTATCAAACATTTTGCACCTCTGATACAATAATTATAATTACAATCACATATTATACCACTCATTTGTGATATATTCTATACAAAAATGCAGTATTTAATGCTCTTGTGTTTTAATACTTCCTTTACATTATTTGAGATGCTATAATAATAACAAAAAATACAGGAAATTGATTTAAAAGACGGCAAACTCGACGGTAAAGTAGCCGAAGAAGAACCTGACAAATGTCCCAGCTGCGGTAATATCGTTCAGAAAAATCGAACCAACTGCATATACTGCGGTGTACAATTAGCAAATGACAACGTTTTTAAGCGATAATTTTATCCCCTTTATTTAATTCTAAGAAGCAAAACAAAACGCGATAAACCAATCTTTATCGCGCTCGTTCTATTATGAAGGAAGAGTATAGGTATTAGTATTACACGTCTTAATTATTCATACTTCATGCATTACTTAAACTACTATTACTTAACTATTTCAATATAACCGTTAACCGTCTCTGCCTGTATGTTGACTTTTTGCTCAAAGGTCTCATATCCACTGCTCTCAGCCTCAACAAAACTATTGCTTATCTGCTTGCTGGCATTAAGATAGGTAATCTCCGGAATAAGAAGATTTATCTCCCCGTTTGTTGTGTTAGCCTTAATCTTATATCCTCTTTTATCCATATCGTTCATATTTATCTTTATCCCTGCCTGAGCAGTCTTAAGGTTCATATTTATGCTATTTTTACCTTCGTAATTATGAATATTCTCAACAAGAATTCTTCCGTTTCTTGTGACTGCATTTATGTTTTCAGATTTTATATGCTTTATGTCTATAACCGTGTTGTCCGTATTAACATTTATATTCCTTCCTATAACGTAGCCCAACTGTATTTTGGCATTTTTAGTGGACACATTTATTGTATCGCTGTTAACACCCATTAAATCAATATGGCTGTTACTGGTATTTGCTTCAAAGCTTTCAGCTATGGAATCTTCAACATAAATCTTACCATTCTTAGTAACAAGACTGATGCTCTTGAACTTTACCGATGGAAGAAACAACTCGTGGGATACACTGATATTCCCTATTTTATTGCATTTCATCACTATGCTATTTCCATCATGGGAAAAATCCAAAATCTCATCAGCATTTTCAATAGGACTTCTGACAAGTGACTTAAGAATAATCTTGTCTTCAGCGTGCTTTTTTACAAGAATGTTGCCATTTATACCTTCAACCTTAAGTTCCATACCTTCAGATACATCATTTACTTCCTGAGCCCTTTCAACAGCCGTGTATTTGCCGAAAACATTAAAGGAATTTGTATCTATAAAACTGCCCACAAAATCAATTAATTTATCAGCTATACCAATCGTTGTATGCGCAACATTCTTTCCCAGCTTTTCAGCCTTGTTGCTAAAATCCTCCACAGCTCTGTCAAAATCCTTCTGACTGTAATTATTTTTAAATTCTTTTTTCCAATCGCTTAACCTGTCCTTGACTTTTGTAATTTCATCGCTGAAATTGACTTTCTTTTGCTGTCTAAAACTACTGTTGTCATTTGTATCTTGTTTACCTGATTCAACAGCAGATATCAGTCTCGCTGCTTCTTCGCTTGAAATCTTGCCTTCTTCTAACATTTTAAGTACATACATTTTTTCTTCACTAAATGACATAATAATAACGCCTCCTATCGCTTTATAAGCTATCCTTTCATTAATTCAAGTGCTTCATCTACAGTAATTTCACCATTATTAAGTCTATCAAGAACTTCTTTCCTGTTGACCCCTTCTTGAGCTTGTGGGTCCGCTTTGTAACCGAGTGCATTAGCAGCATCCTCAAGTCTGTTCTTTACTGTAGGATATGATACTCCAAGTTCTTTTTCCACTTCCTTAATGTTGCCCCTGCATTTAACAAAGACGTCTATAAAATGTTTCTGTTCGGATGTCAGCTTGCAAAACTTACAAAGTTCAAAGCGTCCTTCTATACTTGTGTTGCATGAATTGCAATTTATTCTGGTAACCTGAGTGTCACTGTTACATACCTGTCTCTTATACACATCT
>LSQX01104286.1_pt1 | contig 12529 bp, 9 predicted proteins | sample 654561 | NCBI WGS metagenome assembly LSQX01 (sample SAMN04489861, study PRJNA283612) | anaerobic digester metagenome | isolation source: 4 biogas reactors fed with cattle manure at either 37C or 55C with and... | place: Denmark: Kongens Lyngby | collected 2014 | reverse complement strand
CATTCTTTTAACAAAACTCATTTTTATATCATTCTCTTTTGTATAAAATTTCACAGTATAATCTGTCAAATCCATTGTAAACCCAATCAATAATAATTGCAATAACTATTAATGAATATTTGCAAAATTCCACTGGCAATGTTATACTTTATGTGAATTTCTTGATAGAAGGTGTGCTATGGGCAAAAGAAAAGTGTACATCCAGAATGAGAGTAAAGGACATGCCATTGCGTTAATGACTGTGTTTATCCTTGTCCTTGTGATAGTAGCCATATTGAGTTTGATGCCAGGCAGATCTCCTAAAGTAGGGGATGTGGACAAAAATGGCGTTGCAAGAAGCTTTCTTTTTCCTTTTGTATTTGTAGATGACAACAAAACCCTTTTCATCCTTAATGACAGCCTTGATGTAACAGAAATTGATGATAACGCCCATAGTGCGGTACATGATGTAAAGAAGAACAAGGTATACTACATAAGGGACAATACCTTGTATGAGTATAATATCAAGAAGAATACAAGGGTTGCGCTGGCACAGGAAATAGATTCATACTCTGTCTTGGCAGACAGATCTGCAATACTTTTGCGCTCGGGCAATGCCTTGAAACTGTATATGTATTCTAAGAAGAAAACAATTAACTTGACAGAATTCAATGATGTTAACATAAACAGCTTCTCTTCACTAGGAGATGAATATTTCCTTTATCTTGACAACATACAGGAAAGAGAGGCGGATTTGCTGTTAGGCAGTTCCATCGGAAAATCACGAAAAATTGCCTCAAATGTCAATATTGCAAAGACTTTTGGCATTGCAAAAAATGACCGATATATTTACTACTATGTCAACAACACTCTGCACATTGCAGAGAGAAGCGGGGAAGTAAAACTAAAACTTGACAATGCACAGGTGCTTCTGAATACCAACCAGCCTGTAATAATTGAAGGCAATACAAGGTATATTGAATCCAAAAACAAGAAGGAAATAACGTATATTCTTGCAAACATCTCCGAGGATGGAAGCAGTGGTGACCTTATATACCTTAAGAATTACAAGGCAAAAGAAATATCAAAAAATGTAAACAGGATAATATACAATTCCATTGAGGAGAAACTGGTTGTCTTTGCAAAAGACAATGGAAAGATGGTTCAGGTGTACAAGTCAAAGAGAGGATCAGCACCCGAACTGTTGTTGGAAACAACTCAGGGAAGCAGATTTATATATGACAAAATACAAGGATATTTGTATATCAACGAACAGACAGGAAACCTTTCAAGGGTTAATGTATATGACAAGAGCCACCTTGTGGAAAAGGTAGCTGACAATGCCGCCAATACTTACTATTACCTCAACAAGGCAATTGTAATGTATGAAGACGAGGTGGCCGAAAACTTTTATTACATTCTTGAGAACAACAAGATAGACAGGGTACCGTCAAACAGCAAGAGGCTGTACGGATTTAGCGAAGATGCGTATCTGTTTGTAAGAAGCAAATCCGCTGGCAAGGTATCTCTTGATATAGGAACTGACGTAGGCATGAAGAGAATAACCGGCGATTTGAAAGGAAGTCTGTTCTTCGATAAGAACTTTGATGAAATCATATTCCAGGAAGGTAACAAGTTGTATTTGTGGAAGAAGGACAAGCTGCATGAAATAGGGGAGTACAGCAGGATTAATAGTGTTGCTATCATGGAATAAGGGGTGATGGGTTTGAAGAACTTTGTAATTTTCATGGCAATCATACTTGTGCTGATTGTAGTGATTTTGGTTATTCCGAAGAAGGACGATAATCTGGTTCCGGTTACTCCAACACCAACAATAACCAATACACCCCAGCCAACTCCAAACCAGGATGCAACTCCAACCCCACCTGAACTCGACAAGGAAATTGAATTTACAGACATATATTTGGAACTGGTAGTAAGAGAAGTGCTGAACAAGCCAATTGGTGCAATACTGGAGTCGGAAGTCAGGCAGATTAAGGAGCTTGAGGCAAGGGTGTGTGCAATTCGCAGCATAGAGGATCTGAAGTATTTCACCTCCCTTGAGAGACTTGATTTGTATGGAAACAGAATAAGTGACATAAGTGTACTTAAAAATCTTACAAATCTTAAGTATCTGGATCTTAGTCATAATTTTAGTTCGATTTATGTAGGAGACAGGGAAGGGATGGTACTGGAACCTCTTAGAAACCTTACACGTTTGGAAGAACTGTATCTTGATAAAAACTTTATCTCGGATATAAGTCCGCTATCCAGCCTTGTTTCGCTGAAACGACTGAGCCTGAGACAGAACAGGATATCTGATGTGTCTCCTTTGAAAAGGTGCGTGAATCTGGAATATCTGGATTTGTCAAAAAACTACCATGAAGCCAGAGAACAGGAGTATTATGGTGTTGAGGATCTCACAGCGCTTTCAAACCTTGTGAAGCTTGTTTATATCGATGTAAGTTTTAATACTGTAGAGGATATTACGCCGCTGTCGGTATTGCCTAATCTTGAGGTGCTGCTGGCAAGGGAGAACTGGATTGAAGATATAGAGTGTCTTAGAGGACATGAAAAGCTTAGGGAGCTTGATGTACATCTTAACATGATATCTTACTTTGATGCCATATTGGAGATGCCTTCCCTTGAGAAAATGTCCTATGATGGAAATCCGATTATGGACTATTATCCGATTGATGTGTTCGAAGGAGTAATTACACCAACTCCGGATCTTTCAACCCCACAGCCCACATATTGATTATATTACCCGATTATGTTAGTCTTACGCAAGGCGTTAGCCTTGAGCATATAAAATACATGTTGGAAAGGAGCACTACGCAAGTAGGACATTATGTTGATTGAGAAGATTAGAAAGAACAGTGATGAATACGGAAGCATTCCTTTTTGGAGCTGGAACGACAGACTTGATCCTGAAGAGTTAAGAAGACAAATAAATGTAATGAATGAAATAAGCATGAATGGCTTTTTCATGCATGCCAGAGGAGGTCTTGAAACCGAGTACCTGAGCGATGACTGGTATGACTGCATAAGGCAGTGCGTTGATGAAGCAAAGAAACTGGGTATGGAAGCCTGGTCCTATGATGAAAACGGCTGGCCAAGTGGTTTTGCTGGCGGAAAACTGCTGGAAGACAAAAAGAATCATGCGACATATCTGGAACATGAGATAAAGGATGCATTTGACAATACTGCTCTTGGTGTTTACAAGGTAACCGATAAAGGTATTGAAAGACTGCATGACAACATGGAGGGAGTTAACGAATATTTCTGCGTATATCAGAAATATGATTCTTCCTATGTGGATACAATGGATGCTGAGATTACAAAGGAATATATCAGGCTTACGCATGAAGATTACAAAAAGGTGTTGGGTGAAGACTTTGGCGTAGGAAAAGGCATGCCAGGATTCTTTACGGACGAACCGCAGTACTACAGGTATAAAACACCTTGGTCAAACAAACTAAGGGATGAATTTGGCAAGAAATATGGTTATGACATAATGGATTATTTGCCCGCCCTTTTTGTAAAATTTGACGAAGAGTATCTTGATTGGAAGAAGATAAGGTACGACTACCACTACCTTATTCATGAGCTGTATACCAACAATTTTATTAAAGTAATATATGAGTGGTGCGAGGAAAACAATTGCCTTTTGACAGGACATACAGTCGAGGAAGCAAGGCTGTCGACCCAGATGTGGTGCTGTGGAGGTGCTATGCCTTTCTATGAGTACCAGCATATACCTGGCATTGACCATCTGGGAAGGGGAATACCTGCTGACATTGCTCCAAAGCAGGTAGGTTCCGTTGCAGCCCAGCTGGGCAGAAAGAAAGTGCTCAGTGAGATGTTTGGATGCTGTGGCTGGGACGTATCACCTTACGAGCTTAAGAAAATAGCCGAGTGGCAGTATGCCAGCGGTGTGAATCTTATGTGTCAGCACCTTTACCCTTATTCCATAAGAGGACAGAGAAAGAGGGATTATCCAGCCTTCTACTCAGAACACCTTCCATGGCAGGAACAGATGACTGATTTCAATGTATATTTCAAGCGTCTTGGTTACGTTCTTGCAATGGGTAGTGAATTGGTTAACACACTGATTATTCACCCCATACACAGTGCATATCTCACATACAACAGGCAAGAGGATATGGAATCTGTACTGGAGCTTGAAAGAGAGTTTGAGAATATTACGAACATGTTTTCTCAAAACCAGATTGCATACCACTACGGAGATGAAACCCTGATGGCCAAGCACGCAAAAGTAAATGATGACGGAACCTTAAGTGTGGGACTGTGTACTTACGAGTATGTGGTGCTGCCATATTGTCAGACTCTGGATTCAAGCACTGTTGAGCTTCTTAAGGAGTTTCTTGACAAGGGTGGAAAACTGTATCTGTATAAAGGTATTCCGGAAAGGATTGACGGAAGAAAGGCGGATTTGAGTTTCCTTAAGCAAACCTGCACTTTTGAGGATATTAAGGATGCACAGATTGTCAAGCTTTCAAAGAATGGAAGCAATATTCCTTATCTTCGTGTGATGACAAGGGATACAGAGGATGGAAGAATTTTCTACATTCTCAATCTGTCGGATGAGGTAATCAAGGATGTGGATGTTGTAATCAAAGGCAGAAAGGAATTATCCGTTCTTGATCTGATGGATTTGAATCTGAAGGAAGTTGCTGGCAGCAAGCTGAGTTTTGAAGGCGGTGAGTCCTTTGTGCTTGTTGAAAAGGCAAGTGATGTGAAGGCGGATATGGAAGTACGTGAGTTTGCCAAGAGAAAGATCGAAGGCAGGTTTGTATTCAAGGATAAAGTTGTAAATTCCATAAACCTGGACTATGCATACATGTCATATGATGGCGAAACATATGAAAAGCTTATGCCTGTAATGCAGATAAAGGATCTTCTTTTCAGGAGAAGATATGAAGGAAAGCTGTATCTGAAATATGAGTTTAATGTCAAGGAGATACCAAATACTTTAAGGGCATGTTTTGAGCCTTTGAAATATACGTCTGTAAAGGTAAATGGGATGGAAGTTGTGCTTTCTGATGAATGGTTCCTGGACAGAAGCTTCCTGACAGCAGACATATTGGAGTTTGTAAAGGAAGGAAAGAACGAACTTGTTTTTGAGCTGGATTACTATCAGGATGACTATGTATATTACGTTCTTTATGGAGGGGTATCTGAGTCCTTGAGGAACTGTTTGAACTTTGATACGGAAATTGAAAGCGTATACCTTTATGGCGACTTTTCCGTTGTTTGTGACAGTGACTTTACAAGCTCAAGGAATAATGTTCTTGAGTATGCCGGTCAGTTCCATATTGCAAGACAGAAGGAGGATGTGGATATTTCCGATGTGGTAAAAGACGGCTATCCCTTCTTCTCTGGGAAAATGCATGTTGCAAAGACTTTCAATGTGGACAAGATTCAGAAGATGGAATTGATTGTGGATGGAAGATATTCCGTTTGCGACTGTTATGTAAATGGCAAAATGGCAGGCAGGCTCATGTACAAGAACCACTGCGATATCACAGAGTTTGTAAAAGAAGGGGAGAATGAGCTGGAGCTGGTCTTTTACAACTCACAGAGAAACCTTCTTGGACCACATCATTTTGTAGATCCCGAACCAACAGCGTTGGGTCCTGTACAATTCTCCCTAGAGAACATGTGGACGGAAGAAGGATGTCCTGCTCACTTGGATAGATATTCCTTTGTAAGGTTTGGTGCAGACATTTACATTGGAACTTGACATTTAATAACGCAATTCTGTATAATTAAAACGCAATGGTTGTTCATTGCGTCTTTTTTTATTGTTAATAATTTGTGGAGGATGGTAGTATGGTAGTAAAAATCTTGCTGCTGGCCGTTTTTTTTACTGTTACGACAGTAATTGGGCTGATATCAAGAAAAAAAGTCGTGTCAGTAAATGACTTTGTATTGGGCGGCAGAAACATTGGAGCGTGGTTGGGAGCATTTTCATACGGAACGGCGTATTTTTCTGCGGTTGTATTCGTAGGTTACGCAGGACAGTTTGGATGGTCGTATGGAGTTGCTGCAGTATGGATTGGCCTTGGAAACGCCTTTGTAGGAAGCCTTATGGCCTGGGCGCTTTTGGGCAATAGGACAAGGACAATGACAAAACATCTGGATACAGCCACAATGCCTGAATTTTTTGAGAAGAGGTATGGAAGCAAAGCCATAAAGCTGGCTGCCGCAATTATCATGTTTGTATTCTTAATCCCATATTCGGCATCAGTTTACAAGGGATTGTCAGGCATATTCACAAAAGCCTTCAACATTGACTTTGTTTGGTGTGTTGTCGGAATGGCTGTATTGACCGCAGTTTATGTGGTACTGGGAGGATACATAGCGTCATCCATTAATGATTTCATTCAGGGAATCATTATGCTGTTTGGAATTGTTGCGGTAATTGTATCCGTGTTTAATGGAAAAGGTGGCTTTACTGAATCAATAACACTTTTGTCCCAGCAAGAAGTAACCTCAGGTGCCAATGCTGGCATGAATGGAGCGTATGTGTCATTCTTTGGTCCTGAACCTTTTGCTCTGTTGGGAGTCGTAATTCTCACAAGCCTTGGTCCTTGGGGACTGCCTCACATGATACACAAGTTTTATTCCATAAAGGACGAAAAGGCTATTCGCAAAGGTACAATCATATCCACGTTGTTTGCCTTGATAATAGCAGGCGGTTCGTACTTCATGGGCGCTTTTGGAAGGCTTTATGTTGAAAGTGACGCAAATGGCATGCCGGTAACAGGATCTGACGGTATTGTACCTGCCATGTTGTCTTCGGTATTGCCCGACATATTGCTGGGAGTAATTGTAGTTTTGATTTTGTCCGCTTCAATGTCGACACTGTCTTCCCTTGTCATATCTTCTTCATCAACCTTTGCCATTGATTTTGTCAAAGGCTTTCTGTACAAGAAGATTGACGGCAAAAAGCAGATGCTTGTAATTCGTATAATGAGTGCCTTCTTCATCCTGGTTTCAGTTCTTATTGTGTTGTTCAGCAATGAACTAATATCAGGACTTATGTCCATATCCTGGGGAGCTTTGGCAGGAGCGTTTCTTGCACCATTCCTTTATGGACTGTTCTGGAAAGGTGTAACAAGAGCAGGCGTCTGGGCAGGATTTGTAACCGGTGTTGCGATTACTGTTGCAAACATTTTTACCCAAACCTTCATTGCACCAGTGGCAGGAGCTTTGGCAATGCTTGCATCATTGGTGGTGGTTCCGGTAGTAAGCCTGGTTACACCAAAAGTTGAGAAGGAACGAATTGACGAGTGTTTTGAGTGTTTTAATGGAAATACGGAAAAGGAAGAATCAGAATACCTGAAAGGGGTATCTGTTGCATCATAAATTTAGATTGAAGGAGATTTTATATGTTGTTGTTGGGAAATGAAGCAGTTGCAAGAGGAGCCTGGGAGGCCGGTGTAAAGGTTGTATCGTCCTACCCAGGAACACCAAGTACTGAGATTACCGAGAGTATTGCCAGGTACGAGGATGTTTACTGCGAATGGGCTCCAAACGAGAAGGTTGCTCTTGAAGTGGCAATAGGGGCATCCATTGCCGGTGCAAGAGCGATGTGCTGTATGAAGCATGTGGGACTTAATGTCGCTGCGGATCCTTTGTTTACATCCTCCTACACAGGGGTGAATGGAGGATTGGTTATAGTTGTGGCAGATGATCCAGGAATGCATTCATCACAGAACGAACAGGATTCCAGGTTTTATGCACTTGCAAGCCATGTGCCGATGCTTGAACCTTCAGACAGTGAAGAGTGTAGAATATTTACCAAACTGGCTTTTGAGATAAGCGAAGAGTACGATTGTCCTGTAATTCTCAGACTGACTACAAGAATTTCCCACTCCAGGGGTCTTGTTAACATCCAGGATAAAGAAAGTATTGGTAACAAAGAGTATGTAAAAGACATAATGAAGTATGTCATGATGCCTGGAATGGCAAAAAGGCGCCATTTGGTTGTGGAAGACAGGATGAACAGGCTGTCTGCATATTCCAACAAGCTGGATATTAACAGGATTGAGTGGAACAGCAAAAGTGTCGGTATTATTACATCCGGGATATCGTATCAGTATGTGAAGGAAGTATTCAAGGATGCGTCGGTTTTGAAAATTGGCATGGTTCATCCTCTGCCGCTGGATTTGATCAAACAGTTTGCAGAAGAGGTTCAGGAGCTTGTGGTAATTGAGGAGCTTGAACCATTTATTGAGAACCATGTACGACAAATGGGCATCAAGGTAAAAGGCAAGGAGCTTACTGGTAGACAAGGAGAGCTTTCAACAACAATATTGAGAAAGCAGTTCCTGAATGAAGAAATCCCGCATGCAAAGGTGGATAAAGAATTCGATATTCCAAACAGGCCACCCGTCATGTGTCCGGGATGTCCTCACAGGGCTGTTTTTCATGTTTTATCAAGAATGAAGGTAAGAGTATCCGGAGATATTGGATGCTACACATTGGGCGCATTGCCGCCATACAACGCCGTGGATGCTTGTGTCTGCATGGGCGCATCAGTAAGCATGGCTCATGGAATGGCGAAGGCAGGAGACGGTATTCCAACTGTAGCGGTTATTGGAGATTCAACTTTTATTCACTCCGGTATTACCAGTCTCATAGATATCGCATACAACAAGGGTAATTCCACTGTAATAATTCTCGACAATTCCATAACTGGAATGACAGGTCACCAGCACAACCCTACAACAGGATATACAATAAGGGGAGAGGAAGCTCCTCGAGTCAATCTTGTAAAGCTTGCTGAAGCTATTGGTGTTAAAAGAGTCTTCGTTATTGATCCTTTCAACATGAAAGAGTTCAGAAAACTGGTAGAAGAGGAAATTGATAAGGATGAGACTTCTGTAATAATTGCACAAAGACCTTGTGCTCTTTTAAAGACTGTCAATTATGGCAAACCGGTGTACATAGATCAGGAAGCCTGCAGGAAATGCGGAAACTGCATGAGACTTGGCTGTCCTACTATTTACAAGGAGGATGACGAGTACAGAATAGATGAGGCATTGTGTGCAGGGTGCAAGTTGTGCACTGACATGTGTGCATTTGGTGCCATTAAGAAGGAGGAGCAGAGATGAACATATTGATAGCAGGTGTAGGAGGTCAGGGGACACTGCTGGCTTCCAAAATGCTTGGAATGGTAGCTCAAAAACAAGGTCTTGATGTGAAATTGTCGGAAGTTCACGGCATGTCGCAAAGAGGCGGCAGTGTTGTAACCTGTGTCAAGATTGCTGAAAAGGGCAAGAAGGTATTCTCTCCAATTATTGAAAAGGGAGAGGCGGATATAATTATGGCGTTTGAACAGCTCGAAGCATTAAAGTGGCTTCCATATTTAAAGAAGGATGGAACGCTGATTGTTAATACCCAGAAAATAAACCCCATGCCCGTAATATCCGGCACCAAGACGTATCCTGGTGAAATTATTCAGTCCATAAAGGAATCCGGCGTCAGGGTTTACGACATAGATGCTCTTGAGATTGCAAAAGAATGTGGTACAACGAAGGCTGTGAATATTGTACTGATTGGTGTGCTTAGTCAGATTGTAAAGGACATAGACAAGGAAATATGGATTGATGCTCTTAGAACAGTTATACCTGCGAAACTGCTTGCTATAAATGAAAAGGCTTTTCAAAAAGGAGCCGAATACGAGGAGAGTGACAAATAAATGCGTTATTGGAACGAGCACTTTGAATGCATGTCCAGAGATGAAATGAAGGTTCTGCAGTCAAGACGACTGCAAAAGCTTGTAGACAGAGTCTACAACAGAGTTCCCCATTACAGAGCAAAAATGATGGAAGCAGGTGTGGAGCCCGGCGACATAAAAAGTGTTGAGGACATAGTCAAACTTCCATTTACAACGAAGCAGGACATGAGGGATACATATCCTTTTGGCATGTTTGCAGTGGATATGGATGAAATCACGAGGATACACGCATCCTCCGGCACAACAGGCAAGCAGACTGTTGTTGGCTACACTGCAAGAGACATAGACAACTGGGCTGAATGCATGGCGCGCAGTCTGGTAGGCGCAGGAGCGTCGCGCAAGTCCATGGTTCATGTTGCATATGGATATGGTCTTTTCACAGGTGGTCTTGGTGTGCACTATGGAGCTGAAAAGATGGGATGTGCCGTTATTCCTGTTTCTTCAGGAAATACTGCAAGACAAATAACCATTCTAAAGGACTTCAAGCCGGACATTTTATGCTGCACTCCTTCCTATGCACTATACCTGGCAGAAGAACTTTATGCATCAGGCTGCTCTCTTGATGATATCAACCTGAAGGCAGGTGTTTTTGGTGCAGAACCCTGGAGTGAGGAAATGAGGAAGGAAATCGAGGAAAAGCTTGGTTTGAAGGCTATAGACATATATGGTTTGAGTGAAATCATGGGACCTGCCGTATCCTGCGAATGTCTTGAGCAGAAGGGAATGCACATTCAGGAAGATCATTTCCTGATAGAGATAATAGATCCTGAGACAGGAGAGCATGTACCGGAAGGCGAGCTGGGTGAGGTTGTATTTACAACTCTCACCAAAGAGGGATTCCCGCTAATCAGGTACAGAACAAGGGACATATCCTGTATTGACACAAGTCAGTGTGCCTGCGGAAGAACCACAGCCAGAATGATGAAACTGTGTGGCAGAACTGACGACATGCTGATAATTAGAGGTGTAAATGTATTCCCATCACAAATTGAAAGCGTGCTTTTGGAACTTGGAGAAACAGCCCCTCATTATTTAATAATTGTTGACAGAGTAGGCAATCATGATACAATAGAAGTACAGGTAGAGATGACTGAAAGCTTTTTCTCAGACTCGGTTAAGTATATTGAGAGTTTGGAGCATAGAATCAAGTCAAAGCTTGATTCGGTTCTTGGACTTAATGTTAGAGTAAGGCTCGTTGAGCCCAAAACCTTGGCCAGAAGCGAAGGAAAAGCCAAGAGAGTCATTGACAAGAGAAAGATGTAAGGGGGCTTGGTTATGGGGGTAAGACAGATTTCCGTATTTTTGGAGAACAAGGCAGGCAGGCTGTCCGATGTTACAAAAGTATTGGGAGACAATAATGTAGACATATCAGCTTTGTCCATTGCAGATACTGCTCATTTTGGAATTCTAAGACTTATTGTCAACAATCCTGATCTGGCAGAGAAGGTCTTGAAGGAAAATGGATATACGGTCAGTATTTCAAATGTAATTGCCATAGCAATAGACGACAATCCAGGTGCACTGGCAAAGGCGCTTGAAGTATTAACCGATGAGGACATAACAATCGAATACATTTATGCATTTACAGGCAAAACGGAGAACAAGGCGTTGGTTGTTCTTAAAGTAGAGGATATAGACAAGGCAACAGCACTCCTCAGATCAAGAAACATCAGGGTTCTTGATGATTCCGAGGTTTACAGCCTTTAATCATATCTAATGCATCTGCCATGTCTTTTGGCAGAGGTGCCTGAATCTCCATGGGCATGTTAATGACGGGGTGTATGAATTTCACCTTGTAGGCATGAAGTGCTTGTCTCTCCATAAATGAACAGGGCTTATTATACAAGGCATCACCAAGCAGAGGAAAGTTTTCATACAGGCAGTGCACACGAATCTGGTGTGTTCTGCCTGTTATTGGTCTAAACTCAACAAGCGCATGGTTTTCATATCTTTCAATTACCTTGTATTCTGTAACTGAAGCATAGCCTTCTTCATGAACTATTCTTTCCATTGAATACTCTTCTTTTCTTGCAATTGGCGCATCTATTATTCCAGAATCATAATTGGGTTGTCCATTCGTTAATCCCAAATACTTTTTAATAAATACATTTCTTTCGCCTTGAAGCTTCAATTGCTCCTGAACATAGGGGTTTTTTGCAATAATTACTATGCCTGAAGTATCCTTGTCAAGGCGGCTTACCAAGTGTATTCCGTGTCTTTTTCCTTCTTCATTCATCCTGTACACCACTGCGTTTAACAAAGTGTCGGCAAGATGATTCCTTACAGGGTGGGATACCATGTAAGGTGGTTTGTTGCATACAAGCATTGCATCATCTTCATACAGGATATCAATGGGCATGTTTGTCGGAATTATGTCTGTTTCATCCTGTCTGCAGTTTAACAAGACGGTGATTACATCTCCGCATTTAACCAAATGATTAACACGTACATTTTCACCATTCAACAAAACCCCTTCGTTATACTTCACAACCCGTATCATTCCGGAAGAAAGCTTCGTTCTATCCTTCAATATTCTGCTGATTTTCTTTCCTTCATCCTTTTCACTTACCACATATGTCAGTCTGTCTGTTGGCTGCATTTTATCCTCTTTCAAAACTATATTCTATTCATTTTTATTATAGCATATTTTGTTAATGTTAACAGATAGGTCTCTACGGCCTTGTTGAGCCAAATGGTTCTGACAAAACTCTCCTTTTATTATACTGCTTAAAGATTTCAAAATATTATGTTGAAAGATGTATTTTAATAATGTTATAA